>PPYE01072606.1_pt1 | contig 18976 bp, 10 predicted proteins | sample 1559881 | NCBI WGS metagenome assembly PPYE01 (sample SAMN08240022, study PRJNA423297) | Human gut metagenome, whole genome shotgun sequencing project. | reverse complement strand
GATTTTATATTTAACCTATTAAGAATACTACAATAAATCCTATTCTTTGTTTGAACTATTAGGTTATTTATTAAGAAAATCAAAAGAGAAAGTGTTTCGGTCAAAAAATACATCTTGTAGGTTGGTTTCAAATTCTATATTTGCAACCAGAATAATGTGCTCGATAACGGTTGTGCATTTGGTTAGGCTTAAATTTATTTATTAATCAAATTATATTAATAATCTATGAGAATCTTACACAGAAAAATGTGCTTATTAATGCTTCTGTTAATAAGCTGTCCTCTAAGCATTTTTGCCCAGAACAAGACGCTTACCGGTACGGTTCGCGATGCGATTGACGTGGTGATCGGAGCTTCTGTTACGGTGAAAGGTGACAAATCTATTGGTACTATTACCGATATGGATGGTAATTTCAAACTCTCTGTACCTGTTTCGGCTAAGGAATTGGTGGTTTCGTTTATTGGTTATGAAGATCAAACTGTTCTTATTGGTAACAAAACCCATTTTGCAGTTACGCTCAAAGAATCTTCAGTAATGTTGGAAGAAGTCGTTGCTATTGGGTATGCGAAGGTGAAGCGTAAAGAATTGACTGGTTCTTCTGTTTCTGTTGGTAGTAAGGATTTGGCTATCGCTCCTGTGACTACTGCAGCACAAGCATTGGCGGGTAAAGCGGCAGGTGTGAATATCGTACAGCAAAGTGGTGCTCCGGGGGCTGATATTAATATTACGGTACGTGGTGGTACATCTATCACACAAGGAACAGAACCACTTTATATTGTTGATGGTTTCCAAATGGAAAATGGTTTGCAGAATGTAGACATCAATGATATCGAAACTATTGATGTAATGAAGGATGCTTCTGCAACGGCTATTTATGGTGCTCGTGGTTCCAATGGTGTTATATTGATTACTACGAAATCCGGTAAGGCAGGTAAGACCGAAGTTTCTTATAATGGTTTTGTCAGTTTTGACCGATTAGGAAAGAAACTGGATTTGATGGGAGTTGAAGACTATGTAAAGTATCAGTATGAGTTCCAGTTACTTCGTGGCAATGAAGATAACTTCTCGAATATTTTTGGTGGAGATATTAATTCTGGTGATTTCTATACCGGTGCATACGGTCGTATTGCTAATGAGTATGGTAATCGTGCCGGCATTGATTGGCAGGATGAGGTGTTCGGTAATACGGGTATTACACAGAATCACAATGTGAATATCAGTGGTGGCAGTGAGAAGACTAAGTATATGTTGAGCTATAACTACACGGGTGAGGATGGTATAATGGATAAACATGGATATCAGAAGAATAGTATCCGTGCTAAGATTAATCATGAATTATGGAAAGGTGTACGTTTTGATTTTTCTTCCAGCTTACAAATGACAAAAATTGATGGTGGAGGTTCATTGGGCGGTACATTGAAACAGACAATTTTGCAACCGGTGACAGGTGGCGTGAAGTGGACTAATGAACAATTGTTAGGTTCTGATTTGGCTGACCTCTTTTCTGAAATGTATGGTGGGGATAATTATGATGCTAATAATCCAATCATCAATAATCAATCTATAACCAATGAGAAATATACTCGTATGGCAACAGTGAATGCCGGGTTGGAAATAGATATATTGAAAGATTTGACTTTCCGTACATCCGGAAGTTACATGTGGCAGCAAGTGCGTAAAGATTATTGGGATAATGGTAATACGAAGACAGCTTCGTCCAATCAAAGTCCTTATGGATATGGTTATCGCAATAACAGCGAAAAGTTTTCTTGGCAGATTACGAATACATTGAATTATGCATTTAATGTGAAAGAAGCCCATCGTTTTAATGTTCTGCTTGGTCAGGAAACCTGGTATCAAGAATCTATGAATCTGGATAATGAATACCGAAAATTCTCAGATGGCAACTTTGGCTTGAATGATGTCAGTATGGGTACTCCGCAGACGTGGAAATCAGGGAAAAGTAGAGTTGGCCTTGTCTCTCTCTTTGGCCGTCTTTCTTACAATTATAGTGACCGTTATTTGTTTACAGGAACATTACGTGCCGACGGTTCTTCTAAGTTTGCCCGTGGCCAACAATGGGGTTACTTCCCTTCTGCTTCTACAGCATGGCGAATTTCAGAAGAAGGTTTTATGAAGGATTTTGATTTCTTCCAGAACTTGAAATTGCGTGTAGGTTATGGTACTTCTGGTAATAATAACGTTGATAATAATATGTATGCTACAGATTATGGCTCAGGTCATTATGGCTATAATGGTAGTGATTACATAACACTTGTGCCTGGTACAACACTTGGAAATCCGAAATTGAAGTGGGAAAAAACTACTACCACCAATGTCGGTTTGGATATATCAATTCTTAATAGCCGTGTTAATCTGTCAGTAGACTGGTATAACAATGAATCTTCCAATCTGTTAATTAAGAACCAAATACCTACTTCTACTGGCTATACCCATCAATTCCAGAACATTGGTTCTATCCGTAATCGTGGTGTAGAATTAGTTTTGAATACGACTAATATTCGTACAAAGGATTTCACTTGGACAATGGACTTCAATATTGCTTTCAACCGTTCAAAGGTATTGGATATTTATGGTGATGGTGAAACTGATAATTTCATAACAGAGTATGAATCTCGTATGGGTTTTAAAATTGAAAAAGGAAAACCGTTGGGACAATTCTTTGGTTTGATTTATGATGGTATCTATACGACAGATGATTTTACACAGAATGCTGATGGTGGCTATACATTGAATGCAGGTGTTCCTTATTTGAAAGGTTCTAATCGTGAAAATGTAAAGCCGGGTGATGCTAAATATAGACCGACGGCTGGTGAGGTAGATGCAGATGGAAATCCGGTATGGGGTACTAATGACCGTACTGTGATAGGAAATGCAGCTCCTAATTTCACTGGAGGTTGGAACAATACCTTTACTTATAAAGGATTTGATTTGACTATTTTCATGAATTTCGTAGTAGGTAATGATGTGTTCAGCATGAGTACTCAGCGCTTTATTGGCCCGTATCTGGCTAATCAGAATACACTTGAAAAAATGAAGAACCGTTTCACATTGATTGATCCTTCAACGGGTAAAGAAAGTTCTGATTTGGCTCGTTTGGCTGCACTGAATCCACACCAATATGATGGTAATGCTTTGTGGAATATTTCAGGGAATAACAAGACTGCCATTAGTGAACGCAGTAGTTATTACTTGGAAGATGGCTCTTATTTACGCTTAAATACGATCACTTTGGGATATACTTTACCAAAGAAATTAGTGCAACGCGCTAAAATCAGTAATGCCCGTGTGTATTGTACCTTGAATAACATTCATACTTTTACCGATTATACGGGGTATGACCCTGAAGTGTCCGCATCAAGCAGTGCATTAACACCGGGTATTGATAATTCTTCCTACCCGCGTTCCAAAAGTTGGGTAGTAGGCGTAAACTTAACATTCTAAATTAGACAATGAATATGAAAAAGATAATAAATATTTTAGGTGTATCCGCAGCTATGTTATTGGTTTTTACTTCTTGTGAAGACTGGTTGGATATGCCTTCCGAATCAAAAGCGGATAGTTCCACTGTTTTTGAAACAGTAGGAAGAGCAGAGATGGCTGTGATGGGTGGCTATTCATGGTTGCACACTCAAGAATTGGGATATCAATTATTGATGGGTACGGATGAGTCGGCTTCAACAGAGTCCAATTCCAAATACAATGTGGCCAACTATGACTATACCAATACTTCCAGTATGTTGAGTTCTACTTATACTAATATGTATAAGGCTATTGAATATGCTAATGTGTGCGTCAAGAATCTTCCGGAAATGAGTGTCAGTGACAGTGAGAAGAAAAAAGTAGATGCACTGTTGGGTGAGGCTTTGGCAATAAGGGCTTATGCCTATTGGAATATTGTCCGTTATTATGGCGATGTGCCTTACACTAATGTGCCGACAGCCGATTTGACTACATTTTCTTCTTCGCGCGTCAGTCGTGATATAATTTATGATAATTGTATCGAAGATTTGCAGCGTGCCATAGAGCTGTTACCTTGGAAAAGTGAAGGTATGGTTGCTACTCCCGAGCGTTTTACTAAGAATTCGGCATATGGTATATTGGCTCGTGTTGCGCTCTATGCTGCCGGTTATTCTTTACGTTGGGATCTGAATACGGTACCGTATACTCAGAGTTCTTTAAAGATTGCGCAACGTAGTGATGCTGCTCGTATAAAGGAACTCTATCAGATAGCGGCGGATGCTTGTAAAGCGGTTATAACTAAGGGAGAGAATAAATTGCTGGAAGACTATGACCAGGTTTTCAGAGATTTGGGAAATCAGCAATATAATGCTGAGACCATGCTTGAGTATGGTTGGTACAGTACTAATGGACCGGATGTCCGCACCGGTTATACGAATGGTATACCTACGAGCGGTACGGATAATGAAGGTTTAGGTAAGGGTGGTAGCCAGATGATAGCTATGCCGACATTCTATTTTGAGTTTGAAGAGGACGATCAACGGCGTGATGTTTCGGTATGTAATTATGGACTTAAATTATCTACCGGTAACAACGCTTACCAAATGAATACTTTTGCTGGCATGGGAGTAGGTAAATATCGCATTAACTGGAAAAAGGTTAGAGGATCTTCTGATAGTAAACGGGATTTTAATTGGCCTATATTGCGCTACTCTGATATCTTGCTGATGTATGCTGAGGCTTTGAATGAACTGAACAACGGTGCCACTTCCGAAGCCAAGAAGGCTGTAGAAGATGTACGCCTGCGCGCATTCAGGAATGATGCTGCCAAAGTGGGGACGATCCCTTCCGACTATGGAGATTTCAGGGATTACATTATACAGGAGCGTAAACTGGAGTTATCCAATGAAGGACTTCGCAAAAGTGATTTGGCTCGTTGGGGTATATTAGTTGATTATCTGACGGCTGAAAAGGAAAAGTTGGTTCAATTGGCCAAGCGTGAGGGCAGATATGCTGATGTGGATGTATATCGTGCTTATAAGCTGGCTTCAACGCCGTCTTTTGCAGATCCGACGATAGCCTTGCCTTACATCTCAATGACTGAACAGGATTTGGTGAATATGGGACTCTCTGAAGATGCATTGACTACTTTGCATACATTAAATTCAGGTTCTAAAGGTGCCTTGAAGACCAACTTCTTTGAAGCGGATGGAAAGGTTTATTTTAAGAAAGAAGATGTGCCGGCTGATGCAAAGAAGGTGGAAGAAGTGGAATATACGATTCTGAACATGTTCAGTGTCAATTCTATTAAACAGAAAGGAAATCTTTGCGTGGAAGACGTTGAGGGACTTTCTGCTAATAATGCATGGATTACGGGTAAGACCGGTGTCTTTTATGGTATGAAAAAGAATATGGTGGAGATACTGCCATTCAATACTACGAATATTATTGATGTGAATCCGGGACTTGCCGGTCAGCAGCATCCGTGTTATTAATAAATGCTTTGAAATAGGAAAAGGCGGATCTCTTGAGAGAGGTACCGCCTTTTTCTTCAGTAGCATACTTTTATTGAATGACAATCTACGTTTCAGAATACAAAATCAAAACAGTAAAATAGTGCAATCATGAAGAATACTTTTCTTATCACTTGCCTGCTTTTTGCAGTTACTTGTATGCAAGCGCAACAAATAGCTTTTCCCGGAGCTGAGGGGTATGGAAAATGGACTGTTGGCGGCCGTGGTGGTCGTATACTTACCGTGACTAATCTGAATGACAGTGGGGAAGGCAGTTTCCGCGATGCAGTGGAGCAAACCGGTGCTCGTATAGTGGTCTTTGCCGTGGATGGAACCATTGAGTTAAAGTCTCCGCTTCGTATAAATAATGATAGTATTACTATCGCAGGACAATCTGCACCAGGTGACGGTATTTGTCTAAAGGATTATCCGTTAGTGGTGAATGCCAGTAATGTTATCATACGTTATATCCGTGTACGTGTGGGCGATCGATACCGTTTGGACAGTGACGGTATGGGAGGTGGACGTTACGGACAGAAGAATGTGATTCTCGACCATCTCTCTGTTAGTTGGAGCATTGATGAGTGTCTCTCTATTTATAAAACCGAGAACCTTACCGTACAATGGTGCTTGGTTGCCCATAGTCTGAACACTTCGGTTCATACAAAAGGAAGCCATGGCTTTGGAGGTATTTGGGGAGGATATAAGGCTACTTTCCATCACAATCTGCTGGCAAATCATGCGAGCCGCAATCCTCGTTTCTCCTCTGTAGATGGTACGAAATGGGTGGATTACCGTAATAATGTGGTGTATAATTGGGGATTCAAGACCGCTTATGGAGGTGGGCATCATGCTGAGATTAACATGGTGAATAACTATTATAAACCAGGACCGGCTTCACAGCATCATCGTTTGCTTGATGTTGCAGAGGATGGGACAGGGCGTTATTATGTGGCCGGTAACGTGATGGCAGGTGATGATGCTGTGACACATGATAATCACAGTGCTATAACTGATTGTGCCGGAAAATGCTATATCCCTGGCAGAAAAAGTGCCGGACCGGATTCTGGGATTTCTCCCGAAGCTATTCCGACTTCGGGTGAAGAATGTGCATCCTGTTTGGTCGGTTCTCCTTTCCCGAGTGAACCGATCCATGAAGATACACCTGTTGTTGCTTATCAGCGGATTTTGGAATCTGTGGGATGTAGTTTCTCGCAGGATAGCTATGATCGTGAGGTCTTACGTCAAGTAAGAGAGGGGCTTGGTACATTCGGTACAAATGGTATTATCAACTCACAGGAAGATGTAGGCGGTTGGCCTGTATTAAAAGCTGGGAAAGCATTGAAGGACAGTGATGGAGACGGCATGCCCGATGATTGGGAAAGTAAGCATGGCTTAAATTCGAGAAGTGCTTCGGATGCATCTGCTTATACATTGAATGAGAACTATACTAATATTGAAGTTTATCTGAATAGTTTGTGCCGGTAAATGCAATATACCTATTAATAGCGATTGCGGCGTATACTCCTATCGAATACTCCGGCAAGATATTTACCTGCATATAGCGATTGTTTTGCTTTCAATTTATAGAGACTTTTGCAGTGATTTATTAACTGTATAAAACTCTTTGTAAATTGAAAGCAAATATAAAAGGACTTACCTTATTTATTGTCTTATTATTTTCTTCATTATCAGTCTATTCACAAGGCGGGACTATGATTTCCGGCAAGATACTGTCTACCGAGAAGGAAATCGTTGATTTTGCGACTGTCTACTTGAAAGGAACCAGCTATGGAGGTACTACCAACCAAGAAGGTATCTATCATATAAAGGCTCCCGCAGGCAATTATACCCTGGTAGTATCTGCCGTGGGCTATAAGACAGTAGAGAAACAAGTGAAGCTGATTGCAGGGGAGCGCGTGAAACAGAACCTCACGATTACTCCCGAGACACAGCAGTTGGACGAAGTGACCATTGTTTCTACAGGAGTAACCCGCTTGAAGAGATCAGCCTTTAATGCAGTGGCTGTCGATACGAAAGAGTTACAGAACACTACTAAGAATCTGAGTGATGCCTTAACCAAGGCACCGGGTATGAAACTTCGTGAATCGGGTGGTGTAGGTTCGGATATGCAACTCATGCTGGATGGATTCAGTGGAAAGCACGTCAAGGTATTCATTGACGGTGTACCGCAGGAAGGCGTAGGAAACTCTTTCGGGCTGAATAATATTCCTGTGAACTTTGCCGATCGGATTGAGGTCTATAAAGGAGTGGTACCTGTGGGATTCGGTACCGATGCCATCGGTGGGGTCATCAATATTGTAACCAACAAGAAACGGCGTCGCTGGTTTCTGGATGCCTCCTATTCTTATGGCTCATTTAATACACATAAATCATACGTCAACTTCGGACAAACCTTTAAGAATGGTTTTACGTATGAAATCAATGCTTTCCAGAATTATTCAGATAACGACTATCATGTAGAGGCACCGGTAGAAGACTTCGAAACCGGCAGAATTGACAGGGATAAGAAGGTACGTGTAAAGCGCTTCAACGATACATATCATAACGAAGCCATTATCGGAAAGATTGGTTTTATAGACAAGTCGTGGGCGGACCGTTTGTTGTTGGGTTTCACCTATTCGCACATGTATAAGGATATACAGACCGGTGTCCGCCAGGAAATCGTATACGGTCAGAAGCATCGTAAAGGCCATTCACTGATGCCTTCATTGGAATATAGCAAGCGTGACCTGCTCACTAAAGGTCTGGATATGGCACTGACCGTCAATTACAATAAGAATGAAACTACCAATGTGGATACTGCTTCATACAAATACAATTGGTATGGGCAGAAGGCCCTGTTGAACTCTCCCGGTGAACAGTCTTACCAACATTCACGGGCGGACAATAACAACTGGAACGGTACGCTGACCGTGAACTACCGCATTGATAAGGCGCAAATGTTGACTTTCAATCATGTACTGAATGCTTTCCACCGTTCCAACACCTCGCTGCTTGCCAAGGAAGAGCAAAAAGAGGCTATCGCTAAGGAGACCCGCAAGAATATTTCCGGCCTGTCCTATCGCCTGATGCCGTCTGAAAACTGGAACTTCTCCGTATTCGGCAAATACTACCACCAGTTTGTAGGAGGTCCGATGGCTACATCCAGTAATCAGAGTGAGTATGTGCGCACTACCCGTGATGTGAGTTCCATGGGCTATGGTGCAGCCGGAACCTATTTCATATTGCCCGGCCTTCAGGCCAAATTATCCTATGAGAAAGCCTATCGACTGCCTACTATTGAAGAAATGTTCGGTGATGAAGACCTGGAAATGGGAGATATCGGCATTAAGCCTGAGAATAGCGACAACCTGAACCTTAACCTCAGCTATACCCGGACATTCGGGAAACACTCCGTATATGTGGAAGGAGGCCTGATATACCGTAATACAAAAGACTATATTCAGCGTAACATTGCCGACCTGAGCGGAGGTAAATCAGCTGCTACCTATATAAATTATGGTAAGGTGTTGACGAAAGGCTTTAATGTTTCCGCCCGATATGGTTTCGGAAGATGGCTGAGTGTTGGAGGAAACTTTACGCAGATGAACGTGCGTGACAACATGAAGACCTCGATCTCCAGCAGTGCGGCCAATCTTGCCTATAAGGAGCGTATGCCCAATCTGCCGTATATGTTTGCCGATTCGGACGTGACGTTCTATTGGCGCAACCTTTGGAAGAAAGGTAATACACTGACGGTTTCCTACGACAACCAGTATCTGCATAGTTTTACTTATTATTCATCTAATATCGGATCGAATAAGGACGATTATGTAGTACCTAATCAGTTCTCGCACAATCTGGCGCTTTCTTATAGCCTGCGCAACGGACGGTATAATTTATCGTTTGAGTGCCGCAACTTCACGGACGAGAAACTGTATGACAACTTCAGTCTTCAGAAGCCCGGACGGGCATTCTACGGGAAAGTGAGGGTATACTTTGGAAATTAAAGATGATTGATCCGATAAGAAAGGAACTATTTCACCACAGAGGGCACAGAGGACACAGAGATTATAATTATCTCTGAATTAGAAATCTAAAAACTCTGCGTCCTCTGTGTCCTCTGTGGTGAAATTATAGTATAAATTTAGTTTAATATTAAAGGTAAAAGCAAGATGAAGAAGAAGAACTTTTTAACCGGACTTTTTGCAATAGCAATAACCGGAATGGCGCTGACAGCGTGTACTGACAATGAACCGAGCCTTGGTGGTGGCACTGAAGGTAGAGGCGAGTATGTGATAGCATCCTCGGTTACAGCTTCGGGAAATACTACGAACGTTCTATTGACTTCCGAAACATTGGATAAAGGAACGGTTTCCGCCATAAATAATGGCCTTGTGAATGACGGTGCGTCACAATGGATCTTTTATAAAGATCAATATCTGTATGGTTTGACCTACAATCAGGGTAATGCCAGTACTACCCGTTCATTCGTCATGAACTCAAATTACGAAATGGTGGCACGCTCGGGCGAGTATGCAGTGAAGCGGTTCACCAGCTATGGTATTTACGGGGGATATATCATCACTTCTTCTACAGGTGACGGATATACCGGGTATGCCGATGATAACGGTTACTTACCTAAGACATTCCTGCTTTCTTATCTGGATGTAGAGGCCGAAACTTATAAGACCAATGACACTCAAAATAAGGCCTATCTCTCAGAGAATTTCCTGGGAAATGGTGAGTTTGTGACGCTGGCAGGTATTTTGCAACACGGCAACAAGATTTACAGCGCAGCTGTTCCGATGGGGCTGAGCCAGTATGGCGCAGCGTACAATAATGGCGAGTGGGTGTTGCCGGGTAATCAAGACCTGATAAAGACGGAAGACGGTGGTTCAAACAGCAGCAGCTATAAGAAAGGAGAGTTGCAATGGACACAATATCCCAATGAGTGTTGGGTAGCCATCTTCGATGATGAGACTCTTACCAATAAGAAACTGATCAGTACAGACCGGATCAGCTATGCTTGCGGGCGCAATAGATCTCAGTATTACCAGACAATCTGGGAAGCAGATAACGGTGACGTCTACGTTTTCTCTCCCAGTTATGCCAAGACGATGGACGATGCACGCCAACAGACCACTCTGCCTGCCGGTGTAGTACGTATTCCTAACGGCACGGAAGACTTTGACGATTACTATTGTGATCTGGAAGCTCAAAGTGGCGGAAAATCATTCCTCCGTTGCTGGCACATTACGGGTGACTACTTCCTGATGTTGATGTATGACCGTCCTTTGACTGAAGACGATTTTACTGCGAATCAACTGGCCATCTTCAAGGCAGGCGACAAGAAGCTGACTTATGTAACCGGCTTGCCTGAGACTAATTTGATTTCCGGTTTCGGCAACGCGCCTTATACCGAAAATGGCAATGTTTATCTGACTGTAACGACAACTGAGGGTTATCCTGCCATCTACAAGATCAATCCATCGAGCGCCACTGCAACGAAGGGAGTTACCATTGAAGCTACTCAGATCAGCGGTGTGGGCCGGTTGACACCTACTAAATAAACGCAAAACCATTCATTGATTATAATTAGGGATAAAGAGCCTGCTGGTATGTGCCGGGCAGGCTCTTTTTCCGAGCTTCATAAACTGACATAATGAGAAAGATATTCCGTAATATACACTTGTGGCTTTCCGTTCCTTTCGGAATACTGATCACATTGATCTGCTTTTCGGGTGCGGCACTGGTATTCGAGAAAGAAGTGATGGAACTTTGCCATCGCGAGCTCTACTTTGTGAAAAAGGTTGAGGCTGCTCCGCTACCCATGGAGCAATTGATGACTAAAGTAGCGGCAACCTTGCCCGATAGCGTATCAGTGACCGGCGTTAATATTTCGTCTGATTCTGAACGGGCTTACCAGGTCACGCTTTCCAAACCCCGTCGTGCATCTATGTATGTGGATCAGTATACGGGTGAGATTATGGGTAAATATGAACGAGCGCCCTTTTTCAACTTTATGTTCCGGATGCACCGTTGGTTGCTGGACAGCATGAAGCAGGATGGCGGCATCTTCTGGGGGAAGATGATTGTCGGTACCAGTACGTTGATGTTCGTGTTTGTACTGATATCGGGTGTAGTCGTTTGGTGGCCGCGTACGCGCAAGGCATTGAAGAACAGTCTGAAGATTGTAGCGAATAAAGGTTGGCGTCGTTTTTGGTACGACTTGCATGTGGCGGGCGGAATGTATGCACTTGTCTTCTTGCTGGCTATGGCTCTTACAGGATTGACGTGGTCTTTCCAGTGGTACAGGACAGGATTTTATAAAACCTTTGGCGTGGAAGTGCAGCCCGGTATGGGGCACGGAAACGCGGCAGCCAATGCGACGGCCAAAGGCGGTAAGCGGGAGGAGAGTCCCGAAGAAAGAAGTGGGAGTCCCAAAGAAAGAAGTAGGAGTCCCAAAGAAAGAAGTAGAAGATCGGAAGGCAGAAGTAAAAGTCCCGAAGGAAAAAGTGGAAGACCGGAAGGCAGCAGAGAACATTCCGAAGGTCGGGAAGGCAGAAAACATTCTCCTTATACTAATTGGCAACAGGTATACGAACAGTTGGCCGAGGCAAATCCGGACTACAAACTAATCAGCGTATCCGATGGTTCTGCCAGTGTTGCTCTCCCTCGTTTCGGCAACCAGCGGGGAACAGACCGTTATAAGTTCAATCCACGTAATGGCGAGATTACCGAAACAACGCTCTATAAGGATCTGGATAACTCCGGTAAAATCCGTGGATGGATTTACTCCGTGCACGTGGGCAGTTGGGGAGGTATGCTGACAAGAATATTGACGTTTATTGCCGCCTTGATAGGTGCAAGTCTTCCATTAACAGGATATTACTTGTGGATACGTCGATTAAAGAAGCGAAAAATAAAAAGAGAAGCAATACGTTAGGAAACTAGATATGCGGATGGATGATTATCCAAGAGGATTTTCATCCAGTCCACCACCGCTATCTCCGCCCGAAGGCTTGTCGGAACCGGAGCCACCTCCACTGATTCCTTTGGCACGGCGATAGTCGGAAAGGGAAGCATATTTCACTTCATCTTCAGTTACACAGTTCACTGTAAACTGAAGCTTATTGATAACTTCCGAACGGAAAAGTTTACTGGGTTGAAACACGATACGGGCATCCTTAATCATTGAGTTTGCATTAAACTCATTGATATCTTCTACCCCCTCGCTTCTAAAGGCAACGCGGAAGTTTCCGTACCGGCCTGCGCGTACAGAATTTCCATTTAATAACTCCTTTATAGCTTCTCTGAAGAACAACTCAATGGATGAATCCATTTCAGTAGGTGCAGTCGAAGTATTTTCAGCGGCATTGCGGGTAACGACATACGTATTTTCCGCCTTGCCTGTATTGGAGACTCCATACCATTTGGCTGGCTTATCCTTTTCAAAATGGTTAACTCTCTTTATAAGATTAATCTTTATCATATTTTCTCTTGTTTTTAAAGTAGTCTTTCGTCATGCCATCTTATGAAGGTTTTATTGGCGATCGGCTGATTGTTAATAATTATGTATGCCTCTCTTCTTATATTTCTCTTCTTTTTTTCTATCTTCCGATTTCAGTGACTAAACAAGCTGAATTTTACTGACCCACGCTACAGCGTATTGTAGAGGGGGTAGTACCTCCCATTTTAGGGGGGTGTTAACTCCTAAGCTTAGGAGTGCGTTACTCCCAAGCTTAGGAGTGCATTACTCCCAAGCTTAGGAATGCGTTGCTCCTAAGCTTAGGAGTTAGCACCTATTTAACCGGGGAAATTTCATCTGTAAAGCGATGGTGTCGAAACATAAATATCTGTAAATACTTTTGGTTTTCATCTATATATGTATAAGGTCATCACACAGAGAGCACAGAGGTTATAATTATCTCTGAATTAGAAGTCTAAAAACTCTGCGTTCTCTGTGTCCTCTGTGGTGAGAAGAAGCTTATATAGCTTACATCATTTTGTACAGCCAGAAAATCATTCTATTTATTTCCTGTTTGCCTAAGAATGCCTTCCTTTGTAAAATCGAATAATAAAGCCAAATACTATGAGCAGGAAGCACTTTCTCGGAACCATCCTCTTCTTACTGACCGCTTGGGTTGTACAAGCCCAGAAGACAGAACGCCAATATCTTTCCGGCACCGGGCTGGGCAACACGGTGACCTGGCAATTCCGCGTCTCCGAAGGCCGGAACAGCGGACGCTGGAGTAAAATAGAAGTCCCCTCACAATGGGAATTGCAAGGCTTCGGTGAATACACCTACGGCCGCTGGTATAAAAAGCCGGGCGTAAAGAACCCTTCAATGGAAGAAGGTACATACAAACGTTCTTTCCGCATACCCCGCAACTGGCAGGGACAAAACATACGTCTCTGGTTCGACGGTGTAATGACCGATACCGAGGTTCTCATCAACGGGCAATCGGCAGGACCGGTGCATCAGGGCGGTTTCTATCGCTTCTCTTATGACGTAACGGAATTGCTGAAATACGGAAGTTCCAACCAAATAGAAGTACGGGTGAAGAAACATTCCGATAACCGTACAGTAAATGCCGCCGAACGTAAAGCGGACTGGTGGCTATTCGGTGGAATATACCGCCCGGTATGGCTGGAAGCAAAACCGGCAACACATATAGAACGTCTGGCTGTGGACGCCCGTGCGGATGGGGAACTGAAAGTTGAAGTATATCTGCAAGGTACTACCGGAGAAGAAAGCCTCTCTATGGAAGTGGCACCGATATCTGCAAAGAATGCCGAACACCGCCCCGTGAAGGTTACTAAAGAACCCGTTCAGCTATTGACCGCTCATTTTGATGGTATTTCTCCATGGACTCCTGAGTCTCCTGTACTCTATCGGCTTACAGTCTCTTTGCTCGGTAAGGAAGGAAATATCATTCATTCCATGGATACGCGCATAGGCTTCCGCACCATTGATTTCCGCCCCCGCGACGGGCTCTACCTGAACGGTACCAAGCTGGTTATGAAGGGAATCAACCGCCACTCTTTCCATCCCGATGGCGGACGAACCACGAATAAAGAACTCAGCATAGAGGACGTGAAGCTTATCAAAGAAATGAATATGAATGCCGTCCGTTCCCATTATCCGCCCGATGAGCATTTCCTCGATGCCTGCGACTCGCTGGGCTTACTTTATATCGATGAACTGGCAGGCTGGCAGAATGCTTACGATACCCCGACCGGCACCCGGCTTGTCCGCGAAATGCTGACGCGCGATATGAATCATCCATGTATCGTGTTGTGGAGCAATGGCAATGAGGGCGGATGGAATACTGCCATCGACAGCCTGTTCCGTACATACGATCCTCAGAAACGTCATGTCATCCATCCCTGGGCGGACTTTGACGAACTGGATACCCATCACTATCCCGCTTATCTTACAGGAGTGGCCCGTTTCACCAATGGCTATAAAGTCTTTATGCCTGCCGAGTTCATGCACGGCCAGTACGACCAGGGACATGGTGCCGGACTGGAAGATTTCTGGGCACGCTACACCGCTCATCCGCTCTTTGCCGGAGGTTTCATGTGGGCATATAGTGATGAGGCAGTGCGTCGTTCAGACCGCGGCGGGGCACTGGACAGTGAAGATTATAATGCACCGGATGGTATTCTGGGGCCTTTCCGGGAAAAAGAGGGCAGTTATTATTCAGTTCGTGAAGTCTGGTCGCCGATACACGTAGAACCATTAATGATTACTCCTTCGTTCCGTGGAGATTTCCGGGTATCGAACAGATATCTGTTTACAAACCTGGGTGCATGCTCCATGCGCTGGCGCGTGCTTCATTGCACGTCACCACTGAATAGTGATGGAGAAGGGAAAGTTGTGACAGTCGCTGACGGAGGTGCACAGGCATGGCGTCAGGTGCTGGACAGTGGAAGGGTGCAGTTACCATCATTAGTTCCCGGAGAAACGGGATTTGCACGCATCGATCTGCCGGATAATTTCTTCAACGGAGACATTCTGGAACTTGAAGCATACGGAGCAGATGGCGAGAGTGTCTGTACACGTACATTCCCGATACATTACACGAAAGACTATCTGAAAGGTGAGTTACAGCCGAAGGGGGCAGATGCCCATCCATCCGGTTCACAAAGTGCGGCTGCAAGTACAGACTCACAGAATATAACTGTAAGTAATTGTCATGTTGAGGAAACTGATACTCTGATTACATTGCATTCTTCTGCCATCACTGTCTCTTTCCGAAAGAGCGATGCCACTATCACTTCTGTGACGAGGAATGCTGACGGACGAATCATTCCGTTGAAAGATGGTCCTGTTGCTGTTGGGATGAAGATGGTGTTGGCTGATCTGTCTGCTCGTACAGAAAATGGAGATGCGGTTCTTTGTGCCCGTTATCGTGGTGCGGCAGACTCTATTGTTTGGCGTCTGACGCCGGACGGATTGCTCTCGATGGATGCTGTGTTACTGAACCGAGCTTCCGGTGGTGGTGGCTTCGACGATGCTTTCACGGACACCGAAGTGCTGAATCTTGGCCTTACCTTCTCTTATCCTGAGTCCGAGTGTTCAGGTATGCGTTGGATGGGACGCGGTCCATATCGTGTATGGAAGAATCGTATTCCGGGGGCAAATTATGGTGTCTGGCAGAAAGATTATAATAATACAATCACCGGTGAAAGTACCGAACGTCTGGTTTATCCGGAGTTCAAGGGCTATCATGCCAATCTCTACTGGGCAACTTTGCAAAGTCCTACCGCTCCATTTACGGTTTATGCGGCAAGTGACGGGATATTCCTGCGAGTATTTACCCCCGAAGAACCTCACGGACGTCAGGATGGCTTGAACACCATGCCCGACTTCCCTGCCGGAGATATTTCCTTCCTGCTCGATATACCTGCTATCCGTTGCTTCAAACCTATTAGTCAGCACGGACCACAGAGCCAGCCGGGAATTATCCGTATCAAGAAGGGGGATGAAGGGTTGAGGCTGAATTTGATGTTTGACTTCAGATAAATGATAACTTAATGAAGAATGAAAAATGAGGAATGAAGAATTACCTTACGGCATGCTTGCATAGCGCAGCCAAATTCTTCATTCCTCATTCTTCATTCTTCATTAAACTATCATTTTCCTTATCATTTCCGCCAAACCCTGCACCGCCCCTTTTACCGGGAACAGCTATTTTTGTCCCAGCTATTAATCTAACTATCTGTTATAAAGAATACCATGAAAAAAGTATTTTATTCCCTTCTTGCCGCTTTCGTGCTGACGGCTTGTGGTTCGGAGAAACAAGCTCCGATAGACCGTGAAGCATTGGTGGCCCGTAACAATCCCCAAGTATCCTCATTCGATTCGTTGGCTTCGCTTAGTGTCGGCAACGGTGAATTTGCGTTCACGGTAGATGCTACCGGTTTGCAGACATTTCCGGCCATGTATAGTAAAGGTGTACCCTTGGGCACGCAGAGTCAGTGGGGATGGCATTCATTTGCCAATCCTAAAGAATATAAGCATGAGGAAACACTGAAAGCCTTTGATTTCGGTCGTGGTCACGAAGAACTCTATGCCTGCCAGTTCAAGGAACCGGGCCGCCAGAAAGAATCTTCCGATTGGTTTCGTGTGAATCCGCATCGCCTGCATCTGGGCATTATAGGCCTCGAACTGGGCGAGGGAGTGAAAGCTTCTGATATTACTGAGATTCAGCAGACACTGAATATGTGGAAAGGTGAAATCACCAGCCACTTCATGTTGAATGGCAATGCTTTCGATGTGCAGACAGTCTGCCATCCTAACCAGGATATGATTTCTGCTTGTGTTACCAGTCGTGCGCATGCGGGTGTTAATCTGCGTTTTCCTTATCCTACAGGCGGACATGCCGATGATGCCTGCAATTGGAATGCGAACGACAAACATTCCACAACTATCGTTCGTCAGGATGCTCAAAGTGCTTTATTGAAGCGTGTGCTCGACGAAACAACTTATTACGTAACCCTCCGTTGGGAAGGTAAGGCCCGTCTGGCCGAGAAGTCGAAGAACTACTTCGTACTGACCCCTGAAGAAGATATGCTGGCCTTTTCCTGCCTGTTTACACCGAACTTTCAGGGAACCATATTTGAAAGTGAACCTGCTGTCTATGCCGATGACAAAGCATTGCCCGCTTTCACCGAAACCGCTGCCGCCAGTGCCACATACTGGACGGATTTCTGGAAGAATGGTGCTGCCGTCGACTTCTCTCATTGCACGGATCCGCGTGCCCCGGAATTGGAACGTCGCGTATTGTTGAGTCAGTATCTGCTTGCTATCCAGTCGGCTGGAAGTGTACCTCCGCAGGAAACAGGTTTGACTTATAACTCTTGGTTTGGTAAATTCCATCTCGAAATGATCTGGTGGCATCAGGCATGGCAACCTCTTTGGGGACATGCCAATCTGCTGGACCGTACACTGGGTTGGTACGAAACAGTAGAGCCTGTTGCTCGTGAAATAGCCCGTCGTCAAGGGTTCCCCGGTGTACGCTGGATGAAAATGACCGACCCCAGTGGTACGGAAGCTCCCTCGAATGTAGGTTCTTTCCTGATCTGGCAACAACCGCACTTTATCTATCTGGCAGAGCTGGTCTACCGTGCCAATCCTTCGGATGAAGTGATTAAGAAATACAATCGTCTGGTACAGGAAACTGCCGAGTTCATGTATGCTTTTGCAACTTATGATGAGTTTCACGGACGTTTCATTCTGAAGGGAGCTATCCCTGCACAAGAGACGCTGCGTGCAGCTACCACCATCAACCCGCCTTTCGAATTGTCTTACTGGCACTTTGCCATGCAGACCGCGCAGAAGTGGCGCGAGCGTGCCGGAGAGAAGCGTAACCTGGAGTGGGATGAGATGATTGATAAACTTTCTCCGCTTGCCTATAATGAGGATCATCTTTACCTTGCTTCCGAAGATGCTGTTGATACATACAAAGATATTCGTTTTACCAGCGATCACATGGCTGTATTGGGGTCTGTAGGTATCCTTCCGATGAACAAGCTCATCCGTGACGACTACATGAAGAATACCCTGCACTGGGTGTGGGACAACTGGAACTGGGGTAAGACCTGGGGATGGGATTATCCGATGACCGCCATGAATGCCACTCGTCTGGGCGAACCGGAAAAAGCTGTCGGTGCCCTGCTGATGGATAAGCGCACGAATACATATTTACAGAACGGACATAACTACCAGGATGGCCGTCTGCGCTGTTACCTGCCCGGTAATGGAGGCTTGCTGACTGCCGTAGCGCTGATGTGTGCCGGTTGGGATGGTTGCCAGGTGAAGAATCCAGGCTTCCCGCAGGACGGAACATGGGATGTCCGTTGGGAAGGTTTGAAACCGATGCCGTAACGGAAAAGAAAGGAATAAAGTTACGAGCTACAGGCTACAAGCTACAAGTAGCTGCGCTATGTTCCGAAAGGCACTTGTA
>PPYE01311555.1_pt1 | contig 18990 bp, 18 predicted proteins | sample 1559881 | NCBI WGS metagenome assembly PPYE01 (sample SAMN08240022, study PRJNA423297) | Human gut metagenome, whole genome shotgun sequencing project. | reverse complement strand
GTGGTGACTTACATTCTAAAGGAACCAACCGCTTTTGTATATCTGCTTCAGTCTCACTTCATTTGTAACACTACACGTCGTTCGCCGGGATTTTTTGAAACCGTTTGCACGGAATCTTTCGCCTTGCTATAATGAGCTGACCCGCCGCGGACCGGCGGCGGGGAAGTTTTTATCCTTCGAAGGAGTGGATCGCACGTGAAGAAGTTTGCAAGCCTGTTTCTCGCCGTTTCGACGATCGCCGCGGCGTCGCTGGCGGGCGCGGCGGAATATCCGGCGATGAACGTCCGCCTCAGCCACAATCAGCCCATCGGCAGCCCCGAAGACGTCGGCGCCCAGACGTTCAAGAAACTGATGGAAGAAAAATCCGGCGGCAGGATCACCGTGGACGTGTTCCCGCAGATGCAGCTCGGCTCCATGCGCGAGCAGGCCGAGATGGTGCAGATGGGCACGCTGGAGATGTCCGTGCAACCCACTTCCGTGCTGACGCCCTTCGTCGAGGAACTCAGCGTCATCGACTTCCCGTTCCTGTGGGCCGACAAGGATGAACTGTACCGCATCATGGACGGCGAAGTCGGCGGGAAGTTCTACGCGTTCTGCGAGAAAAAGGGCTTCAAGACGCTGGGCTTGTGGGCTTCCGGCTTCAAGCAGATCACGACCAGGGGCAAACCGGTGAACGCGCCCGAAGATCTGAAAGGCATGAAGATCCGCGTCATGCCCAGCCCGCAGCTGGTGGAGCAGTACAAATCGTGGGGCGCCAACCCGATCCCGATCGAATACGCCGAGCTGTACAACGCGCTGCAGCAGAACATCGTCGACGGTCAGGAGAACCCGTTGCAGACCATCGCCATGGCGAAGCTGTACGAGGTGCAGGATTACCTGACGCTCTCCGATCACGGCTTCCTTGGCTATCTGTTCATCGTCAACAGCCGCTGGTTCGCCAAACAGAGCGAAGACGTGCGGAAGCTGATCGTCGAATGCGAGGCGGGCGCCCGCGAGGCGGAGCGCGCGGCGCAGGCGGAGGGCGAGGCCAAGTTCCTCGAACAGATCAAGCAGTCGAAGATCGCCGTCGGCGAACTGACGGACGAGAACCGCGCCAAGTTCATCGCGGTCAGCAAGCCGCTTCACGACAAGTTCGTCGAGGGTTCGGCGACGAAAACGGAGCTGCTGAAGGCGGTTTACGCGGCCAAATAGCCCGCGGCGTCCGGCTGACGAAAAATAAGGGGCGGCTCCTGCAGGAGGTTCGCCCCTTTCGTTTTTCGCGGACACGTATGAGCGGCTGGACGCTCGTCGTGCCCCGTTCGTAGAGAATGAGTATTGAGAGGAGATCGAAAAATGCTCAGATTCCTCGGCAAGGTTGAGGAAGCTTTCTGCGCGGCGTCTCTGCTGGCGACGGCGCTCGTGCTGTTCGTCAACGTGGTGCTGCGCTACGTTTTCAGCGCCAGCACGAGCTGGGCCGAAGAGCTGATCCGCTATCTGATGATCTGGATCACTTTTATCGGCGGCAGCGTCTGCGTGCGGCGGGGCGCCCACATCCGCATGGATTTTCTGCTCGGCATGATGCCCGAAAGGTATGCCGGCGCGCTGACGCGCCTGGTCTACCTGATCGCGGCGGGGTTCTGCGCGGCGCTGTGCTGGTACAGCTGTCGGCTGGTGAAGTTTACTGTCGAGCTCGAGCAGACGTCGCCGGCCATGGGGATCCCGATGTGGATCCCCTATCTCGCCATGCCGATGGGTTCGGCGCTGATGGCGCTGCGTTTCGTCCAGGCCGCGCGCGGGAAGGGGGACGCCTAGATGACGGTCTTTCTGATGTGCGCGCTGCTGGCGCTGCTGTTCGGCAGCGTGCCGATCTTCGTGGCGCTGGCGGTGGCCGTTCTGGCTTCGATGCTGCTTTTCACCGGGCTCGATCCGATGGTGCTGGCGCAGCGCATGTTCGGCGGGCTCGACAAGTTCTCGCTGATGTCGATGCCGTTTTTTATCTTCGCCGCCAATCTGATGGACACGGGCGGCCTGTCGAAGCGCATCCTCAAGTGGACGCGCAGCCTTGTGGGCGCGCGCAAGGGCGGCCTGGCCTACACGACGCAGTGCACGTGCATGGTCTTCGGCGCGTTGTGCGGCTCCAGCCCGGCGACGGTGATCGCCATGGGGCGCGTGCTCTATCCCGAGCTGATCGAGAGCGGCTATCCGCAGGATTTTTCCGCGGGGCTGATCACGTCGTCGGGATCGGTGGCGCTGATCATTCCGCCCAGCGTCACGCTGATCATGTACGCGGCGGCCACGGGCGTGTCCGTGGGTTCGCTGTTCATGTCGGGCGTCAGCGCCGGGATCGTCTACGGGCTGGCGACGATCGTCTACATCTGGTATTTCGCGCGCCATCACGATCTCAAGGTCTCGGCGCCTTCCAGCCGCGGCGAGGTCGTGCGCAACACGCTTGAGGCCGGATGGTCGCTGATGGTGCCGGTGATCATCCTCGGCGGCATTTACTGCGGCGTGTTCACGCCCACCGAGGCGGCGGGCATTTCCGCCGTCTACGCGCTGTTCGTCGGCGTGGCGGTCTACCGCGAGATCACCTGGGCGAAGCTGTTCGACGTGTGTCTGCGCTCGGCCGTGACCTGCGCGCAGGTGATGATCCTCGTCGCCGCGGCCACGAGCTTCGCCTGGTTCCTCACCGTGGCGCGCATTCCGCAGATGGTGACGGCGGCCATCATCGAAAACGTCAAAACGCCCTGGGCGTTCATCGCCATGGTCAACGTCATCCTGCTGATCGTGGGCATGTTCATGGAGGGCATCGCCGCCATCGTCATCCTTGCGCCGCTGTTCTTCCCGATCGCGCAGCAGATGGGCATCGACGCGCTGCATCTGGGCATCGTCATGGTCTCCAACCTGGCGCTGGGCAACTTCACGCCGCCGTTCGGCCTCAATCTGTTCGTGGCCGCGGGCGTGACGGGGCTGCCGATGTCGAAGATCATCGGCGCGGTGACGAAGTTCATCCTCGTCTCGATCGTCGGCCTGCTGGTGATCTCTTACGTGCCGTCGCTGTCCACGTTTTTGCCGGCGCTCGTGTACGGCCGCTGAGGCGCGCGGAGAATGTCGGGTTTCGAGCGCGTCCGCGAGCTGGTCGAAGCGGTCTCGCAGACCGGGCGCGGCGAACGGGGCGTTTCTCGCCTCGCTCTGACCGAAGCGGATCGTCAGGCGCGCGAGATCGTGACCGAAGAGATGAAATCGCTGGGCATGTCGGTGACGACCGACGCCTGCTGCAACCTGTGGGGGCGCTTCGAGGGCGGCACCGACCGCCCCGGCGTGCTGATCGGCTCGCATCTGGATTCGGTACCCGAGGGCGGCCGCTACGACGGCGTGCTCGGCGTGGCCTGCGGGCTGGGGGCGGCGCGCGACATTCTCGCCGAAGATCCGCGCCCGCGCCGTTCTCTGTCGGTGGTGGTTTTCACGGCGGAGGAATCGAGCCGTTTTTCGCTGGCGACGGTCGGCAGCAAGGCGGTCACGGGCAACCTGTCACTGTTGGACACGCTGCGCTTCAAGGACAAGCGGGGCGTGACGCTGCTCGACGCGCTGCGCGCTTTCGGCGGGCGTCCCGAGAGGATCCCGCGCGACTGTCTGGCGCCAGCCTCGTATCATTCCTATTTCGAGCTGCACATCGAGCAGGGGCCGGTGCTCGACTGGAACGGTGAGGACGTGGGCATCGTCGAGGCGATCGCCGCGCCGACGCGCTTCAGGCTCGAAGTGATCGGCGAACAGGCTCATTCCGGCGCCTGCCCGATGAACCTGCGCCGCGACGCTATGGCCGCGGCGGCGGAGATCATCCTCGCCGTGGAACGCGCCGGGCGGACGGAAAGCGAGTTCGGCACGGTGGCGACCGTGGGCGTGTGCGAGTACGAGCCCGGCGCCATGAACGTCGTGCCCGGCCGCGTGGTGCTGAAAGTGGACGTGCGCGGCATCGTCGAAAAGAGCATCCGCCGCGCCTGCGACGACGTGATGGCGTGCGTGGAACGCATCGGCGAGGAGCGCGGCGTGAAAGTGAACTTCACGCTCTACTCCGCCGACAAGCCCGTGGTCATGGACGGCCTGCTGGCGCGCCGCATCGAAAACGTCTGCCGGGCGCGCCGGATCAAATACCGCCGCATGCCCAGCGGCGCGGGACACGACGCCATGTACATGGCCGCGCTGATCCCCTCGGCGCTGATTTTCGTGCCGTGCAAGGACGGAATCAGCCACAATCCGGCCGAAGAGGTGGACTGGCGGCGCGTGCGTCCCGGCTATGAAGCGCTGGTCGAAACCGTGAGGGACATCGTTCGGTGATCTTTGAAGTATCGAAAATCGACGAATATGAGGAGGGTTGTTCATGAAACCGATCCTGTTCAAACGAGCGCGCCTGATCGACCCGGACCTGAAAATGGACACGACGGGCGACCTGCTCGTCGAAAACGGCGTCGTCTCCGCCGTCGGCCCCGAGCTGCCGCCGGTCGCGGACGCCGAGCGGATCGACTGCGGCGGCGCGGTGCTGGCCCCGGGGCTGGCCGATCTGCACGTACACTTCCGCGATCCCGGCCAGACCGAAAAGGAAACGCTCGAGACGGGCTGCGCCGCGGCGGCAAACGGCGGCTTCACGGCCGTGGTGACGATGGCCAACACCAAACCGGCCGTCGATTCGCCCGAGCTGATCCGCAGCTGTATCGAGCGCAACCGGACCATGGACTGCCGCATCTATCCGGGGGGAGCGGTCACCAAGGGACTGGGCGGCAAGGAACTGACCGACTTTGAAGCGCTGAAGGAGGCCGGCGCGGTCTGCCTGACCGACGACGGCCTCACCGTCGGCGATGGGCCGCTGTTCTACGGGGCCATGGAGAAGGCGGCCGCCGTCGGCTTGCCCGTGAGCGTGCACTGCGAAGCTCCCGGCTTCGAGGGCGACCGCTCGATGAACCGCGGCGAGATTTCGCGCAAGCTTGGCTTGATCGGCGCGCCGGCGCTGGCCGAGGAACTGATGATCATGCGCGACGTGTTCTTCGCCGAAAAAACGGGCGCGCACGTGCACGTGCAGCACGTCAGCTCGCGCCGCGGCGTCGAGATCATCGCGGCGGCGAAAGCCCGCGGCGTGCGCGTCACCGGCGAGGCCACGCCGCACCATATGTTCCTCGACGAGACGGCGATCCTCGAATGCGGCGCCAACGCCAAGATGAGCCCGCCGCTGCGCACGGCCGACGACGCGGCGGCGGTGCGCGAGGCGCTGATGAGCGGCGTGCTCGACGTGGTCGCCACCGATCATGCTCCGCACACGCCGGCCGAAAAAGCTCTTGGCATCGCCAAGGCCCCCAACGGCATCATCGGCCTGGAAACGTCGCTGGGGCTGTGTCTCGACGGTTTGTGCCGCGAGCGCGGATTTTCGCTTTCTGCGCTTGTGGATCGCATGAGTTCCGCGCCGCGGCGTATCTTCAACCTGCCGCCCGTGCATCTGCGCCCCGGTTCGCCGGCCGATCTGGCGCTGTTCGATCCCGACCGGCGCTGGCGCGTGGACGCGACGAAGTTCAAATCGAAGGCGCGCAACTGCCCGTTCAACGGCTGGACGCTGAACGGCATGGTCCTGATGACCGTGCTGGGCGGACGGATCGTCTGCGACCGAAGGAATTAAAATCGCGCAACCGGTTGCGTAAAATAGGACGGCGCGATACAATGAACCTGTTGGACTCGTGTCGCTCGGCGGGGAAAATCGGCCGCGCGCGGACGAACGCGCGGCGGTCGCATGAACGAGGGGGAATTCCGATTGATTCGCGATTACGATTCGCGGCTGCTCGAAAAGGAACAGGTCTCGGCCGACGTCTGGCATCTGACGTTCGAGTGTCCTGAGATCGCGGCGGCCGCCCGGCCGGGCAATTTCGTGCTGGTGAAGACGGCGGCCGGCTCGGCGCCGTTGCTGCGCCGTCCGCTCGGTATCCTCGGCGCCGATCCCGCAAAGGGGACGGTCGAGATGCTTTTCCGCGTCGTCGGCCAGGGCACGGCGCTGCTGTCCCGGGCTGCGCCGGGCGCGACGTTTTCCGTGCGCGGGCCGGTAGGCGGACAGTTCGGTCCGTTCGGGCACGAAAAAATCTGGGCCGTGGCCGGAACGCTGGGCGTCGCGCCGCTGCTGTTCCTGCGCCGCGAGCTGAACGGCTTCGGCCACCTGTTCCTCGGCGTCGGCAACGCTTCGTGGCGAAGCTTCGCCGAATGGGTGCGCTCCCGCGCGCCGGAGATGGTTTTGTACAGCGACGACGGCTCGATCGGCCGCAAGGGATTTTCCATCGCCGGGCTGGAAGGGCAGGATCTGAGCGGCGTGTCGCTCGTCTGCTGCGGCCCCAATCCGATGATGAAAGCGCTGTACGAGCGTTACGGTTCGCAGTGCGACGACATCCAGGTCAGCCTCGAGCGCCGCATGGGCTGCGGCATGGGCGGCTGCTTCGGCTGCGTGGTCGACACCGCGACGGGACGACGGCGCGTCTGCATCGACGGCCCCGTGTTCCAGGCCAGGGAGGTGAAGTGGGATGAGCTGCATCTCTGATCCGCTCGCGCTCGACGCCGGCGGGGTGAAGCTGAAAGTTCCCGTCGTGATCGCGTCGGGCACGTGGCCTTACGAAGCCGGGCTGTGGACGGACGACCTGACGCGCCACGTCGGCGCGATCTGTTCCAAGGCCATCACGAAAGATCCCTGCGCCGGCAATCCCGGCTGCCGCGTCTGGGAGACGCCCTCGGGCGTTCTCAACAGCATCGGCCTGCAGAACGAGGGCGTCGACCGCTTCATCGATTTGCGGCTGCCCGACTTGAAAAAACGCGGCGTGCCCGTGATGCTCAACGTCTGCATGCAGAGCGCCGAAGATCTGGCCTACATGATGGACCGCATCGCCGAAGCGAAAGACCTGGTGGACGGCGTGGAGCTGAACGTCTCCTGCCCGAACACCGACCACGGCTGCATGAGCTGGGGCGTCGATCCGGCGCTGACGGCCCAGGCCACGGAGATGGCGCGCCGGCGCTGGGACGGCCCGCTCTGGGTGAAGCTGACGCCGCAGGCGCCCGACGTCGCCGCGGTGGCGAAAGCGGCCGAATCTGCCGGAGCGAGCGCGGTCGTGGCCGCCAACACCTGGCTGGGCATGGCCGTCGATACCGCGCGCGGGGTTCCGGTTTTCAGCCGCCGCGTGGCGGGACTTTCCGGGCCGGCGGTCTTCCCGCTGGCGCTGCGTCTCGTCTGGGACGCGGCCGGCGCGGTGAAGATTCCCGTGATCGGCTGCGGCGGCGTGGACGGCCCCGATTCCGCCCTGGCCATGATCATGGCCGGAGCCAGCGCCGTGGAAGTGGGCGCGGCGCTCTTCAGCGATTTCGAAGTTCTGGAAAACGTCCACGAAGGATTGCTTGCCGCCGTGGAGCGCTGGAACGTCGCGTCGCTGGGCGAGCTGATCGGACGGGCGCGCCGGTCCTGAACGCCTGAAAGTTTGCCAAAAAACTGGATTTGATCAACGTGAGGAGTGCTTTTATGACCGAACACACATCTTTGCCGCTGTTTGCCGCGCTTGACCTCGACACGCTGCGCGAGGCCCGCCGCACGATGGACGCCCTTTCGGGGATCGTGGACGCCATCAAGATCGGCCCGCGCCTGTACGCTCAGGGCGGCGCGCCGTTTCTGAAGGAAATCGTCGATCACGGCTTCAAACTGTTCCTCGACCTGAAGCTGCACGACATTCCCAATACCGTGCGCCTGGCCGTGGAGACGCTGGCCGACCTGGGTATCTTCTGTCTGACGCTGCAGGCCGCCGGCGGCCGCCGCATGATGGAGGAGTCCGTCGCCGCACGCGACCGCCTTGGCTCGACCATGAAGTTGCTCGGCATCACCGTGCTGACCAGCTTCGACGAAAAAAGCTGGGACGAAGTCGCGCCCGGCTGCCCGATGGACGTGGCCATCAAAAAGCGCGCCTGGCTGTGCGGCGACTGCGGCATGGACGGGCTGGTGTGCTCGCCGCTCGACCTGCCCGAAGTGCGCGCCGTGACGCCGCCGACGCTGCTCAAGGTCGTGCCCGGCGTCCGTCTCGTCGCCGGCGGCGACGACCAGAGCCGCGTCGCCACGCCCGCCGACGCGTTCCGCAACGGCGCCGATTACATCGTCATGGGGCGTCCCATCTACAAAGCGCCCGACGTTCGCAAGGCGGTCGCGGAGATCGCCCGATCCATCGAGGAGGGATTGACATGCCGGAAGTGATGACGGATTCTCAGGTCCAGGAAAAGCTCAAGGAGATGCTCGTCGAGAGCAAGGCGTGGCTGGAGGGGCATTTCAAGCTCACCTCGGGGCGGCACAGCGGCAACTACATGCAGTGCGCCATGCTGCTGCGCTTTCCCAAGTACGCGGCGTTCACCGGCGGCGAGATCGCCAAGCGGATCGCCGCGCTCAAACCCGATTTTATCGTCTCGCCGGCGCTGGGCGGCCTGATTATCGGCCACGAAGTGGCCCGCGCGCTGGATGTGCCCTTTTTGTTCTGCGAGCGCGAGGACGGCAGGATGAAGCTGCGCCGCTTCCCGATGCCCGCTGGCCGGCGTTTTGTCGCCGTCGAGGACGTGGTCACTACCGGCGGTTCCGTCAGGGAGACGGCCGAGCACATGGTCGCCGGCGGCTGCGTCTGGGCCGGCTCGGCCTGCATCGTCGACCGTTCCGGCGGCGCGCAGCAGCTCGGCCCCGATCTCGTTTCGCTCTTCAAGATCTCTTTCCCTACGTGGGAAGCCGACGACTGTCCGCTGTGCCGCGAACTGGGCACGCCGCCCGTCAAGCCCGGCAGCCGCCCCGGCTCGAAATAGAAAAAACGACCCTTTTACGAGAGGAGGCGACGCGGCGTTGAAACTGAAAGAAAAAGCCGTCGTGATGACGGCCGAAGACATGGAGCGCGCCCTGCGCCGCATGGGCAACGAGATCGTCGAACGCAACCACGGCGCCGGCGACCTCGTCATCATCGGCATTCAGCGCCGCGGCGTCTATCTGGCCGGACGCCTGCGCGAATTTCTGCGCACCTCCGAAGGCGTCAAGCTGCCTTTGGGCGAACTGGATATCACGCTATACCGTGACGACATCACGCTGCTCAGCGACCAGCCCGTCGTGCACAGCACGTCGATTCCCGTCGACATCAACGGCCGCCGGATCGTTCTCGTCGACGACGTGCTCTACACGGGGCGCACGATCCGCGCCGCGCTGGAGGCCATCGGCGACATCGGCCGCCCCGCCTGCGTGCAGCTGCTGATCCTCATCGACCGCGGCCACCGCGAACTGCCGATCCAGCCCGATTACCTCGGGCGGGCCGTCCCCACTTCGTCGCAGGAGATCGTGGACGTGCGCGTCAAAGAGCTGGACGGCGAGGACATCGCCGTGATCTGCGCCAAAGCCTAGCCATGCGCCGCCGAATCGTCCTCTGCGCCGCGGCGCTGTTGCTGGGGGCGCTGTCGGCCGCCGCCGCGGAAAAAACTCGCGTGCTCACGATCGACCCGATGACCGAATTGCTGTTTCAGTTCATCGGCGGTCCCTACGTGAGCACCGCATCCGGCGCGAGTTGGGACGACAGCGGCCGCCTGCGCGTCAGCCGCGCCGCCGTGATGGGAGGCGCGAACGCCGCGCTGCCGCTTTACGCGCTCGACCCGGCGCAGTATCTTGAGTTCATAACGGGCGCCCGCCGCGGCAAGAATCCGACCGCCGCCGAGCGAAACCGCGCCAATCTGCATTATCTTTATCCCGACGGCGTGAAACGCGGCGACGTCGACGCTTTTTACGGCGATCCCGCCAACATGCCGTTCACCGCGCAGCAGGTCGCGAACGCCCTCAGCGAACTCGTCCCCGCGCGCTATGCCTATTTCCAGCGCCGTCTCGGCGAGTTCAACGCGCGCCTCCGCTCCGTGCTGATCACGGGACGTCGCCTCATGATGGGCACGAAGGTGCTTTGCCTGAGCGAACGGTACCGCCTCTTCTTCGCCGCTTTCGGCTGCGTCGTCAGCGTTCCGACCGAGGAGGAAATGCGGCGTATCCGCCAGATCAGTCAGGCCTCCAATTCGAAGTACATCGAAAACCTCGCCGCCGGACTGGCTGCCGGACGTCTCGTCGTCGTCGCCCATGATACCGATCCCAAACTGCGCCGCGCCGTGATCGCCCGTCTCGGGGCCGTTTACATCGCGCCGCCGAAGAACGAGGACATCCTGTTTTTTATGCATCGCGTCCTCCTTGACGTCGGTGCGCGTCTCAGCCGCCGTTGAACGAAGAGGTGGGGCAAAGGCCGCCGCGGAGACACGGGGAAAAGCAAAGAGAAAAATGGAGCCGCCGCTTTGCGGCGAAAATCGAAAACCGCGAGGGCGGATGACCGATTCACATCCGGTCATCCGCCCTCGCGGTTTTCGATGTCTCTTTTCCTCCGTTTTTGCGCCGCTTCTCCGCGGCAGCCTTTGTCCCCATGGTCAGACGCAGACGATGCGCCCCGTGCCAGGCTTGAAGCGCCCGATCACGCCGGCGCGGTCGAAGCCGTGCCGTTTGGCGAGCGCGATGATTTCTTCGGCGTCTTCCGGCGGGCAGGCCATCATCAGGCCGCCGGAAGTCTGCGTGTCGAAAAGGAAGTCGCGGTACGTGCGCGATATTTTTTCGAGATGGTCGATCTGCGGCGCGTAGAGCTTTTCGTTGCGGTAGCCGCCGGCGGGGAACAATCCCATCTGGGCGAGGTCGGCCGCGCCGTCGAGCAGCGGCAGAGCCTCGACGCTCAGTTCGAGATCGACGCGATGGTCCGACAACATGTCGAGCGCGTGCCCGGCCAGGCCGAATCCGGTCACGTCCGTGGCGGCGTGGACGCGGCGGCGCTGCTCGGGCGTCATGCGGCGGGGCAGGTCGTTGAGCGCCGTCATCCAGCGCACGGCCTGATCGGCCTGAGCGGGATCGGCCATCTCGGCCTTGATGGCTGTGGCCATGATGCCCGTGCCGAGCGGCTTGGTCAGCAGCAGCGCGTCGCCGGGCTGAGCGCCGGTGGTGCGCCACATGGCGTCGCGCTCCACTTCGCCGAAGACGCAGAGACCGTATTTTGGTTCCTGGTCCTCGACGCTGTGCCCGCCCATCAGGAACGCGCCGCTTTCGGACACTTTGGACGCGCCGCCTTCCATGAGGCGCTTGAGCATGTCCAGCGGCAGGCAGTTGAGCGGAAAGGCGACGATGTTGAGGGCCACGAGCGGCGAACCGCCCATGGCGAACACGTCGCTGATCGAATTGGCGGCGGCGATCTGCCCCCACACATACGGATCGTCGACGACCGGGGTGATGAAATCGAGCGTGAGGATGCCGACGCGCTCTTCGGTGATTTTCCACAGCGCCGCGTCCTCGCCTCCCTCCCAGTCGGTGAGGATACGGTCGTCGTGGGGACGGGGGAGATCCGCCAAAACTTTTGCCAGGTCCTCCGGACCTATTTTGGCGGCTCAGCCGCTGCTATGGGAAAGTTGGGTCAGTCGTTGGTCAAGGCTCATTTTCGTTTCGCTCCTGTCGTAAAACTTCTTTATAACCATTATACCGCAGCGGCGGCAAAAAATCGCCCGACGGCTCAGCGACGGAAGAAGAGGTTGGCGAGGAGGGAGAGGATGACGCTGATGACGATCGAGCTGGCGAGCGGAAGATGAACGGACCAGCCCTTGCCCTGCCAGACAAAGTCGCCGGGCAGGCGGCCGAAGGGCAGAAAGCGCCCGCCGAAGTGGACGGCGGCTCCGACGGCGAACAGCACGAGAGCGACGATCATGATGGCTTTGCCGATGTCGTGAACCATGATTTCATTCCTTTCCGTGGAATCCTTGTTTTCGATCAAAAGGTCTTGTCGAGAGTGCGGCGTTTCGAAGCGGCGCAAGTCCGCCGTGACGGCGAAGGGATCTCCGTCGTTTTATTTATACCATGCCGGCGCAAAAGGGCAAGTGCCGCGGCGAAGAGATACGTAAAGAATGCAGACAAAAGAGAGGCAACAGGTTCTGCATCGAGGTGCAGGGTGCTATAATAAATGACAAATCTGTTTTTCGGGAGGAATGAAACCGATGGCATCGATGCCGATCACCACGGTCATGGAGGAACTGCAGGCGCTGAAGGCCGAGCTGCAGGAAAGCCTTTGACCTGCCTTCGATAAGGAAGGACTGCGAAGAACTGCGCGCCCAAACGGCCGCGCCCGATTTCTGGTCGGGAGCCGACGCGCAGAAAATTTCGGCCCGGCTGTCGCGGCGCGAGACCGATCTGGCCCGCTGGGAAAAAATCGAACGGGAATTCGCCGATCTGCAGACGATCGCCGAGCTGCTGAACGACGGCGAAGACGCCGAGCTGCTCGAAGAGTTCGACGAGCGCAGCGCGGCGTTCCGCCGTCAGATCGAGGATGAGCAGATGGCGCTGCTGCTGTCGGGACCGTACGACCATTGCAGCGCCATCTTGAGCGTGCACGCCGGTTCGGGCGGGCTGGACTCGCAGGACTGGGCGGAAATGCTGTACCGCATGTACCTGCGCTGGTGCGAGGAGCGCCGTTTCAAGACCAAGCTGCTCGATTACCAGCACGACGAAGAAGCCGGCATCAAGAGCGCGACGCTGCTGATCCAGGGCGAGACGGCCTACGGTTATCTGCGCTCCGAGATCGGCGTGCACCGCCTCGTGCGCATCTCGCCGTTCGACACCAACAAGCGGCGGCACACCAGCTTTGCGTCGGTGGACGTGTCGCCGCAGCTGCCCGACGACGTGGACGTGGAGATCGCGCCGGAAGATCTGCGCATCGACACCTACCGTTCCAGCGGCGCAGGCGGCCAGCACGTTAACATGACGGACTCGGCGGTGCGCATCACGCATCTGCCCACGGGCATCGTCGTCAGCTGCCAGAACGAGCGCAGCCAGCACATGAACAAAGCCACGGCCATGTCGGTGCTGAAGTCGAAACTCTATCAGCTGGAGCTCGAACAGCGGCAGGCGGAGATGAACGCGCTTGCCGGCGAAAAGAAGGAAAGCACGTGGGGCAGCCAGATTCGATCGTATGTGCTCCAGCCTTACACGCTGGTCAAGGATCACCGCACCGGTGAAGAGACGGGCAACGTCGGCGGCGTGCTTGACGGCGGGCTGGATCCGTTTATCTTGGCGTATTTGAGGTGGGCGCGATGAAACGTTTTTTTGCGGCTGCGTGCGCGGCGCTGGCGCTGTGCGTTCCGGCTGCGGGGCAGCCTTTTGTGCCGACGGAGCCGATCATGCCGCTGGCGCAGGTGCGGGCCGGCATGAAAGGATACGCGAAAACGGTCTTTTCCGGCGGCAAGATCAAATCGTTCCCGGTCGAGGTGCTGGGCGTCGTCAGCAAAAAAGACCGCCCCTCGAAGCTGATCCTGATCCGCGCCTCCGGCCCGGACATCGACCGGGCGGGCGGCATGGCCTCGGGCATGAGCGGTTCGCCGGTGTACGTGAACGGGCGGCTGATCGGCGCCTTTTCCTTCGGCTGGGACTTCGGCGATCCGAAGATGGGGCTGGTGACGCCGATCGAGCAGATGATGGAGCTTTTCGATTATCCGAGCCGCGCTCAAAAACTTGCGAACGTGCGGCCGCTGCTCTCGAAAAAGAGAGATTCCGAGCTGGAGCGGCGGTTCAGCGAACTGTACGACCAGTACGCGCGGAACGCCGCGAAGAAAGCTGACGGCGTTTTGGCGCCGACGCCGGAGCGTCGGGCGGCGAAGGAAAAGTCGATCCCCGATTTCGAGTTCTCGCTGCCGCAGGATATCGCCGCCGCGGAGGCGGAAGAACTGATCCATAAGGCGCCGGCGGTCGCCGAGACCACGGCGAAAATGTACGTGACGGCGGATGGACTCAGCCGCCGCGCGCTGAAGAAACTCGGCGAACGGATCGGCATGCGCGTGGTCGAGGGCGGTTCGGGCGACAATACGGCGATGCCGGAAGAGACCAAGCCGCTCAAACCGGGCGACGCCGTTTCGGCGATGCTGGCCTGGGGCGACGTGGCCCTCGACGTCAGCGGCACGCTGACGGCCGTGGACCGGAGCGGGCGTTTTATCGCCTTCGGCCACAGCTTCAAAAACTGGGGCGCCGTCGCCTATCCGTTGGCGAAGAGCGAAGTGTACGCCGTCATCGACAGCTACGAGTCGCCGTTCAAGCTGACGTCGTCGCAGCGCCTCGTCGGCACGGTGACGCAGGATCGGCCGGAGGGCGTCGCCGGCTGGCTGGGGCGCTTCCCGTCGGCGGTTTCGGTGCGGGTGGAAATCGAGGATCTCGACAGCCGCCGTACGGTGGTGCGCCGTTTTCAGATGATCAACGACGAACACGCCGTGGTTTCGCTCTTGCCGGAGCTGCTTGCGGGACTGGCGGACCGCGAGCTGGCGCGCGAATCGGGCGGCACCGTGCGCTATGACGTTACCGTTACGGGCGACGGCATGCCCGACGGCTGGAGCGTGAACGACGTGGTGATCGCCGACGAAGACGTGATGAGCGACGCCGTGTCGCCGATTGCGGATCTGGTGTCGAACGTGGTCGGCAATCCTTATCGGAACGTCAGCCCTGTGGGACTGAAGATCAAGCTGTCGGCTTCGTCGCAGATTCGCAAGCTGATCATCGAAGGCATCAGCGTTGACCGCAGCGAAGCCGCTCCGGGCGACACGGTGACGGTGACGGCGACGCTGCGCCCGTGGCGTCGTCAGCCGGTGATCCGCAACTTCACGCTGAAGGTCCCCGAGGATGCGGCGGGCGGCTACACGGTTACGCTGCGGCAAGGGAATCCCGCGCCGACGGACGATTCGGACAACGAACCAACGGTGACCGATCGCCGTTTGTCGTCGCTCGAGCAGTTGCTGTACGAGCTGCAAACACGCGAACGGAGTTGCGAGGTGATCGTGGAACTGGTCAGCCAGGACGACTCGGGAACGCGCAGCGAATTTCCCGGCGAAGTTCGCCGCCGCAAAATGCGCGAAGGCTCGATGCGGATCTTCCGCTCCGATTACGTGGTCGAAGGCAGCCTGCAGGTGCCGCTGACCGTGCTTGAACCGAAGAAGAAACGCTCGTGAGCGGCGGAAAAAACAAAAGCCGCCCCGAAGAAGCGGCGGAGCGGAGAACCCGAAGATCGATCACGAAGGGACCGGAAAAATTCCACGAACGTAATGCAGAAAGCCTGCCGATCAAACGATCGGCAGGCTTTCTGCATATGGATGGTTCTGGGACGCTCCATATCATATTTCTTTTGAATTTTTTTCTCCGCTTCTCCATGGCGGCTTTTGTTTGAAAGCGAGCTCATCGCGCGGCGGGGATATCGACGGTGATCAGCGTGCCGCCCTCGGGGCGGGGGCGGATGGAGAACGACGCGCCGATCAGCGCGGCGCGTTCGGTCATGCTGGCGATGCCGCGGTGTCCTTGCACGCGCAGGACTTCGGGATCGAATTCGCGGTCGATGCCGGAGCCGTCGTCGGCGATCGTGAGGCGGTAGCCGTCGCCGCAGCTCAGCTTGACTTCGACGGCCGCGGCGTGCCCGTGCCGGGCGGAATTGGCGACCGCTTCCTGGACGATGCGGCACAGCGCCAGTACGTCTTTTTCGCTGAGCGCATCGGCGCAGCCTTCGACGACAGCCGTGACGGCAACGTTGTGGATGCGGCTGAGGCGGTTGGAGATTTCCTCCAGAGCGCGCACGGCGCCGAGGCTGAGCCACGGCGGCGAGAGGCGGTCGCAGACGTCGCGCATCTCCTGCACGGCGGTGAGGGCGGCTTCCTGCGCAGCGGCGAGGTGCCCGCCGACGCGTTCGCGGTCGAGCGCGGGCTTGCCCAGGCCGCGCCGCGCCAGCTGGATGCGCTGGATCAAGGACGCCACGGTCTGCAGCGGGCTGTCGTGGATCTCGCGGGCGAGGCGGGTGCGTTCTTCTTCTTGGGTGCGCACGATGTCGCCGACGTAGTTCTTCTTTAAAGTTTCGCGGTCGACGGCGCTTGCCGACAGCTCCGACAACGCCTCCTGCATGTTCTGCAGCTCGGGCAGCGGCGGCGCGGCTTCGGCGAGCAGCACGTCCCGTCCCCAGTGCAGCGTCTCCACCTGCGCGGCGAGGCGGCGCAGAGGCGTCACGCACCAGCGCCACAAAAGCCAGATGCCGATCAGGGTGATGGCGCTGACGCCGATGGTCATGAACTGTTGCAGGAAAACGAGATCGCGCATCGGACCGGGCACGAGGAACTTGGAAATGACGACGACCACGGCGCGGACGCCGTCGGGATAAGGATAAACGGCCGCGGCCGAGGGCGGATGCGGGTCGATCTGCACGGAAAGCAGCTGCATTTCGCCGCTGGCGAAGGCGCGGTTGACGGCGAGCCCCAGTTCGGGCGTGATCTTGCTGCCGGGCGATCCCTGCAGCTTGATGCCGCCCGGTCCGACCGTGGCGATCCAACCGGGGACGGGCGGCCCGAGCGTGAGCATTTTCAGGAACAGCCCCATGCGACGGTGGCGCTGCAACGGCGATTCGTTGCTCGCGCCGCTCTCCTCGCGGACGATGCTGCGCGCCAGGCTTTGGGCATAACGCGACGCCATGCCGGCCATGGCCCGCTGTTGCTGGTAGAGCCCGAAGCCCGAAAAAATCAGGGCGGACAGCGTCGGCACGAGGATCATCATGAGGATGGCGGGGAGCAGCCAGCGGCGTCCGTTCATGAGGGAAGTTCCCCTTCGAGCAGTTCGTCGACGAGGATGATGCCGTTTTTGAGGGCGATGATCAGGGCTTCGGTCTTGTTCTTGGCGCCGAACTTGGCATAGACGGAAGAGAGATGAGCCTGGACGGTGCGCTCGGTGATGAAGAGTTTCGCCGCCACTTCCTTGACGGGAAAACCCTGGGACGAAAGCAGCAGAACTTCGCGCTCGCGCGGCGAGAGCTGTTCCAGTTCGTTCGACGCGGAGTCGACCGAGTTGGCGATGGCGGAGTCGAGATAAATGCCGCCGCCGATCACCGATTGCAGGGCCTGCGTCAGCTCCATGACCGCCGAGGTCTTGACGATGAAGCCGCGCGCGCCGGCCGAGAGCGCCGCCACGATATACGGCTGGGCGTTGTAGGCCGTGAGCATGATGACTTTCGTCGGCAGCTTGGCGTCCTTGACTTTGCGGGCGACGGTGATGCCGTCCATTTCGGGCATGCGGATGTCGAGCAGGGCCACGTCGGGCCGGAGTTTTTCGATCATTTCCCAGGCCTGTTTGCCGTCGGACGCTTCGCCGAGCAGATTGAGTCCTTCTTCTTCGTTGATGAGAGCGGCCAGACCGGCGCAGGTGAGCGGATGGTCGTCGGCCAGAACGATTGAAATCATGTGAAAGAACCTCCCGTTTCATGATGGAGTCGCTATCCGGTGCTGTGCTTATTGTATCGCTGAAAAATCGGATTGGGAATGGAAATCTGTACAATCTTTTTGTGACCGCGGGCTTGAACCGTCAAGGACAACGCGTAAAAATTTTCCTGTGAAAATCCGCAGTCGGCGGATTGTCGGATTCTTCAATGTGCGGCGAGCGCTTTTCAATTATACTTGGAGCGCGTTCGAGGGAGAACGCGAGAGGGGTTCTCCGGCGACGCAATCCCCATGAAAAACAACCATAATCAGGAGGTCATGTAAAATGAAAAAGACACGTCTTGCTCTCGGCGGCTTGGCGGTCGCGATCCTCGGCGGCACAGCGGCGTGGGCCGTTTCGCCTCGCCCCGGCCAGGGAAGCCGCGGCGGCCCCGGTATGCTCCCGCCGCCTCCGCGAATGCAGCGCTAGGAAGAAGACAAGCGCATTTCCGAGAAGGCGCCCGAGGAAATCAAAAACGCTTTCGCGGAGATGAAAAGCCTGGAAAAGGATCTCCGTCTCGAGCTGGGCAAGGACAAACCCGACTCGGCCAAAGCGCTGGAGATGCTGCAAAAGTCTGAAGAGCTGCACGCCAAGGTGCGCGAGTGGGAAGTGAAGCAGATCCTTGAGGGCAATGCTCCCAGGCCTGACGACCGTCAGCATCGCAGCGGACTCGGTCCGCACGGTTCCGAGGGACGCCCCGCTCCTGCCGCGCCCGGATTCGCTCCGCACGGCCCGGCACCGATGGCCCCGCACTATATGATGCCGATGACGCCTTACTATATGGTACCGATGTACCACTGCCCCTGCATGATGGTGCCCCCGGCCCCGCAGCCGGGTGCGCCCGAGGCGCCCGCTGCCGCTGAAGCTCCGGCTGCCAAGTAGGCGGTTTTTCACGAAGTCGGATTTTGGCGACGGAAAGTCGGAGGATCCGTTCGTTTTCTCCGCCTGAAGAAGGGAATGAGTTTTGATGAAAGTCACACGCGCTCTGTTTGCTTCGCTGCTTTTGGGATCTTTTATCCTCCCGCATCCGGCGGCGACCTTTGCGGCTGTCCGCGGCAATGTCACAGCAGAAAGCATGTCGCCGCGAAGCGGTGCCGATCGTCCGACACCGCCTCGTCCGATGCCTGCTCCCGCTCCAAGCCGCCCGGCTCCCATTCCGAACCGCCCCGGGCCAGACCGTCCAATGCCAGGACGACCTGCGCCTCGACCTCCCGCACCGGAGGGGTATAATCCTCCTCCCCCGCCGCCCCGTCGTGATCGTCATCACGATAACCACGACGCGTTGAAAATCGGCGGCGCCATGCTCCTTCTCGGCGTGCTGGTAGGCGCGGCCGCCAACAGCGGCGACTGAAACTTCCCGAAATCTAATTCTCCGGTGTCCAGCGGACACTGAACTATTGCAGACAAGGAGGTTTTTCCATGTACAAGAAGAAACTTGCCGGCATCGTTTTTGTCGTAGCGGCTGTCGCCGTCCTGAGCGGGGCGGGAACGGCCGGCGCCGCCCCGAAGAAAATTGCCGTGTCCCAGATTGCCGTTCCGCGCCGCGGCCCTGGCGGCCCGGGTTTCCATCCCGCGCCCCCTCCACCTCGTCCGGGCGGCCCCGGCGGCCCGGGTTTCCGTCCCGCGCCCCCTCCGCCTCGTCCGGGCGGCCCCGGCGGCCCGGGTTTCCATCC
>PPYE01776643.1_pt1 | contig 18996 bp, 19 predicted proteins | sample 1559881 | NCBI WGS metagenome assembly PPYE01 (sample SAMN08240022, study PRJNA423297) | Human gut metagenome, whole genome shotgun sequencing project. | reverse complement strand
GAACGCTTACAAGAATTGCCTGCTTACGTTGACAGATTTGTTTTCATTAAAGACAGCATTGCTAACAAGAAGATCGTTAAGTCCATTTTCACTAACTACCACCCGCAGGTAGTAGTGAATCTTACTGCCTAAGCTGGAGTGCGTTATAGCATCACTAATCCTGATGCCTATATTGAAAGTATATAATATCGGTAACAACTCTCCAGAAAATCTTTTAGACTTTGTAATAGTCCTTCAGGATGAACTTATCCGTGCAGGTGTACTTCCCAACGACTATGACTTTGAATCCCACAAAGAACTAATACCGATGCAGCCTGAAGATGTGCCTGTGACATATGCTGATACGACTCCTTTGGAACAAGATTTTGGATTTAAACCGTCAACATCATTACGTGAGGGATTGAGAAAGTTTGCAGGGTGGTATGCTAAGTATTATGGCACATTTAAATACCATCCATAAATCGATTATATAAAAATAAAAAGATAAAATCATTATGAGCATTTTTGCAGGTAAAACCCTTATGATTACTGGTGGAACAGGTTCCTTCGGCAATGCAGTGTTGAATCGTTTCCTCCGTACTGACATCGGCGAAATCCGTATTTTTTCACGAGATGAGAAGAAACAGGATGATATGCGCCATGAATATCAGGTAAAGTATTCTGACGTGGCACACAAAATTAAGTTCTTTATTGGCGATGTACGTAATTTGCAGTCATGTAAGAACGCAATGCCTGGTGTTGACTATATCTTTCATGCTGCGGCTTTGAAGCAGGTTCCAAGTTGTGAGTTCTTCCCCATGGAAGCTGTGAAAACCAATGTAATCGGTACTGATAACGTTTTGACAGCTGCTATTGAGGCTGGCGTTGGTGCTGTGATATGTCTATCTACGGATAAGGCTGCCTATCCTATCAATGCTATGGGTATCACCAAAGCTGTTGAGGATTATCGGTATCCGTCATGGTGAGAAGATGTATGAGACATTGCTCACCAATGAAGAATGTGCCAAGGCTGAAGATATGGGGAATTTCTATCGCGTTCCTGCAGATAATCGTGGATTGAACTATGATAAATTCTTCAAAGAAGGTGAAACGGAACGTAATACACTGACTGAGTTTAACTCTAATAATACTCGTATTTTGAATGTAGCGGAAACCAAGGCTAAAATAGCCGCCCTTGATTACATCAAGAAGGAACTGAGTGGTGAGAGTAACTTTGTACAATAGTAGAGCTATGAATATTTTAGTTACCGGTGCCAAAGGTTTTGTTGGTAGAAATCTTTGTGCCCAACTTAATAATATCAAAAACGGAAAGGCTCGTTGTTATGGTGATCTGAAGATTGATGAAGTCTTTGAATACGATCTCGATTCCACTTCCGAACAATTAGATGTCTGGTGTCAGAAAGCCGGCTTTGTGTTCAACCTTGCTGGAGTGAACCGTCCCAAAGACAATGATGAATTCATGAAAGGTAACTTCGGTTTTGCAAGTATATTGCTTGATGCCTTGAAGAAATATCATAACACTTGTCCCGTCATGCTTTCCTCCAGTGCGCAAGCCTCGTTGACCGGTCGTTTTGGTAACAGCGAATACGGTCGCAGCAAAAAGGCTGGTGAAGATTTATTTCTACAGTACGGTAAAGATACGGGAGCCAAAGTGCTGGTTTATCGTTTTCCGAACCTTTACGGCAAGTGGTGTCGTCCCAACTACAACAGTGCTGTCGCTACATTCTGCAACAATATCGCTAACGACCTTCCGATACAAGTCAATGACCCATGTGTAGAACTGGAATTGCTTTACATTGACGATCTCGTAGACGAGATGATTCATGCCTTGAAAGGTAAGGAGCATCGTTGCGAGTTTGAAGGTCTTGACGTATTCCCATTGGTGGATGGCAGATACTGTTATTGTCCGGTTACTCATAAGGTTACATTAGGTGAAATAGTTGATTTACTGCATCAGTTTGCAGAAATGCCAAAGACGCTGATGATCCCTGAAATCTCGGCAGACTCGTTTGCCAAAAGATTGTATAGCACTTATCTGAGTTATTTGCCCAAAGAAAAAGCAATTTTTGATCTGAAGATGAATGTAGATCAGCGTGGCTCATTTACAGAACTTGTACATACCTTGAACTGTGGGCAGGTAAGTATAAATATCTCCAAACCGGGTGTTACTAAGGGTGAACATTGGCACAATACCAAATGGGAACAATTTATCGTTGTCAGCGGTCATGGGCTCATTCAACTCCGCAAGGAAGGTACAGACGAAGTGCTGAACTACGAGGTAAGTGGTGACAAAATACAGTCTGTTATCATGCTTCCCGGATATACCCATAACATCATCAATCTCTCCGATACAGAAGATCTAGTGACAGTTATGTACTGCAATGAGATATTCAACCCGGATAAACCGGATACATACTTTGATAAAGTGAAAAAATGATCATGGAAAAACAACCCAAATTCGATTATTCAGATATAAAGTTCAAGAACAATGGCAAACTAAAATTGATCATTGTTGTTGGTACTCGTCCTGAGATTATCCGCTTGGCGGCAGTAATTAATAAATGCCGCCAGTATTTCGATGTTATTCTTGCCCATACAGGTCAGAACTATGACTATAACTTAAATGGAATCTTTTTTAAGGATTTGAAGTTGGCAGAGCCTGAGGTTTATATGGATGCTGTAGGTGATGACTTAGGAGCTACTTGTGGTAATATCATCAACTGTTCCTATAAACTTTTTGCTCAGACCCAGCCGGATGGAGTATTGGTATTAGGTGATACCAACTCCTGTCTGAGTGTTATCAGCGCTAAGCGTTTACATATTCCTATCTTTCACATGGAGGCTGGTAACCGTTGCAAGGATGAGTGTCTTCCAGAAGAAACCAACAGAAGAATTGTAGATATTATCAGTGACGTAAACATGGCGTATTCGGAACATGCACGAAGATACCTTGCGGACTGCGGTTTGCCTAAGGAACATACTTACGTTACAGGTTCACCCATGGCAGAAGTACTTCATAATAATTTTGTGGAAATAGAGGTGAGTGATGTACACCAGCGCCTTGGCTTGGAGAAAGGAAAGTACATTCTGCTCTCTGCTCATCGTGAAGAAAATATTGATACAGAGAAGAACTTTCTATCACTCTTTACAGCTATTAATAAGATGGCAGAGAAGTATGATATACCAATTCTCTATAGCTGCCATCCGCGTTCACGCAATAGACTTGCAGCAAGTGGTTTCAAACTTGATTCACGGGTTATCCAGCATGAACCTCTTGGCTTCCATGATTACAATTGTCTTCAAATGAACGCTTTTGCCGTAGTTAGTGATTCTGGTACACTTCCTGAGGAATCAAGTTTTTTCACCAGTGTAGGTCATCCATTCCCAGCAATTTGTATCCGTACCTCTACCGAGCGTCCGGAAGCAATTGATAAAGGCGATTTTATTATTGCAGGTATTGATGAGAAGAGTCTTTTGCAAGCAGTAGATACTGCCGTTGAACTGTGCAGAGATGATCAACATGGCATTCCTGTGCCTGATTATGTGGATGAAAATGTAAGCACCAAGGTCGTGAAGATTGTACAGAGTTATGTAGGTATTGTCAACAAGATGGTGTGGCGTAAATTCTAACTTGTGCTTTTACGGAACTTGAACATTAATTTTTTATTAATACAATTTTGGAAGTAAGCTCCTTGCAATAGAATTAACGGCAATTAATGTTCAAAACTGCAATGCGCAATTGTAATATAGATTACTTGACTGTATTAAAGCCCCCTATACTCATTCTTCGCGTCAAAACAAGGACAAGTCTTGTAGACATCGAAGGTATGATATGAAACGATGAGCGCACGTGAATAACGACTTTTCAATTCACATCTTTCTATCTGATTGCAATATTCTCAGTTTCAATGCTTGGATTTGGAACATATGTATTTCTGAAATGTATAGAGAATCCTATTCTGTGGTTGTCTATAATTTTACCTATATTGGTACTTGTTTTGATAATCGTATTGACAAGGATGTATATGAAAGATGAAAAAATTATATGAGACGTATGGGGGAATTAATAAATGATTACTCTTCTACCGACATATCAAAGTAAATATATGGATAAAAAACTACCACTAGTGACAATCATCACCAACACAAAGAATCGTGCAAGACTGATTTCAAGATGTATTGAGAGCATCCAAAATCAGACGTACCAGAACTATGAGCATATAGTTGCAGATGGTGGTACCGATAATACGAAGAAAATTGTAGAGTCCTACAATGATCCTCATATTATATACATTTCTATTCCTGAGGGTGGCCCTGTCGCTCAAACAAAAGAAGCTTTTAAATTATCAAAGGGTGAGTTTATTACGTTCCTTGATGATGATGATGAGTATACTCCTGAAAAATTGGAAAAGCAATTGGATTTGATTCAATCACTATCTGATGATTATGGTTTCATCTATGGCGCAATGACGTATTATGATAATAACACCAAGGAACAATTAAATATCCATGGAGCTGAAATTGAAGGAGGATCCGAAATACTTCCAATAGCCATATCGAAGCCTACAATTTGTGGAACTCCAACATTCATGTTCCGCCGTAAGGCATTCGAGTCTATCGGAGGTACTTGGATATCTGGCATTGGTAACGATATGTCTGATTGGGCGCTCGGCTGTAGAGCACTTAAGCAAGGTTGGAAGGTTGCAGCATTAAAAGAATCATACTTGCGCATATATGTCAACCATCAAGCAACTCGCATGAGCGATGCAGACTTCTATAAGGACAATAGTCAAAGATATATAAAGTTCCATAATCACTTCCTTTCTGAATACGCTGACATTATTGCAAAGAATCCTAAGGTAGGTACATTTCACTATGATAATTTGGTACATTTTTATGTGGCAGCTGGTAGAACTGGTGATGCTTTCAAAACATGGTACAAGCTTATAAAAACGAGACCGAACTTCCGCTCATTAGTTTCTTTCCCTTATTACTTTTTTAGGCAACTGATGAAAAAATGAACATAGCAGACATAAATAAAGATCTTCAGAATAAAGAAAAGGTTGCTATAGTATGCGTGGGATATAACCGCATAAAGTCAATGAAGAGACTTCTCGGATCTCTTCTCAAGGCAGTATATCCATCAAAAGATATCCCTCTGGTCATAAGTGTTGATTGCAGTGGTGATACAGAATTGTATGAATATGTCGAAGAATTTGAGTGGCCTTTTGGACAAAAATATGTAAATATTCAAGAAAGAAGACTCGGTCTGAAAGATCATATATATCAGTGTGGAGAACTTACGGGTCAATTCAAAGCCATAATTCTGCTCGAAGACGACCTATTTGTGAGTCCATTCTTTTACTCATACGTCCTCAAAACCTTGGATAAGTATGGAAATGATAGTCGGATAGCTCAAATCTCGCTGTATAAAAATGAACGTAATGGATATGTAGGTTTACCTTTCGTAAATATACAGAACGGATCAGATGTCTTTTTAATGCAGGATGTTTCTACATGGGGCGAATGTTGGACAGAGTCTATGTGGAGTGAGTTCAGACAATGGAGAGATACCCACTCAGAAGAAGATATACAAAAAGTTGATATGCCAAGTGAAATAAAGGGTTGGATTCAAGCTTGGTCAAAATACTATAATGCCTATGTTGTAGACTCAAATAAATTCGTTATCTATCCTAACATTCCTGTAACAACTAATTTTAGTGATGCAGGCGAACATGGCGGGGATAATAACAGTTTGGTACAAGTAAATTTATTGCAACAAGACTACGACTATCGACTATATGATGTAGATAAACTTGCCAGATATGATATCTATTTCAACAATGTTTGTCTCTATGAGAAGTTAGGTATTCCAGAAAACGATCTTTGTCTTGATATCTATGGCTTTCATTCTAATGAAAAGGGTTGCAAATACATTCTTTCAACGAAAGTTCTACCTTATAAAATAGTAAAATCTTTTGCGCTCAACATGCGTCCGATAGAACTGAATGTAATGTATGATATCTTTGGAAACGGATTATACTTGTATGATACCACGGATTCTAACGGTACAACACAAGGTAGTTATCACAAGAATGTTGTTCCTTATTTCCTTGAAGGATTTAATGTAAGACTGCTATTAAAGTATGTGATATCACATTACAGAAATTCAATCAAACAAGTTCTAAAAAAATGAGTAGATTATTAGCACTTTATTACGAGTTCCGATATCGTCTTCGAAAATGGTATTGGAGTAGGAATGCGCATGACAGTAGAATTAATGGTGTAGTATTAATGTATCATCATATTTCGGATGTTAGGATAGACGAACTTGATACATGTCAGCATACGCTCGAACAGTTCAAGAAGTCGTTGGAATGTTATATTAATCAGAGTTATATTTTTGTGAATATTGATACAGCATTAAAAATGATCCGAGAGAAAAGCGAACAGAAGTTTGCTGTTGTAACATTCGATGATGTGCCGCTTGATGCATATGAAAAGGCTGTACCAGTGCTTCTGTCTATGCAAATACCATTCACATTCTTTATAACAACGGGATATATTGGAACTAAAGGTTTTATGACAAAAGCGCAACTTAAGAAACTCGATAATCAGGAACTATGTACAATAGGTGCACACACCAAGTCACATCCTATGTTAAGAAAGGTGTCAAATAGCTTTGAAGAATTAAAAGAGAGCAAGGAAATTCTCGAACGATTATTAGGACATCCTGTTGACTATCTAGCATACCCATTTGGACGTCAGAGTTCTATTTCCCATAAAGTTATGAAACAGGCAGAAAAAGCTGGATATAAGTGTGCATTCGGAACAATAGATGCTACAATCAACGACTTAAGTTCAAAGAGTTTGTATTATTTACCAAGAATTGTAAGAAAGTAACTTATGAGCAGATTGTTTGTTTGCGGAGATATTTGCAACTCAATGTCTGAAATGAAAAAGAGTTTTATTTCAGATGAGTTGGTAGAAGTTATTAAATCAGTAGATTATTCGGTGTGCAACTTAGAGGGCGTCGAAGTAGACCATAATACAACTCACGTTGACTATCCACATCAGCAATTTGGTACAGTATCATACTTGAAATCTTGTGGTTTCAATATGTGCTTACTGGCAAACAACCATATTACCGATGGCGGTCCGGATAGGTTGAACTACACTATTGATGCAATCGATAACGTGAGATTGGATTATATAGGAGCGGGGTTCACGGAAGAGCAGGTCTATGCAGCCCGAATTAAGCAAATTGGCAACTATAAATTCGGAATTATTAATTTATGCGAGGCCCAAGAAGGTCAGTTTTCTAATAGTACCTGTAAATATGGTTATGCTTGGATTGGCCATTTTTCCATAGCAAAGACAATAAGTGAATTACGTACAAAAGTAGATTTCATATTGTGTTTTTGCCATTATGGTCTTGAACACTATGAGGTACCTCTTGATTGTGTGAGGCAGTACTATTACCTGCTTATTGATCAGGGAGTCGATTGCATAGTGGGAACACATCCTCATATTGCCCAAGGATACGAGTATTATAACGATAAACTGATAGTATATAGCTTAGGTAATTTCTTTTTTCCAAGAAGAACTGGAAGATATGATGATGAGAACCATTCCTATTCCGTGGTTTTGGAGTTTGAAAAAGGTCGAAAAGTGCAGGTTACACCAATCTTCCATAAACTCGAAGAAGGAGCGGTATGTACTGATAATAGCGGAAGGATTGATCTTAAAGCGCTGAATTTATTACTTTCAAATAACTACAAGTATAATGAAGAAGAGACCATTCGTAAGGCCTTTGATGGTGTAGTTGGAAATTTATTTTATAACTCCATGTGTAGTATGTCTGACCAAAGACGTTCACCAAAAGAACGTTTGAAAGATATTTTTCGTTATACAATGTTTAGGTCGAAATATATAAACTCGACTGCAAAAATCCGAGCTTCAATTATATCAAGATTATTTAAAAACGAGATATACAGATATATAATAATTAAAATTCATAACGATTATGGGGAAGAATAAATCTTTTGGTAGAAGGATCCTTAACTTGTTGCCATGGCAGGTGAGGTACTTTGTTGATTATTCTCGTAATAAACATGTGATACCCAATCTGTTTTCTCCAAGAAACTATTCAGAGTATATCTTTAGAGATAATATCCTTGGTTGTCATAAAAAGCATGCGTATCTTGCAGATAAGTATGAAGTGCGCAAGTATGTAGAAGAACGGGGACTCGGTCATACTCTGACTAAACTGTATGGTGTTTGGGATAATGCGGACACAATAAATTTTGACGAACTACCAGAGCAGTTCGCTATTAAGTGCAACCACAGTTGTGCAATGAATATTATTGTATTTGACAAATCCAAGCTTGACGTTGAGGCAACTAAGAAGCTGCTAAACAAATGGCTTAAGACTAAGCACCCTATCGATTTCGAAGTGCACTATCAGTGCATCAAGCCACTCATTATCTGTGAAGAGCTGATTAAAGACAATGAGGACGGATCATTTCCAATGGATTATAAAATCCATTGTGCAAATGGAAAACCTATATTCATTCAGTGTTGCTTTGATAGAACAGAACAGAGCGTAGGAAAGCGTGTAATATATAACCCTGAGTGGAAAAATCTTCATTATATCATCAATGATTACCACTATTCTGGTGATGAATGTGACAAACCAAAGCATTTGAAGGAAATGTTAGAATACGCCTCAATTTTATCTAAGGGATTGGATTATGCCCGTGTTGATTTCTATGATACTGACGAACGCCCCCTATTTGGAGAAATTACGTTGACCCCTATGGGAGGATGGCTAACGTACTTTACTCCTGAAGCTCTTGATGTTATGGGTCGTGAAATACGTGTCAATAAAAATAAGAAGTAATGCAAGAAAATACAAATAAGGCTATTTTTCTTAATTCAATAATTCTGTATGCTAAGCTAATAATAACAGCAATTGCAGGATTATTGACAACTCGCTTTGCCTTACAAGCACTTGGAGTTGATGATTTTGGTCTCTTCTCTGTAGTCGGAGGAGTTATATCTTTTATTGCTATTGTAAACACAATAATGATAAGCACCTCCAATCGCTTTATAGCGACAGCAATTGGAAAAGGGGATATGAAACTGATTAATAACACATTCAGTGTAAATGTTGTTATTCACGTGCTGATTGCTGTAATCACACTTGCAGTGGCATATCCATTAGGGGATTGGTATATATTAAATTTTATCAATTATGGCGGTGATATACAAACTGTTATGACAGTATTTCATATTACGATTATTGGATCTGTAATATCTTTCATTGGTGTACCTTTTAATGGCTTATTAATTGCAAAGGAGAGATTCTTGGTATTCTCAACTGCCGAGATAATAGCTAGCATCACAAAAGTCATTGTAAGCTATTCATTAATTTATTTCTTTGTCAATAAACTTTTGGTTTATTCATTGACAATTTGCTTGACTACAGCATTTCCAACATTTGTATTTATTGTCTATTGCAGAAAGTTATTTCCTCAAATTGTGGCCTTTCACTTTGTTAAGGAGTGGACTCCATATAGAGAGGTACTTGCATTCTCTGTATGGGTTGGTTATGGGGCGATTGCAACTGTAAGCAAAAACCAAGGTGCTGCATTGATTGTGAATCGTTTTTTTAATACGACCATGAATACTGCGTTAGGTCTAGCTAATTCTGTGAACTCTATCATCCTGACATTCGCAAACAGCATCAGTAAGTCAATCTCTCCGCAGATTGTTAAAAGTTATGCCGCTGGCGACAAAGAACGAAGTGAAACTTTGGTTGTGATGGCTTCGAAATATTCATTTCTTATACTGCTGTTGGTAGCTTCACCTTTTTTAGTGGCTCCAGAATGGATCTTTTCTTTATGGTTAGGGGCAGTTCCAGCCAATTTAATTATTTTTTCGAACTTAATAATTGTTGATGCTTTGATAGGAGTATTTAATGCTGGCATTCCTGATTTGATATTTGCGTCAGGCAAAATTAAGTGGTACCAAATAATTGTAAACACAATGTTCTTACTATCAGTAGTTGCTGCATATTTTGTATTACAAGCTGGTGCACCTGCATATTATCTACAGGTCACATATATAATATTTTCGCTCATAATACTCGTATTAAGACAAATCGCTCTAAATAGAATCGTGAAATTTAATAACTGGAATCTTATTCGAAAATCTTATATACCATGTATTTATGTAGCTATACTCTTTACTCTCGTTTTCACAATTAAGGGAATTGTAGTTCCATTTATGCTAATGATTATATCCATTGTCTACCTTTTGATTCTGTATTTTACTATCGCTCTCACTAAGGAGGAGAGACTATTTGTAATTAACCGAATAAAAGGACTAATTAAGAAATAAATATGAGAATGCCATTTAAATATAAGTTGCTGGTATTGCTCTTTTTCTCGACGCTTATTACTTCTTTGTGGTCTGATAACATATACCTGTTGTTTTTGTTCTCATTGGCCACATGGTGTATTCTCCCATTTAATAAATGGTGGGATGGCATTGGTGTTACTTTGATATTTTTCTCATTTGCTTATTGTGCTATGCAGTATATGCATGATCAAACTGGTAGCGGATTTATTTACCTATCTATGATAATAGCTCCAGTAGCTTATTATAGATTTGGAAGTTGGGCTATATGTTGGTTAGAGGATGATAAAAAGAAATTGCAGTTTCTATTCATTTCCATACTATTATATTTGATACCCGTTCTTCTTCTTACAATCCAAGATATTTTGATTGTAGGTTTCGTTAATGAAAGTCGCTATTTGTTGAGTGATATAGGTAAGGAGGAAAGCACTTTATCTGCGACAATATATGGATTAATGAGTTCTGCAGGAATCGCTTTTGTATCTATCATATTTGCAGAATCTTTGAAGTTGAAAGAGAAAGCAGTCTTCTTTTCTTTGGCAGCAATTGCTTTGGTTATTGTTGTCCATTTGATTAATAGAACTGGTATTGTGCTTTTGATTGTGAGTATCATCTTGTCGTTTGGTTATTCAACAGGTATGCGGCTATCTAAGGTCGTTTCATCCTTATTACTATTATTGCTTGTTTTAGTAATTATTATTAAGAGCGGGCTTGTTAGTCAAGAAATTATTGATGCATATATAGAAAGAGAATCCGGTACTACGGATAATGCAACTGAGTTGGGAGGCAGATCGGGTAAATGGCAAGCGGCTATTTCTGATTTAATGTCGAGTCCATTTGGCTGGAAGAGAGTGGGATATGTACACAATTTGTGGTTAGATTTGGCTGCTGTAGCAGGATGGATTACCACCATTCCGTTTGTCGTTGCTACGATCAACGTTCTAAGAACCACTTTTAGAATGATTAAACGGCATGTAACTCCTTTTCGTTTGGTAGTTGTTACTATGGTTGTAGCAATGTTTCTAAATTGTATGGTAGAGCCTGTAATTGAAGCAAGTTTATTGTTCTTTGTTCTGATGATGTTTGTTTGGGGGATGCTCAAAGCTGAATCGGAAGAAATGGTACTTAATCATTAATGATTGCATGAACATATTATATATAGGAAAATTCTTCCCACAGAATATGCTCAGAACTATCAACGAAGATAGCAAGGGACTGATGGGAATGTCGAATCATAATTTCGAGATGTCGTTACTGAACGGACTATGCCAGCAGGAGAATATCAATCTGAAGTGCATCACATGTCCTGGTGTATTCTCGTACCCTCAGTATAACAAGAAGATGTTTATAGAACCGGAGTCGTATGCATACAAGAATACGTATATAGAGTCTGTTGGCTTCTGCAATCTTGTGGGCGTGAAAGAGGGTTCTGCAAAGCGTGCAACAGCCAGTAATATACTGAAGGCGATTGAAGGGTTTGAGGGCGATACTATTCACATTATTATCAATACACCAGACATTCGTTTGTTGGATGCAATAAAGGCTGCAAAGCGAAAGACAGCGAAGAAGATAACCCAAACTGTAGTGATTCCTGATATTCCTTCTATTGTCTTTGGTATGGATAGGCAAAATCCAGTTAAGGCGTACTTGCTGGCAAAGAGAAACAAGAAGATTACAGAAGCAATCAACAATAGCAATGGTCTAGTATTACTTACCGAGGCTATGATGGACTTCTACCAAAAGGATTTGAAGCACATTGTAATGGAGGGTATCGTAGATGTTGGTACCATGGGCAAAAGTGATGTTGAGCCAACTACAGACAAAAAGGTTGTTCTATATACAGGTACTCTGCGCAAAATATTTGGAATCATGAATCTTGTAGAAGCATTTAAAATGGTAAAAGATAGAGATGTTGAATTGTGGATCTGTGGTTCTGGAGATTCAAAGGAAGCAATAAATGAAGCTGCAAGAATAGACTCTCGTATTAAATTTTTTGGACTGGTTGATAGTGAGACAGCTTTAGAAATGCAGCATAAAGCCACAATTCTTGTGAATCCACGAACAAGCGAAGGGGAATATACAAAGTACTCTTTCCCCTCAAAAACAATGGAATATTTGCTTGCGGGAAGAAGTGTCATTATTAATCATTTGTCAGGAATTCCTGAAGAGTATTATGATTATGTCTATACTCCAAAAGACGAAAGTGTGGAGGCCTTGGCAGAATGTATTTCAAGTGTAATTCATCTTGACATAAAGGAACGAGAAGAGCGAGCAAAAAAAGGACGGCAATTTATTATTGAAAAGAAAAATTCAAAAGTCCAAATGGAGCGTGTAATTAAAATGATAGAATCCTATGCTAATATCTAATAATATTGAACAAAAATCGACAAAAAACTTTTTTGTTAAAATTGTGTATGAAAATATCTGTTATTGTTCCTACCTATAAGCCACAGACATATTTATGGGAGTGTTTAGACTCTATATATAATCAGACATTTCCTAAGACTGATTATGAACTTGTACTTGTTTTGAATGGTTGTAATGAGCCATATAATACACAAATAAAGGAATGGTTATCGAAGCATGAGGATTTACAAGTACAGTATTTCCAAATAGATGAAGGAGGTGTTTCTAATGCTCGTAACATAGCCCTTAACAATGCAAAGGGGAAATATGTCACTTTCATTGACGATGATGACCTAATTTCATTTTCTTTTTTGGAAGAATTATATGATAAAGTCGCTCCTGATACTGTTTCATTATGTTATCCATATGCATTTAAAGACAAAGAATCTAATAGACAGTTGAATTATACGGTTACAGATGCATATAATTATGCTGTGGAAAATCGATGCTCGACTCTTTCATCCAAGGTCCGGAAATATTTTTCCGGACCTTGGATGAAACTCATTCCAATGAGTTTCATACAAGAAAGAAGATATGATAAACGATTTAAAATAGGTGAAGACAGCTTGTTTATGTTTTTGATTTCAGATAAAATTCACAAAGTTTCATTAACATCAAAGAACGCTGTGTATTATAGGCGATACAGAGAAGAAAGTGCTTCTTTTAAAAAGAGGTCGGCAAAAGAACAGATTACTAATAATATAAAACTTATATGGGAATACATAAAGATATATGTGCATGGTGGCTATAGCTCGTATATTTTTACTACTCGTATTGCTTCAAGGATAAGAGAGATAATGTTCTATCCTATTACTAATTTCAAGAAGAATAGCTAAAATTATAAATGAAAAATAGAATATTACTCACCACTGTCTTTTCCGCTTTCAACTATGGTTCCTGTCTTCAAGCCTTTGCGGGAAAACAAATCATACGAAAAGTAGGATATGAGTGTGATCTTGTTAAGTTGAAATCATTGGTGAAAGGTCGTGATGTACGGTTTCGAAAACTGATGACCATATTGTTTCGCTTGTTGTTTTTGAATAAGAATAATGCATTGAAGACATACGGGAAATCGTATGAAAAAGCGTTGGTAGACGGGACAGAACGCAAGTTCTTCGCTTTTACAGATGAGTATCTGAAACCAGTGGAGGTGTCATGGAGAAGATTAAAAAGTATAGCTAAAGAAGCTGTGGCTTGTTTCTCGGGTAGCGATCAGATATGGAATTCCTCTACGTTATATGTTGATCCCTTGTATTATTTGCGATTTGCGCCTAAACAGAAAAGGGTTGCATTGTCACCAAGTTTTGGACGCAACTTCATTGCAGATTATAACAAGAACAAAATGAAGAAATGGATAAATGATTATCCTTATTTGTCAGTCCGTGAGGACAGTGGTGTGAAGTTGATAAAGGAACTTACAGGACTAGAAGCACAACATTTGTTAGACCCGACACTTATCATCAACTCGGAGGAATGGAGAAAAAACTTACATATAGAGGAGAAAACAAAGAATTATATACTTGCTTATTTCTTGGACGAACCGTCATCTCATGCCAAGAAGGCTTTGAAGGCTTTAAAAGAACAACTGAATTGTAAAGTAATTGCTCTTCCATATAAGTTTGAGGATATGGATTATTGCGATGAAGCCGTTGCTGCTGGACCGAAAGAGTTTGTAGAGCTTGTGGCAAATGCAAAAGTCGTATGTACCGACTCTTTCCATGGAACTGTTTTCGCTTTGAATTTGCACACACCTTTCTTCACTTTTGAGCGAGAATACGGATTTGCCAATAAACAGTCTGAGCGTGTATTGTCCATTTTGCGTAAGGTAGATATGCTTGAACGATATCAACCTGTAAACGTGGTGGAAAAACTAGACAATCTAGATTTCAAGCATTCTGAGGAAGTATTAAATACCGAACGGGAAAAGGCATACAAATATGTAAATAACGCAATTAACTCGATAAAAAAGAATGAAAAGTAATGTATGCGATGGTGAAGAGCTTCGTCTTTGCACCGGCTGTGGTGTATGTGTTAGTGTTTGTGGAACAAAAGCCATAACTATTAAGTTGGACAACGAAGGATATTATAAGCCTGTAGTTGATGAAGATAAGTGTGTAGAGTGTAATCTTTGCAAGAAGTCTTGTTATAAATATGATGAAAATCCGGTGCAAAGTGACAAGTATGAAATGTGTTATGCTGCCGTGAATAAAAACGAAAAACAATTAAAGGCATCAAGTAGTGGAGCTGTATCGAGAGTGTTGATGGAAGAATGCATTGCCAGAGACTATAAAGTGATGGGCTGCGCATACGATACGAAGGAAAACATTGCAAAATCAATTGTTGCCTCTACAATTGATGAACTTGACCAATTCTATGGTTCCAAATATTTTCAGAGTTTGACTACAGAAGGTTTTGATGAAGTTCTGAAAGATAGAACTGAAAAAAAGTATGCGATATTCGGCACACCTTGCCAGATATATGGTTTTTCACAGACTTCTAAATACAAGCGCAAGCCGGATAATTATCTTCTAGTTGATATTTTCTGTCATGGATGTCCTTCAATGAAACTCTGGAAATCATATTTGAAATACATGAGTAAACGCACGGGATGTTCTGAATACGACAAGGTCGTATTCAGAAGCAAAACTCATGCTTGGCATGAGTATTGCTTCGATTTCATTTCGAAATCGAAGCAATACTCGAGCAAAAAGTCAAAAGACCCATTCTACGACATTTTTTTTGGAATGGATATAATGAACGAGGCTTGCTACGATTGTAATTCGCGTAGTAGTATGGCATACGGAGATATCCGTTTGGGTGATTATTGGGGAGAGAAATATGATACAAACACCAAAGGTGTGTCTGCGGTTGTAGTAAAGACGCCAAAAGGTATGGAGATATTCGAAGCGGTAAAGAATAGACTAAATGTTGAAGAGGTGACTCTCAATCATATCCTTGCGGCTCAGTCTTATGGTAAGACTCATTTTTATAATAGACAAAGGCGACGTTTCTTATTGCAGAATATGTCAGGAGATTCTGATTTGAAAGAGGTGTATACGACTTATATGAAAATGTTCCCATTAAAAAGTCGAATCAAGAAGCAGTTGAAAGCAATTGTAAAATGTTGTCCTAAAAGTGTTTATTTTCCGATAAAGAAATTAATTCACTCTATCTGAATTACATGTTTTCCTATAAAAGGCACATCTTAAATTCATAGGAATTCTCTACTTACGGCAGGACTTACAGACACTTTTCCTGTTTTCTATTATCTTTAATTTTGTTAGAATATGCAAGTAAGCATTATTATGCCGTATTACAATGCGGCAGCATATATTTGTGAAACAGTAGAGGCCATCATTGCCCAAACTTATAAGGATTGGGAGTTGATAATCGTTGATGATTGTAGTCCTGCTCCTGAAACAACAGCAGTGTTGAAGCAAATAGAGGAGATGGATAGTCGTATCAAAGTCATGCGAGCCGAGAAAAACGGTGGTGCCGGCTTGGCGCGTAACATTGGTATCAAGACGGCGCAAGGTCAATATATAGGCTTCTGCGACAGTGATGACTGGTGGTATCCAACCAAGTTGGAAGAACAGTTGAAGTTTATGCAAGAGAATGGCTATGAATTGACGTGCACTTGGTATGAAGATGCCAACGAGCAATTGAAGCCTTATTATACGGTGAAGCAAGCTCCACGGCAGTCATATAAGTCAATGATAGTAGGTTGCAATGTTGGTACGCCGGGAGTATTGTTTGATACGAGACGTGTTGGCAAGAAATATATGCCTCCACTCCGTCGAGCCGAGGACTGGGGGTTGTGGATGAACATTCTGAAGGATGTAGATTATATCTATACCTATCCGAAAGCTTTGTGGAAATACCGCCATATTCCAGGGTCTGAAACAAGTAACAAGTGGTTGATGTTGAAGGCTGTGGTAAAAATGTATAAGACAGTGCTCGGAATGAATTCACTGGAAGCATGGTTTATTGCTCTGTTCATATTCTTGCCTGATAATATATTGAAGAAACTGAAAAAAATAGTATAATATATCGTGGACTATTATTGGACTTTTTTAGCAAGGACCACTAATTAGCGAACTTGTATTGACTATAAATAGAAATTGATTATGATATATCTTATTATTCTAGTCTTGCTTTTCATTGCAGAACTCATCTATTTCTGCATTGCGAACCAGCACAACATCATCGACAAACCCAACGAACGCTCATCACACTCTACGATAGTATTACGTGGTGGCGGAATCATCTTCTTGATCGGCGCATGGATCTGGAGTCTCTTTTTCGGATTCCAATATCCTTGGTTCTTAGCCGGCTTGACATTAGTGGCAGGCGTGAGTTTTATAGATGACATCCATTCATTGCCGGATTCGGTGAGATTGGTAGCACAGTTTGCTGCCGCTGCAATGGCATTTTATCAACTTGGCATATTGCATTGGTCAATGTGGTGGATTATACTGTTGGCACTAATAGTATATGTCGGTGCTACAAATGTAATAAATTTCATGGATGGAATTAATGGCATTACGGCAGGATACTCTTTAGCTGTATTGATTCCGTTGGTATTATTGAATAGGGATATGGACTTTGTAGAACAAAGTCTGATTATATTAACGATTCTCGCTTCATTGGTATTCTGTATATTCAATTTCCGACCGAAAGGGAAGGCGAAATGTTTTGCCGGAGATGTCGGTTCTATCGGTATTGCCTATATCATGTTGTTCTTGTTAGGTAATGTGATAATCAAGACAGGGGATATTACTTGGCTGATATTCTTATTAGTATATGGTGTGGATGGCTGCTTGACCATTGCCCATCGTATTATGTTACACGAGGACTTGGGAGAGGCACATCGTAAGCATGCTTATCAGATTATGGCTAATGAATTAAAAATCGGACATGTAAAAGTGGCGTCGCTGTATATGGTTGTGCAGTTTGTGATTTCTCTTGGATTTATTTATTTCTGTCCTAATACAATATTTGCTCATTGGTTGTATTTGATTGGTACATTAGCAGTAGTGGCTGTTGCTTACATATTGTTTATGAAAAAGTACTATTATTTGCATGAAGAATATCTCACATCGTTGAAAAAATAATAATTATGGAATTTGATAAAGACTTTTTAGGTAAGCTGTTTGAGCAGGCTGTAACTAACCCACGTTTGCGCCAGAATTTCGATCTGCGTACTTCACCTGCCGACACCAGCCAGCGCATACTCAACGCATTGCTGCCGGGTACAAAAGTACCTATCCATCGACATGAAAATACCACGGAAACTGTGATATGTCTTGTAGGTAAATTAGAAGAAATTATCTATGAAGAAGTGAATGAATATATTTATGAAGCAACTTCCTGTTGTGATGATGTGATAAGACAAAAAAAAATCAAAGAAATTTCACGTCAAATACTATCTCCTGCAGAAGGTAAATTCGGTATCCAAATACCAGCAGGGACGTGGCATACAATAAATGTTATAGAGCCTTCTGTTATTTTTGAAGCAAAAGACGGGGCATATAATGAATCTGGAAATACAACAGATAAAGAGTGATTGATTTTTAATAAAGATAGAATAAAAAAAACAATAAAAATATATGAGGAGAATGAAACAACTAGGTTATTACGTATTGGCAGCTTTTCTGTTAACAGCTTGCCAGTCTTACAAAAAAGTACCTTATTTACAGGATGCGGAAGTAGTACTGTACAGCACCCAGGATGCACAGTTGTATGATGCCAAGATCATGCCTAAGGACCTGCTGACTATTGTGGTATCATGTACAAGTCCCGAACTGGCAGCACCTTTCAACCTAACAGTGGCTACGCAGAGTAATGCTGCTTTGAGTTATACAACTACTCAACCTGTTCTGCAGCAATACCTAGTTGATAACGACGGTAATATAAACTTCCCTGTACTGGGCGAACTTCATGTTGGTGGCCTGACTAAGAAGGCTACCGAACAAATGATTGTGGATAAGTTGAAACCTTATATTACGGAAACTCCTATTGTAACGGTACGTATGATGAATTACAAGATCTCTGTGATCGGCGAAGTTGCCCGTCCCGGTACATTTACTATTTCCAATGAAAAAGTGAACATCCTGGAAGCTCTGGCTATGGCAGGTGATATGACTGTGTATGGTCTGCGTGATGATG
>PPYE01108612.1_pt1 | contig 19006 bp, 15 predicted proteins | sample 1559881 | NCBI WGS metagenome assembly PPYE01 (sample SAMN08240022, study PRJNA423297) | Human gut metagenome, whole genome shotgun sequencing project. | reverse complement strand
AATTGCCGTTTAGTGGCGGCATTGAGGTTGACAGGCTCTTGCAGACGTCGGGACAACTCCTCCAATTCATCTTCCCAACCGTATTCTTCCTCATTCCCGATGGAAAGTTGTTCCAAATTTTCTTCCAAAAGAAGTAAAGGCTGTTCTTTCTGAAGGCCGGATATATTTTGAGCTTCAAGCATAGGAGTCATTGACAGCATACTTACAAAAACTCCTATCTTGAGTAATTCCATTAATAGTAGGTCACTTTCATGTTTTGGGAAGCGAAGTTACCTTAAATAAGTTAATTGAGCAAGGAAAAATCAACATGATGCAACAACATTACACAGAATGGTGTACTTTTGCAACATGAACGCAAGGCTTAACATAGTAATACTCATCATGTTTCTTTCTCTCGGAAGCCTGAAATGCTTTGCACAGCAGCAACCACAGTCTGCTGCGCAAAAGAGTGTCTATCTTACTCCCATGTGCGTTTACGAAGGAGATACCATCCCTTATGTCAAGCTCCCCACTGTCTACATCTTCAAGCCGCTTAAATTCAAGAACAAGCGCGACATGAACAAGTACTACAAACTCATTCGTGACGTAAAGAAGGTACTTCCCATCTCCAAGGAGATTAACCGTGCCATCATTGAAACCTACGAATACATGATGACCCTGCCCACCGAGAAAGCCCGCCAGAAACACATGAAAGCAGTAGAGAAAAGCTTGAAGGAGCAATACACTCCCCGCATGAAGAAACTTACCTTTGCCCAAGGCAAACTGTTAATAAAACTGGTAGACCGACAGACCAACTCCACCGGATATGAACTGGTAAAAGCTTTTATGGGCCCTTTCAAAGCCGGTTTCTACCAGACTTTTGCCGCACTCTTCGGCGCCAGTCTAAAGAAGCAATACGACCCTATGGGAGACGATGCATTGACCGAACGGGTGATATTGATGGTAGAAAGCGGACAATTATAAACTGATGTTTATTCCCGCCTTGCGTGCCTGCGAATGTTGAAATTGGCGTTTCACATTATATGTCTTTCCGTCTTTGACGAACTTAGAACCGGTCTGCTTGAACCAGAAGTCCACTTTATTTTCCACACAAATTCTGCGAAGGTCCATCACCCATTCAAAATCACAAGGGCGGGCTTCGTAACCGGATTCTCCCCCTGCAACTATCTGTTCAATCCATTCGCCAACAGCATAAGTACTTAAATCTATCCTTTCCAGCAGCGGTTCACAGATTATTATCTTATGCTTTATAGGAGCCCTCTTATAAATGGGCAAGCGATAATCGGCACAAGCCTGGTTTTCAACCGTACAGCAGATGGTTACATTATCATATCCGTCTCCCCAATCATCGGGCAGACAGTCAGAAAAACGGTCTATACGCTTGGTAATCATCATAAAATGCAGGTCACTGCGACAACGAATCATCTCCCATGCTTCGGCCCGCCATTTGTCAGCATCTTCCACAAAGAAATCGGAAGTAAAGCAGGTGTAGACAAATGTTCCAGGTGGTATCTTGAATTCTCCGTTACGCTTTTTACGCAAAGGCAGGTCAAAGTTTTTTGTCCGCACCACCACCGAACTGTCCACCTCTCGCCGGGCATCACCACGATAAACATAACAATGCTTACAACCTGCACTCAATTTATGGCAACCATGCCATAAGTTCCACATCATCGACTTCGCAACAATACCGTTCATTCAAACAAAAAACTTATCGTTAACACCATGTTGAAAACTATGTTAGCAACACAAATAATTAGTTATTAAACAATTGATATTAAGCTATATATTCAGTTAATAACAGAATGAACAATTGTTTATTACTACCTATTCGGGTTGTACCTCTCCTGCCATCGGAAGCTCTTTCCAACCTTCACCAAATGCATCATAAGCATCGGTAACCACTACAAAAGCCTTTGGGTCTACTTCCCTTATCTTCTGCTTGATACCTACCACTTCCTTGTAACTCACCACAAGAAACAGCATTTCCTTGTCTACATTGGTATAAAGACCACTACTTTTGATGCAAGTGGCTGTACGGTCCAAATCTTTAAGAATATAGTCGTGCAAAGCGGTAAGGCGCATATCACTGATGACAAACAGTATCTTGTCATTCTTCTCCCCATTTATCACATAGGCCAATACCCTTGAAGTGACAAAAATAGCTATCAGTGAATAGAAAGACAAATGCCACGAAGGTTGTGTAGCATCATCCGGATTTCCGATACCGAAACCGATAACCAATAGGCCGAATCCCACCACAATGCCATCTACCAGCAGTATCGCCTTTGAAAAACGTATATGGCAATATTTCTGCAATATCATCGCCACAATATCCGTACCTCCTGTAGTAGCCCGGCTACGCACTACAATACCACAGCCTATACCGATAACCACCGCACCAATCACAGAAGTCAGCATCAAATGGTCGGACATATTCAGACTGCCACCCAGCAACTGTGTAGGGTCCAACTGATGGAGCGCTTCTTCAGAAGGATAGGAGAGGAGAGACAGCACATTCATGGCAAGCGGAGTGAATAGTGCCGCCACGATAGTACGTGCTCCCAATTTTGCTCCCAGTACCAGCACGGAAATGATAAGCAAAGGAATATCAAACATATAACCGAAAGTACCTACCTGAATAGAAGGGAACAGATTATGAAGCACAATACTAGCTCCATACACCCCGCCAGGAACAAGATTATAAGGATTGATAAAGTAAACAAAACCTGCTGCCAGAATAGTACAACCTACAAAAATGCCTATCCATGAAGATATTATCTTTTTCATATCGATATGATTTATATATATTCAGCAAATATACAAAAAATAAGAAAAGACACCAACTGTACAGCAAGTTTTCCACATACAACCGATATGTGTTGAATACATGGTTAACAAAAAGGATAAATTAGGAGATAAAGCATTAATTTACAATGAATAAAGTGGTTGATTATAAAAATAAACCACTGTTCATAAAATCTCTCATCATACCTATATAGAACTAGTTTATTGGATCTATAGATGCAACACGCTGGATCTATAGATGCACCGTGTTCGATCTATAGCTCCAACAAACCCGATATATTGACAGCTTATTAACAGCCCTGTTATTATCTCAGTTTCTTGAATAAATCCCAAATAACAATACCCGCCGTAACCGATACATTCAACGAATGCTTTGTGCCGTATTGAGGAATTTCAATGCAACCGTGCGAATGGTCAATCACTTCTTGTTGAACACCCTTCACTTCATTTCCCATTACCACAGCATACTTTTTGGTCTTGTCCAGCACCAGTTCGTCCAGCATCACACTACCTTCCGCCTGCTCTACAGAATAAACGATGTATCCCTCGGCTTTTAGGTTATCAACAGCTTCAACAGAGTTATCAACATATTTCCAATCTACGGTAAATTCCGCTCCCAAAGCTGTTTTGTGCATCTCCGGATGGGGTGGGATAGCTGTAATGCCACAAAGATAAATGCACTCGATGCGGAAAGCATCCGAAGTACGGAAAACGGAACCTATATTATGGAGACTGCGGATATTATCCAATACCACTACCAAAGGCAGTTTTTCGGCTTCCTTAAATTCCTCTACACTAATACGATTCAGTTCAGTTATCTTCAGTTTACGCATGACAATATACTTTTAAATCTCCCTGCAAAGATACTTTTTTCCGTTTATATCCCGGTTAATAACCGTTGAAAAGGTGTCAATACAATAGGGAAACAATTTTAAAAATAATCCTTGCATTATTCAAAGGTCTGTATATTACAGCAGTGAAACGAACAAACCAAAAAAGTTAAGGAGAATTTTCCAGGCTTCATTCAACATATTTTTCAGCCTGGTTTCATCGGTTTATAACTCTAAAGTTATTAACTTTGCATATTATTAACAACATGTTAATGCTGTTTAGCAGAAGTCTTATTATCAACGGATAAACTTAAAAACCCCGGTTTATAAGCATAAGAGTAAAATTCAGCTTGATACTAATAACTTCATAGGCAAGAAAAATCGTATTTATTTGTCCACACTGTTAACAGCCTATCATTACTATCAAAGGATTTTTAAAGAAGAAAGAGAAATTAAAAAATATAATTATGGATAATCTTATAGAAGCTATCAAGCAGCTGAAGAAGGAGAAGAACGCAATCATTCTGGGACACTACTACCAGAAAGGTGAAATACAAGATATAGCCGATTACGTGGGCGACAGTCTGGCTTTGGCGCAATGGGCGGCCCGGACGGAGGCAGACATCATCGTGATGTGCGGTGTGCACTTCATGGGAGAAACGGCGAAGGTGCTTTGTCCCGACAAGAAGGTACTGGTGCCCGATATGGCGGCAGGCTGTTCGTTGGCAGACAGTTGTCCGGCAGACAAATTCAGTCAGTTTGTCAAAGAGCATCCCGGATATACGGTGATATCCTATGTGAACACAACGGCTGCCGTAAAGGCGGTGACCGATGTGGTGGTAACTTCTACCAATGCAAAGCAGATTGTGGAAAGCTTCCCCAAAGATGAGAAAATAATCTTTGGCCCGGACCGGAACTTGGGTAATTATATCAACTCCATTACCGGAAGAAATATGTTATTATGGGATGGCGCATGCCATGTACACGAGGAATTCTCGGTTGAAAAGATTGTTGAAATAAAACGGCAGCATCCCGATGCGGTGGTACTGGCACATCCCGAATGCAAGAGTACAGTCTTGAAACTGGCTGATGTGGTAGGCTCTACGGCAGCTTTGCTGAAGTACGCAGTGGCACATCCCGAAAAGAGCTACATTGTAGCTACCGAAAGCGGTATCCTGCACGAGATGCAGAAACAATGCCCGCAGACAACATTTATTCCGGCTCCTCCCAACGACAGCACTTGTGCCTGCAATGAATGCAGTTACATGCGGCTGAATACACTGGAAAAGCTTTATGATTGTTTGAAAAACGAATCACCGGAAATAAAGGTGGATGCTGAGATTGCAGAAAAAGCAGTGAAACCGATTAAGAGGATGTTGGAAATATCGGCTCAACTGGGGTTATAATGTGCTGATATGCCAATGTGCCAATGACCTTTCGGCGTGACAGCGCAGCCAATTAGCACATTGGCACATTAGCATATCAGCACATTAAAAACATTATCTCATTAAGAACTTACACAACTTGTTAGTGGCCAATGCCCGGTGACTGATTTTATTCTTCAGTTCATTCCCCATTTCTGCAAAAGTCTGCGTATATCCTTCGGGAATGAATATGGGATCGTAACCGAAGCCTGAAGCGCCTTTTCTGTTTTTCGTGATTTCTCCTTTCACGATGCCTTCAAACAGATGTTCCTTTCCGTCGATGATAAGTACAAATACGGTACGGAATTGCGCTTTCCGGTTCTCGATGCCCTCCATATCCTTCAGTAACTTCTTCATGTTTGCTTCCGAATTGTGTGCATCGCCGGCATAACGGGCGGAATATACACCCGGTGCCCCACCAAGGGCCTCCACTTCCAAACCGGTATCATCGGCAAAACAATCCAGATGATAGTTATCGAAGATATATCTTGCTTTCAGCAAAGCATTTCCTTCAAGTGTGTCTGCAGTTTCCGGAATGTCAGTATCGCATTTGATATCCTTCATGCTGAGAAGTTCGACCTTCTCTCCCAAAATGGCAGTCACTTCTTCCAGTTTGTGTGAATTGTTGGTGGCAAATACAAATTTCTTTCTCATATTATGTTCTCCTTATACTTGTGGCTTATACAAGTCCCTATTTCACTTTCAACCGGTCGAAACCTTCTCCGTATACACCGATGACGGAACTTTGGGAAATGAAAGCGTTCGGGTCTATATCTTTCACCATCCGGAATATTTCTACCGATTGGCGTTTGTAGGCAAGGACGACCAGTACCTTCACGTTGTGTTTACTGTACCAGCCGATACCGTCGAGTACCGTTACACCGCGATGGGTTTCTTTGGTGATGCGGTCGGCAATCTTTTCATATTCTTTGGAGAAAATAAAGAACTGGACGGATTGCCGGGCACTGTTGACTATGTAATCCAGTACAAATCCGATGACAAACAAAGTTACAAAACCGAATATCACGCGTCGCCAGTCATGGAATACCACATAGCAGGAACTGATGATAATGAAGTCGCAAGCCATAATCATGCGTCCCAGCGTGACATCCTTGTATTTATGGATGATGGCTGCAATGATGTCCGTACCTCCCGTGCTGCCGTTGCAGTTGAACACGATACCCAGTCCGGCACCACACATTGCCGCACCTATCAGGCAAGCCATGAAGTCTTGTCCTTCGCCCAGCAGTTGGGGAGGGACGCCGTCCGAACCGTTCACCAGCAACTGGAAAAACCATAAGAAGAAAGTGAGTCCGAAGATGGCAAACGTAGTCTTGATACTGAACTTCGGTCCGAGTATCTTGATGGCAAAAGTCATCAGTACGGCATTGATGATGAAGTATGACCACTGGATGGGAAATCCGGTGGCATAATAGATGATGGCACCGATACCGGTAGTACCTCCGGTCGTAATCTGATAGGGAATGAGGAATGCCGCCCATCCCAGTGCATAGCTGATGAGTCCCAGAGTGATGAAGATATAATCCTTCAGCTCTCTCGTCACTTCCGCTTTGGTTGGTTTTGTAATTTGCATATCTGTTATTTGACAACGATGTTCACAATCTTCTTCGGCACTACGATTACTTTGACGATGGACTTGCCTTCCATCCATTTTTCAGAACGTTCGTCGGCCAATACAGCAGTCTGGATGGCATCCGATGCCGCATCTGCCGGGAACTCCATGTTGAACCGTGCTTTTCCGTTGAAGGAAACCGTATAGTTGACCGTATCTTCCACCAGGTATTCTTCGTTGCATACCGGCCACTTGGCATCGCATACGGAGCCTGCATTGCCCAGTGTCTCCCACAACTCTTCGCATACATGCGGAGCAAAGGGAGCCAGAACGATGATAAACTGGTTCAGGATTTCCTTCTTGCTGCACTTCATTCCGAACAACTCGTTTACACAAATCATAAAGGCACTGATACTTGTGTTGTAAGAGAATTGCTCGATGTCTCCCGTCACTTTCTTAATCAGTTTATGGAGGGATTTCAGTTCTTCCTTGGTGGCAGGTTCATCCGTTACCAGATAATTGTCGTTGCGGTCGTAGAACAGTGACCAGAACTTCTTGATGAAGCGGTGCACACCGTCTATTCCGTTTGTATCCCACGGCTTTGATTGTTCTACCGGGCCGAGGAACATTTCGTACATGCGGAGAGTGTCGGCACCGTATTTGTCGACAATCATGTCGGGATTGACCACGTTGAACATGGATTTGCTCATCTTCTCTACAGCCCATCCGCAGATGTACTTGCCGTCTTCGTTATGTACAAACTGAGCATCTTGGTATTCTGGTCTCCAATTTTTGAAGGATTTTTCGTCTAAAATATCATTTGATACAATATTAACATCAACGTGAATTTCATTACAATTAAGATTAATACCTTGATAAATTAGCCAATTCTGTTCATATTTGATATTATTTTTATCAAATATTTCTTTTAATTCATAAGGTGGTATTCCTTCATTTGATAACACGATAGACGAAGTTGCTCCGTCCTTGAATCATACCTTGGTTCACCAGCTTTTGGAACGGTTCTTCGGCTACGGAAATGCCGAGGTCGTACAGGAACTTATTCCAGAAACGGGAGTATATCAAGTGACCGGTGGCATGTTCGGTACCGCCTACGTAAAGGTCTACATTGTGCCAGTATTCATCTACTTTCTTATCTACAAGTGCCTGGTTGTTGTGCGGGTCCATGTAGCGCAGAAGGGCGCTCTCGTCAATCATGTAAGGCATGTTGTCCTTGTAGTAAACCGGGAACGGCTCGCCCCAATAGCGCTGGCGTGAGAAGATGGCATCGCGCAGACGGAAGTTCACCTTTACACGTCCCAAGTTATGCTCTTTCACATATTTCTTGGTAGCGGCAATCGCTTCCTTGATGGTCAGCCCGTTCAGTGAGAGGTCGCAATAGGGAGTAACGCCTTCGCGTGGAGAGTTGCATACAATGCCTTCCTTGGCATCGAAGCTCTCTTCGCTTACATCGCAGCCTTCTACCAACGGACGGATTTCGAGACCGAAGTGCTTGGCAAAAGCATAGTCACGGCTGTCGTGCGCAGGCACAGCCATGATGGCACCCGTACCGTATCCGGCAAGTACATAGTCGCTTATCCAGATGGGAACTGCCTCACCGGTAAAGGGATTGATGGCATAGCTTCCGGAGAATACACCGGTAACGCTACGGTCGGCAATACGTTCGCGTTCAGTACGTTTCTTGGTGCGTTCCAGATAAGCGTTTACTTCATCTTTCTGTGTGTCGGTGGTAAGTTGCTGTACCAGTTCGCTTTCGGGAGCCAATACCATGAAGGTGACGCCGAACATGGTATCTGCACGGGTGGTGAAGATAGTGAATTCCAAATCGCTGTCTTTTACCTTGAATTCTATTTCAGCGCCTTCGCTGCGTCCTATCCAGTTCTTTTGGGTTTCTTTCAGGGATTCGGTCCAGTCGATGGTATCGAGTCCGTCCAGCAAGCGTTGTGCATAGGCAGATACACGGAGACACCATTGACGCATCTTCTTTTGAATGACGGGGAAGCCGCCTCGTTCGCTTACGCCGTCCACCACTTCATCGTTGGCAAGTACGGTTCCCAGCTGAGGGCACCAGTTTACCATCGTCTCGCCCAGATAGGCTATACGGTAGTTCATCAGGATTTCCTGTTGTTCCTTTTCGCTCTTGGCATTCCACTCTGCGGCGGTGAAACTCAGTTCTTCGCTGCAAGCCACGTTTATTCCTTCGGTACCGGTTTGGCTGAATGCTTCAATCAGTTCCTGGATGGGACGTGCCTGCTTTTCATCGTTGCAGTAGTAGCTGTTGAACATCTTTTGGAATGCCCATTGGGTCCAATGGTAATATTCCGGTTCGCAGGTACGGATTTCGCGGTTCCAGTCGAAAGAGAAACCTATCTTATCCAACTGTTCACGGTATCGGTTGATATTGTTGACGGTCGTAATTGCAGGGTGCTGTCCCGTTTGTATGGCATATTGTTCTGCTGGAAGTCCGTAAGCGTCATATCCCATGGGATTCAGTACATTGAAACCTTGCAGTCGTTTGTAGCGGGCGTAAATATCCGAAGCAATATATCCCAGCGGATGACCTACATGCAATCCCGCACCGGAGGGGTAGGGGAACATGTTCAGTACATAGAATTTTTTCTTCGTTTCGTCTTCCGTCACTTGGTAGGTTTTGTTTTCCACCCACCTTTTCTGCCATTTCTTTTCAATTTCCCTGAAATTGTATTCCATAGTGGTACTTATTAATATTTTGTTGAAAACATTGTTTATTCAATGGTTAAAACCGGTTAGTATTCGGTTAATATCGGTGCAAAGTTACGGGTTTATTTTCAGATTTGTAGCGAAGTAACATAAAAAACAATGGCAAAGACTTGATAATTCACTTTTTATTACTTACATTTGTGATGTGCTTTTAAAACTAATTTTTTGTTTGTAATACAAATAATAGCTAAATTAATTCAATAGGATATTTACTAAAAGATTTTTAGGATATAGCGAAGGATGAAGTCTGGGAAGATTTCATCCTTTGTGTTTTTTGTCTGTGTATTCGGCAGATTGTTGTTTATTATTCTGCCGATAAATGAGAGTTCGTTCAATAGGCTTCTAATAAGGGGTTTAAAGATTTACTAAAACTCGAAGGAAGATTTACTAAATCTTTCCTCCCGTTTTAGTAAATCTTCCTTCGAGTTTTAGTAAATCCTCCCTGAACATTATTTATGGTTGGTTTCATTGTATTGAAAAAAGAAAGTACGTATATTTGTGCGACTTGTCGGAAGTGTATGAACGCAATGAAAAATTATACTTATCATCTTGTTGCCGTCCTTACGGTAGGTATTTGGGGGCTGACCTTTATTTCAACGAAAGTATTGATTGGGCACGGTCTTTCTCCGCAGGAAATATTCTTGCTTCGTTTCCTGATAGCTTATATGGGCATTTGGCTTATTTCTCCCCGAAAACTGTTTGCCGACAATTGGAAAGATGAATTTTGGATGTTTTTAGGAGGCATGACAGGCGGTTCATTCTACTTTTTTACAGAAAATACAGCTTTGGAGATTACATTGGCGACGAATGTGTCGTTTATTGTCTGTACGGCTCCGTTACTCACCACCATTCTTTCTTTGTGGGTTTATAAAAAGGAAAAGGCTACCCGTGGATTGATGGCTGGTTCTTTGCTATTTCGACATTGCCCGTCTTCTCGAGCCGGCTATTCTGTTCAATTTACTTTTCCTGGGTGTATTGGCTTCCTTGATTTGCTTTGTAGTCTGGAATGTAATATTGAAACAATTAGGAACAATAAGAGCTTCCAACTATATTTATCTGAATCCTCTCTTCACGCTGATAGGTTCTGCTTTTCTGTTGGGAGAACGGCTGACGATGGTTGCTCTGATGGGGGCGGTGCTGATATTGGGGGGAGTTTATTGGGCGGGAAAAAGGTGATGAATAGAATAGTCCTTTGAAATTCTTGTAAATCGCAGATTTTTTATAAATGGCAATTGAACATTAGTGTCCCATTAAAATTGGGACGTTATTAAAAATCAAATAAACTTGGTCCATTTGGTCCAAATCGTTCTTTGTCATTTTGCAATTTAGTTTTGTCAAAGAGGTCTCGAAGAGGCGTTTTATCTGTCAACTAGATGCTCAATATTTGAAGAATTTCGTACGTGCTCCTATCCAGTTGCATGTCGTGTTGAACAATTGCGACCAGGCAGTAGGTGCATATAGCAGCGTAGATTTGTATCCGAACGGCATTCTCGGTAGTACCTCAAAACTTTTTGATTTTGAGGTGCTGCTTCAGCCATTTGAAAAACAGTTCCACTTGTCATCGTTTTTTGTAAAGTTCAGCAACTTGAAGGGCAGAAATGTGTGTTGCATTCGTTAAAAAAACAAACTCACGTTTTTGTTCTTCATCCCAATATCTAACCAAGCGAAGAGGTTCGGGATAGTATTGTTTGGGATAAAAGCCCGTCAATCCAATAGTCATATCTGAAAATACGTTTTTAGGTAACCTGTGCTTCCACTTGATAGGCATGTATTGAAGATTTTTCTTGGCTCTGACAACGAAGTAAGCACCTATCTGATGAATCCGATACAACATCTTGAAGTTGTTGTAAGCACGGTCAAAGATATAATAGGAGCCAGATTCATAGGGAATTTCATTCATCGCCTTTGAATCATGCACGGAAGCTTCGATAATGTGAAAGGATGCAGGTATCTGCGTTTCCACATCATATAATGTATGCACTTTGATACCACCCTTCTTCTTACGGAATTTAGCCCACCAGAATACGGAGAGGCATAAATCAATGGTTGTTGAATCAAAGGCGTAAACGTTTCCACCGAGTTTGAAGATGTCGGTAACACGCTTTTGTCTTGCTTCGTTTACCAAGTAGTAAGCATACGCCTCAAAGATGTGATAGTCCCTGTCCCCGTTGGCTCTAGCCAAGGATGATCTTGAAACATTTCTGCCCATCCCCAGATGATAACATTTAGAATGATGAGCATCAAGAGCGACAATCAAATCTCTCAGACTCTCACGATTCGAGAGTTGGCCAAACATCAAAGATAGCAACTGGTTCCAGCAAGTGAAATGCTTTGAGAACTTCGCCGGAAGGAAGACCCCAACAATAGTTAAGAAGTATCTCTTAAGTTGACTTTAAAAGATTGTTTTGAGATTTTATACTATGAAAAGTTGTATATATATAAAAAATGAGAACAGTAGAAATAGAGTATCTATTTTCTGCTGTTCTCATTAGAGTAATAAGCTATTTAGTAAGTTTTGTAATTTATCCTTTTCTTATTTTTATCCACCTTTTATCCTTTTCTGTTCTATAAATTAAGAACAAAAGAGGGGATAAATAAGGAGGAAAAGAAGTTCTACCCAAAAAGTAGTCCGTTCTTATTTCATAATGTGGTTTATTAATTCTTCCGATGAAAGAGGTGTGATACCAAAAATATAGCTTTGACCAGACTGAAATGGTTCAGTCAGTTCAAAGTTCTCATAAGCGATACCACCAGGTATCGGAGATTTACTTGCCCAATAAGTATAACGACCATTCACAACTCCTTCTAACTCATTACTTGGATTGGAACAATACCAATATTGCGTTGCTTTTTTACCAGTATATTTCCAATGTGTATGTGTATCTTCAGCATATACAGCTTTTGTAGGGTCTTTCTCATCAGGTGACGCTATAAACCATACACCTCCATTTTTATCTTTTATCATTTCTGCCACTGGAGTATGGTTATGTTCTGTGAAATTAGAATCTTTATAGCTCGGCCATAATTGGCCGGCTTCTTTCGTTTTACCATCTGCGAGATGTAATGTCCTAAGTCTTGCTTTGTTTCCCATAGTAGCTGTGAGTATAAAACGATTTAGCTCATCTGACTCTTCCGTGGTATACGTAGTTAATTCAAACTCATAAGGCTTTCCTTCTGTGAATTTAGTCCGGACATAGATATCCGCACCATTATCAAAAGTTTCACAAAAGAAATACACAGTAAGTGTTTCAACTCCATTTTCCTTTGCTATTACTCCGTGAGCTGGATAATATTGATTTGGGAATGAGGGAGCTTCAGGAGTATTCCCACTCCAAAAACGTTTTCCACGAACATTATCAAGTTGACTCCATTCCAATTCTGAGAGCCCCCTATTATTTTTTGCTTTATCAATTGGTTCAAAAGCAATGAAATTGGTAACAACAAATTCATCATGTTCTAAATAAGGTGTATAGATACGAATTAGCCCACGTGGACCTCCTAATGGAGCAATTCCTATTCGGATACCATTTGCAAATCCCCAAATGGGTTGTGCTTTTGTATTTTGAGCAGGTTGTAACCATATTCCATTTTTTTCCGGAGTTGCTAAAGTTTCCGGAGCTATTTGTAGGTTAGTCTGTCCATAAAGGTAGTGTATTCTGCATGCAAAGAATAAAAGTGTAAATAGAATCTTGGTTTTCATGATTTTAAAAGTTTAAAATTAATTTTTATGTGTCGTTTATGGTAGTTCATATCGTTTTTAGCATGATTTGGTACTGCAAATATAAAAATGTTATAACGAATTAGCAAGATAATTTGCAGATTTAATTTTTATGTTTATATTTGCATCGTGAGAATACGATAAGTGCTACTGATTCAAGAGGTAACCTAAAAGTATAATACTATTATATAGCAAAAACGTTACACAAATATATGTCGTCACTAAAAAAAATATCGCTGAAGGATATTGCTGAAGCTGCAGGCGTTTCAACAGCATTGGTTTCGTTCGTTTTGAATGGGAAAAAGAAAGAGTATCGCGTGGGAGAAGAAACTGCCCAACGCATATTGAAAATTGCCAATGAAATGAACTACCAGCCTAATCTTGCGGCCAAAAGTCTTCGTAGTGGCAAAACAAAAACAATAGGATTAGTGGTTTCTGATATTTCCAACCCATTTTTTTCTCAATTAGCGCGTGTATTGGAAGATGAGGCAACCAAACGGGGATATACCGTACTTTTTGGAAGTTCAGATGAGGATAAGGATAAGATGACCCGTGTTGTTAGTAACCTTATTAATAAAGGGGTAGATGGACTCATCATTGTTCCTTGTGACAATTCTGAGAAATCCATCGCTTCACTTGTGAACAATAATATCCCTATTGTTTTGTTCGACCGCTATTTTCCGGAAATCAATGTCAGCTATGTGGCGTTGAATAACTTCAATGCTTCCTATATATCAACCAAACATCTTTTGAATGCAGGCTATAACGCTCCTTGTATGGTGGCTTATGATGTCAACCTTATCCATATGAAAGAGCGTATCCGTGGTTATAAAAAGGCTATGGATGAAGCCGGTAAGAGAAACTTGGCTAACGTGGTCTTTTTGAGGCAGGATGCTCCCAGAAAGTCCGCAGACCGTTTGTTGCCTAAAATGATTGATGGCGGTGTAGACGCTTTTCTTTTTGCCACCAACATGATTTCATTGGCTTGTTTATATACAATAAAGGACATGGGAGAGGGAATTATTGGTAAAATAGGTTTAGTGGGTTTTGACGGTAATCCGGTATTTGACTTTTTTGATGCCCCTATATCCTATATTCAGCAGCCTATAGATGTTTTAGTACAGAAAGCACTTGAAATACTGATAGATATCATTATTAACGGTAATACAGTGCAGTCTGTGCTTGCCGAGGGAGAATTTATTGAAATGGCTCCTTAGGAGAGCTGTTTTTTTTACATGATAGCTTAATCGATTTAGTTAATTTTTATATTAATCTCAATAAAATCAGTTGAACCATGAGAAATTCAAGATTAATCGGTGGAAAGCCGAAAATTGGTATCAGACCTATTATTGACGGTCGTCGTGGAGGTATCCGTGAGTCATTGGAGGATATGACTATGGCCATGGCCCATAAAGTGGCCGAGCTTTATTCTTCTGTCTTACGTCATAGTGACGGCACTTCCGTAGAGTGCGTCATTGCAGATACAACTATTGGTGGAGTGGCTGAAGCTGCCATGGCGGCTGAAAAATTCCGTAATAGTGGAGTCGGTGTTGTACTTTCTGTAACTCCTTGCTGGTGTTATGGATTCGAAACTATTGATATGGACGGAGAAATGCCAAAAGCCATCTGGGGCTTTAATGGTACAGAACGTCCGGGTGCGGTTTACCTGGCTTCAGCATTGGCAAGCCATACACAGAAGGGATTGCCTACTTTTGGCATTTACGGACGTGATGTACAGGAGGTGACCAATATGGAGATACCGGAAGATGTACAGGAAAAATTGTTGCGTTTTGCCCGTGCAGGTATAGCTGTGGCTACAATGAAGGGGAAATCCTATCTTTCAATCGGCAGTGTATCCATGGGCATTGCAGGCTCTATTCCCAATCCTGATTTCTTCCAAGAGTATTTGGGCATGCGTAATGAGTATGTGGATGCCAGTGAGATAGAACGTCGTGTCCAGTTGGGCATTTATGACCATGAAGAGTTCGCACGTGCCATGGCATGGACAGAAAAGTATTGCAAGAGTAATGAAGGGACAGACTTTAATCCGGAACATCTGGTATATTCCCGTGAAGAGAAAGATGCCCGTTGGGAATACGTGGTAAAAATGACTCTTATTTTCCGTGATATGATGATTGGCAATCCCAAATTGGCTGAAATGGGGTTCAAGGAAGAGTCAATGGGACACAATGCGATTGCTGCGGGTTTCCAGGGACAGCGCCAGTGGACGGATTATAAGCCTGACGGTGATTTTTCAGAAGCTATACTGAATACTTCTTTCGATTGGAACGGTATCCGTGAAGCATTTACTTTCGCTACGGAAAATGATACGTTGAATTGTACTTCAATGCTCTTCAATCATCTATTGACCAATACTGCACAGATATTTGCGGATGTGCGTACTTATTGGAGTCCGAATGCCATAGAACGGGTAACGGGTAAGAAATTGGAAGGTAAGGCGGCAAACGGTTTCATTCACCTGATCAACTCCGGCTCTTGTACGCTTGATGGAACAGGCTGTCAGACACGTGACAATAAACCGGTAATGAAGCCTTTCTGGGAAATTACGGAAGAGGAAGTAGAAGCTTGTCTTTCTGTAACCAAGTGGCATCCGGCCAGTCGCGAATATATGCGTGGCGGTGGTTATTCTTCCCAGTTCCTGACTCGTGGTGAAATGCCGGTAACAATGTGCCGTTTGAATCTCGTAAAAGGTCAAGGTCCGGTATTGCAGATTGCCGAAGGCTGGACAGTAAATTTGGATAAGGATGTTTTCAAGGCTATCAATGAACGTACTGACCGTACATGGCCTTCCACTTTCTTCGCTCCACGTCTGACAGGTAAGGGGTATTTCCGTGATGTATATACTGTTATGAATAACTGGGGGGCTAATCATGGCGCTATCAGTTATGGTCATATCGGTGCTGACTTGATTACTCTGGCTTCCATGCTTCGTATCCCGGTATGCATGCACAATGTTTCTGAGGAAAATATTTTCCGTCCCAGTGCATGGACCGCTTTTGGCGAGGATATGGAAGGCAGTGACTATAGAGCTTGCAAGAATTATGGACCTCTCTATAAATAAAGGAAACAGGCGTTATGTTGAAATCAACCAAACTGAAAAACACTCTGCTGGTAGGTGCAACTGCAATACTTGTATCATGCGGCGGACAAAAAGAAATCAAGATGGGAAGTTATGCTTATGATGCCCAGTTCTTAAAGGACCACGGCATTGAATATACTGAATTGGTATCTGCTGATGGGAATTCTAAAGTGATGGTTATTCCTGCATGGCAAGGCCGTGTAATGACTACTTCTGCTTCCGGCGATGAAGGTGATAGTTACGGCTGGATTAATTATCGTTTCATAAATGAAGGCAAAGTCAGTTCTCAATTTAATCCGGTAGGAGGTGAGGAACGCTTCTGGCTTGGTCCGGAAGGTGGTCCGTTCTCACTTTATTTTAAGGAAGGACAAGAGCAGGTTTATGATAATTGGATAGTTCCTCCGGTACTTGATACTGAAGCTTTTGACATAAAGTCGCAAGACAACAGTAGTATCCGTTTTGTGAAAGATACTCGTTTGACAAATGCTTCCGGTACTACTTTTGATATGAATATTGACCGTACTGTATCGTTGATGGATGCTGGTGAAGTGGCTGCCGATTTTAATATCCAGCTTACAAATGATATGAAAATTGTAGCTTACAAGAGTGAGAATAAGATTACCAATACAGGTGACAAGGCATGGACAAAAGAGGGTGGTCTTGTATCTGTGTGGATGCTCGGCTGTTTTAATCCTACACCGACCACTACTGTATTCATTCCTTATAAGCAAGATGCGGAAGGAACAATTGTGAATGATGAATATTTCGGTAAGATACCGGCGGATAGGCTGATAAAGGAAAATGGTATTATCTATTTCAAGATTGACGGGCTCTATCGTTCCAAGCTGGGATTGCCGGCTTCACGGGCAACGGATATTTGCGGAAGTTATGATTCATCGAAAGGCGTACTCACAATCCTGTGGTGTAGTCTTCCCGAAACTCCTTCAGTCTACGTAAATGGCCAATGGGGACCTCAGGAAGATCCGTTTGCTGGCGATGTAATCAACTCTTATAATGACGGTCCGGTAGAAGACGGTTCTATAATGGGACCTTTCTATGAAATTGAAACGTCTTCTCCTGGTGCGGAGCTGGCTCCCGGTGCCTCATTGGTCCATACGCAAAAGGTGATTCATATACAAGGTAAGGATGAACAATTGGTTCCTATCGTGCAAGATTTATTTGGAGCAGATTTGAATGTAATAAAAACAAAGTTTCAATAGGGTAACTATATAATGGAGAATTCGTATGGAATCAAATAAAATAATACCGAAAGGAATCCTCTTCCCATTCATTCTGCTCACTACTCTTTTCTTTGCCTGGGCTGTGCCGAATAATCTGACAGATACTATGCTTGCAGCTTTCAAGCGCATCATGAGTATGAGTGATTCAAAAACAGCTTGGATACAGGTAGTGTGCTATTTGTTGGGATATGGATGTTGTGCTGTTCCCGGTGCCTTGTTTATCAAGAAATACACTTATAAATCAGGCGTGATGCTGGGGCTTGGTCTATATGCATTTGGGGCTTTACTGTTCTATCCTGCCATGCTTAGCTCGGGAGTGAATGTTGACTTCAGCTTCTTTATGTATCTGCTGGCAATCTTTGTTCTCTTTGCCGGACTTTCAGTTCTGGAGACGTCTACTAATTCTTATGTATTGGCAATCGGTCCTGAAAGTACCGCGACACGCCGTTTGAATCTGTCTCAGGCCTTCAATCCGTTCGGAGCGATTACGGGAGTGGTGATCAGTCAGATTTTCATCCTCTCACAACTGAATGGAATGACAGCGACAGAGCGTGCCCAACTTCCGGCTGAGGAGCTGGCCGCCATCCAGGGGCAGGAATTGAATGCTGTTACTACTGCTTATGTGGTACTTGGTCTGGTGATGTTGGTGCTCTTACTTGCTATTCGGCTTACCAAAATGCCTAATCTTAGTGAAAAAGGTGAAAAAATAGAGTTTGGTGCCACTCTTCGTCGTCTTATAAAGAATAAGAATTATGTATGGGGTGTAATAGCACAATTTTTCAATATTGGTGCACAGATAGCCGTATGGTCATTCGTGATCCGTTATGCTATGGTACAGCTGAATTTTGACGGTGTATTGGCTTCTTTAGGAGATTCTGCTTCTGCAGATGCTGTTGTAAATGCATTACGGGGAGTGGAACCGGTAGCTGCCGCATTCTATAATTGTTGTGAATGGCTTGGATTGGATGACTTGCTGCCGCGTACGGCAGAACAGGCTGCGGCCACTTACTATATCATGTCGCTCATTCTCTTTGTGACCATGAGGTTTGTATGCACTGCAATGATGAAGTACGTGAAAGCTTATAAACTCTTGATAGGACTTGCGCTTCTTGCTGTAATGTGTTGTTTGGGTGCCATGTTCGGTAAGGGCAGTTTCGGCGTCTATTGCCTGATGGGTATTTCCGGATGTATGTCATTGATGTTCCCGACCATTTATGGTTTTGGTCTTACAGGTTTGGGGGATGATACTAAAATCGGCGGTTCATTCATGGTAATGGCTATTGCCGGTGCTGCCGTTCTGACCCAAATTCAGGGTATTGTCTCCGACCAGACAGGTAGTATTATGGCTGCATATGCTGTACCGGCCGTTGCTTTTGCAGTGATTGCCTATTATGGGTTTTTCATTGCAAGAAAACAAGAGTTAACAACCAAATAATGCTTTAGACTATGGAATCAAACAAGAAATACGTTATTGGTCTTGATTTTGGTACGGATTCTTGTCGTGCACTGGTAGTGGATACATATACTGGCCGTGAAATGGCTACGGGGGTAA
>PPYE01483254.1_pt1 | contig 19008 bp, 16 predicted proteins | sample 1559881 | NCBI WGS metagenome assembly PPYE01 (sample SAMN08240022, study PRJNA423297) | Human gut metagenome, whole genome shotgun sequencing project. | reverse complement strand
TACATCTATTGAACTTTTTAGATCACAAAGATAAGTCAAAGAACGCTTTAATCAATTATTCGATATAAACTCTATTATTACTATCAAGAATGTACTCGGACATAAACAGGAAAGTACCACAATGCGATATACCAAAGTCGTGAACCCATTAAAGGAACAAGCTGCAAAACGATTAAGCATTAATACAATCAGTCAAAACACGGAACAATATGAAAAAGGCAATTTCTAAAATCAATCCATTCCGATGTGCAAAAAAGTTGCATATCGGTTATATCTGGCTAATAGCAGTACTTCTGCTATTAGTCATTGGTGTTATCTGCTCAGGAGCAAAGGTGTATAAATACAGCCCCATACTATCGGTTGTCTCCTACTCTTTGGCCGCTATCAGTCTTATAGCGATAATTATTATGATAGTGCAGAAAATCTCCGATATGAAGATCCAAAGTGAACTGGACAAATATATTCTTGTGCTGAATGAGCATAAGGATGATCAGGAATGGTTACATAAAGAACTTACTTATGTCAATCTGAGGATATATAACAAGACAAACGGACATTTATACCGGTGCAAGAAAAAACTGCTGGAAGAATACAAAAATGAGGCAAACAATGAAAGTGTAGCCGAAGAGCTGATGGTACGACTTAAAGAACAGGAAAACCGCCATCAACAGCAGATCGAAAAGATAGAGGAACTTCTCGTAAATGACCAGAAGCCATTACAGTATTATCTGGATGCAATAGAGAATAACGGCAATGACAATCCGGCCGATGAGAGATCTACAAGATTATGCAAACTGTTTTCCTTTATTTATAATTATATCAGCACGGAATTGGACGATTGTCTCAAGCCTTATGAAATTGAATATTTTAAGAAGTATGCCTTTTCTCAAATTACAGGCATGCCAATAGAGGAAGATATACAATACCCGATTTCTGAAATCTACAGAATGTCAAAGACTGACTTGGGAGCTTTCATTCATAACCTCTATATAATGTGCCACTATTGTAGAACAGACCTAAAGAAAACCGATTTCTTCAATGGGTGCCAGAAGTTTATATCAGCTTCTTTCTGCACTGCCAATGTATTATTCAAGAACAGTACAAGACTGGCTACCAATTCCCGTATTGAGGCCATAAATATGAAAAAAAGCAATTTCTTCAGCGAATATCTGAAAGAAATCCAGTAGAAACAAATAAAATCCTTATTACTGAAGATTCCTGTAAAACTGTATTTAAAGTTTTATGGGAATCTTTTTTGTGTCAGCCGGACACATATAAATCATAGTATAAACACGCAGAATTACAGTATATTACATTGTAGTTGTTAAAAGTTTGAGGAAAGCATGAGGACCGCATGAGGAATTCATGAGGACATGCTTTTTTATCCATCATTTGCCATTCTTTTGCAGAGAAATCAAATTTTTACAAATGATGAAAAACGAAAACAATGTTTTTGGCAAAGTTACACATGATAACTTGCCGCAGGCTGTAGAGCACCTCATAAAAATGATGGAGGAACAGGCTCAGAATTCTAAAAATAACATGTCGGTGGAAGATGATGAGATATCCATCGAGGAAGTAAGTTCTCTTATAAAGAAAAGCGTGAGCACCATTTACCGGTATACTTGTCAAAACAGTATTCCTCATTCTAAGCAGGGTAATACACTCCATTTCTACCGGTCTGAGATTCTCGAATGGATGAAGATGCACAAGAAGAAATGTATTAATGAACTCTCTGATGAAGCACACATTGAGTCTTTCAGGGTATTAAACCGTGATTAACAGGTATGGGAGAAAGTAGAATAACTCCAAGTGGTATAATAAATGACGCTGTCAGCATGATAGGCAAAATGAACGACTCTTCATTTCCTATTGATGTTTTCCCCAATAAGATAAGAAACATCATTCTGAATATGTATGAGTACCTGGCATTTCCTATCGACTACACAGCGTGCAGCATGATGACAGCCATTTCCACTTGTATAGGCAATACACATATCCTTCATTTCAAAACGGGATGGGATATCAAGTGTATCATATATATGGCTCTCGTCGGAAGGCCGGGTGCCAATAAAAGCCATCCTCTGAAAACAGCCTTCGAACCTCTGTTCAGATTTGATAAGGAGCAGAAGGAAATATATAACGAAGAGTACAGAAAGTATGAATCAATAATGAGCTTGAGTAAAAAGGAACGTCTGGAACAGGGATTTGATATGTTTCCCAGGGAACCTGTACGCACCAGATTTCTGGTTTCTGATATCACACAGGAAGCTATGGCAAAGTCAATATCAGAGAATCCGCGCGGTATTTGCCTTTACATGGATGAACTGCAAGGGTGGATCAATAATTTCACACGCTATAACAAAGGCTCGGAAGAACAGTTCTACATATCACTTTTCAATGGGTACATGTATATTTCCGACCGCAAAATGAATACAAACAATATCATGATTGACTCTCCGTTTTCCAATGTGATAGGTACAATTCAGCCAGAAATACTTATCGATACATTCAAAGGAAGTAAAAGCAATAATGGCTTCCTTGACCGTATTCTTTTTGCGATACCTGAAATCCAGGACAAGCTATACTGGAAAGACGATGATATTGACATGAGCCATTTCAATGAATGGAACACAATCATGCAATCGTTCATCAAGATGAAAATAGAATATGATGAACACGGAAACATAAATCCTACAAGACTGGAATATGAACCTGGAGCCAGACGAAAGATTATGGAATGGCAGCATCAATGGGCAGATATGTTGAACATGGAGGAATCGGATAAAAGACGCAGTATATACAGCAAATTTGAGACTTACATTCATAGATTCTGCCTGATCATACAACTGTGCAAATGGGTATGTAATGAAGGTGATAAAAACTGCATCGATCTTGACAGTGTACTGAAATCCATACGTCTGGTATCCTATTTTAAAAATACCGCCCTGCAGATATGCTCCATGATTGAAGGCGTGATGCTCACTCCCAAGCAGACAGAACTGTTGGAAAAGCTGCCGGATAAGTTTACACGTTCTGAAGGATTGGAAGTAGCCGTCTCCATGAGCTGGAGTACCAGCACGTATGACCGTTTCCTGAAAAAGGCAACGGGAACTTACCTTTATCACGAATATGGAAATTATAAAAAAGCACAATGACAAAGTGATAAAGTGACAAACTAAGGCTGACTTTATCACTTTGTCACTTTGTCAATCACTAAAAACAGAAAATTATGGAAAACTTCAGATTTATATTGGAGCCGTACAACAGGCACCAGAGGAACAGATACACCTGCCCCTCGTGCGGAAAGCATCGTGAGTTCACCCGTTATATCGATACCCAAGGGGCTATCTCCTTTCCCGAATATGTAGGAAAATGTAACAGAATCAATAATTGTGGTTATCATTATACCCCAGCAATGTATTTTGATGAACATCCGGAATGTAAAGAATACAATAAATCATTCCCTATTGTAAAAGATAAGAACCTTATTGTATGTCATCCAAAATTCCCTCCTGTACGCCGGCATACCGACACATCTTTTATACCAGATGAAATTATGCAGCAGACAATGAAATGCTATGAACAGAATAACCTGTTTCTGTATCTTGCCAACCATCTGGGGTATGAGTCAGCACTGCGTCTGATGAAGACTTACCATGTAGGTACCGCCAGGAAATGGGAAAATGCTACGGTATTCTGGCAAACAGACATATCCGGAAAAATAAGAACCGGGAAAATCATGCAGTATAATGCAGAGACAGGAAAACGTATAAAAGAACCATATGCACATGTTTCATGGGTACATACAGAACTTGATATTCCGGAATTCCACTTACAACAATGCTACTTTGGAGAACATCTCTTATACAACAGCAGAAAGCCCGTTGCCATAGTGGAAAGCGAAAAGACAGCTATCATTGCTTCATTCTATATACCGGAATATATCTGGCTTGCAACGGGAGGTAAAAACGGATGCTTCAACGAGCAGAATTTTGACGTACTCAAAGGCAGGAATATTGTTCTGTTCCCTGATATCGGAATGACACAGGAATGGAAAGAAAAGTGTATGCAGATGAGAAAAAGAAACATCCGTACTGAGATTTCCGAGTATCTTGAAGAAAATGCAAATGATGTTGAAAGGGTGAACGGATACGACATTGCCGATTACCTTATAAAGGTAAAATCAGGTGAAGCCGTTCTCCAATCCATGACAAGAAAGAATCCTGCCCTAAAACTTTTGATCGAGACTTTCGACCTGGAACTGTCAGGTTTCGGTACTCAATAAAACTACGTTACCCATATCCAACAATATTCAGGAAAAAACGGAATGACAAAAGGAATGTAGTTTTTTCGGTTGGCAAGTTTATGTTTTGGTAATACCAAAACCTCTGAATCCATCCGGGAAGTACCCAACAGGAATCAATTATAAACCGAAAAAAATAATCAACAGAATGGAACAAAAAAGCAACAACAAAAATAAGGCTATCGGTGGCAGACCTCCTCTGGACAAAATGGAAAAACGTACAGAGATATTATCATTCAAATGTACCGTATTGGAGAGGCATATCATAAACGGTAAGGCCATGACAGCCGGTGTTACATTAGGTGAGTATATAAGAAATACGGCCATAAACGGAAATATAACAGCACGTCTTACACCTGAAGATGTAAAACTGATAAGGAGTCTTTCAGGCATGGCAAACAACCTAAACCAGCTTGCAAAAAAAGCAAATACTTTCGGATATGTTTCAGTGTCAGAATCCGTATCAGAACTGGCTGATGAAATAGACAAAATCATTAAACTGATAAAGGCATGATGGGAAAGATTATGAAAAGGAATGACTTCGGTAAGATTGTAAATTATACGATGAAAGGCAATAATAAATCCAAGCTGCTTGCTACCGAAGGAGTACGTTCAGACAGCAAACAGCATATAGCTGAAAGTTTCAGTTGTCAGGCAGGTTTAAATACAAGAATCAGAACTCCGGTCTATCATATATCATTGAGCTTTTCAAAGCAAGACTCCGGGAAACTGACTGACGACCTTATGGTAAAGATTGCCGGAGAATATATGGAAAAGATGAATATCAAAAACACACAATATATTGTTATAAGGCATTACGACAGAGAACATCCTCATATACATCTTGTGATAAACCGTGTGGACAATGACGGTAAAACCATAAGCGACAGCAATGACCGCATAAGAAACAACAGAGTATGCAGGGAACTGACAATAAAATATGGCTTGTATATGCCGAAAGGTAAAGAGAATGTCAAGTATGACAGGCTTCGTGGCAAAGACAAGCATAAGTATGAAATGATGTTTGCCATACGCAAGGCTTTAGAGAAAAGTAATAATTGGAACGAGTTTCAAAAGAATCTGAGCAGAGAAAAAATTCATTTTTCTATAAGAACAGATAGCAAAGGTAAGCCATGTGGTATAGTCTTTTCACGTGGCGAATATACATTCAGTGGTTCCAGGATAGACCGTAGTCTGAGTTATTTTAAAATAGCTAATATACTAAACAAATATGAGAACAGTCTGGATACATCGGACAGCTTAGGAAATACCCAGCAAGACAAAATCCAGGAGCAAGAAAAGGATACAGTCACACCAGCAGAACATGAGGAAATATATGAAAATGACATTACCTCTCCTACTGGCAATTCTATTATAAATGCTGTTGCAGATTTACTCCTTCAGCCTAATGCGGTAATATCTTCAGGAGGAGGTGGAGGAAACAGTAACCAGTTGGATGATGATGAAAGAAAAAAGAAAAATCGTGAACATATTAGAAGCAGAAGAAGATGATCAAGAAAGAAATTGAAGGAGCCGCTCTCCTATCCATATACAATGAGCTTAAAGATGAAATAAAAGCCATACGGACAGACATTCAGCATTTGAGTATTCAACAGCCTCAGAATTTAGAAAATAACAAGGAATTGAATTCCATGTTAAAGGAAACAATTGTCAATGCTGTAAACGATACTATAAATGCCCATATAAACAGCAGAGAAAACTATGCTGATGAAGTTAGTAGAAGATGTAAGAATACTATTGATTTTGCAATTGAAAGGGAAACCAAACTGGTTAATAATGTACTATTGCCCAAACTCTCCCCTATTATTCAAATCAATAAGAAAATAGATGCCATAAATGCAAGGCTTAGCGGAATCGAAAATGCCATACAGAAGATACCCAAAGATAATGTAGGTAGTACCAACAATCACAGATTTCTCTGTACAATGCTGGTTATTATTACTTGTATATTTTGGATATTGGGAAATTTTCTTTACATAGATTTGCATCAAAGGTATAATAAGTTAAAGGAAAGGCATGAAATGGTGATGAGGAATATAAGTCGTGATAAGTAATAAAAATATGAGATATAAACGTTTTTTTATTATTCGAACAAACGACAATATGGTATTTAATATTATGTTTTATACGATATACTTTAATATTTTCTTTTTTTATAGCATTATATTTTATATTTTTGAGAACATTTTAAATGCATGTACAATGGATAAACCCATGAATCGAATAAAAGAAGTGCTTGAAGAAAAAGGTATCAAGCAAACATGGCTTGCTGAAAAACTTGGTAAAAGCTTTTGTATTGTAAATTCTTATGTTTGCAACAGACGGCAGCCAAGTTTAGATATTCTGTTTGAAATTGCCAGAATCCTTCAAGTTGATCCCAAAGAATTAATAAAAAGTACAAAATAACATATATGGAACTCCAAATTAACGACAACAAGATATTCGCCCCTTTGAAAAATAAAGAGTTAATATTAACACCTGAAGAGAAAGTTCGTCAAGAATACATCTGCCGACTTGTCAATGTCTATGGATATTCGCTTGAACAGATGGCACAAGAAGTTCCTGTGAACAATTCACATCGTGGACAAGGTAAAGCAAGAGCAGATATCGTAATATGGAAATCTGAATCAGATAAAAAAGAGGATGTATCTGCAATAATTGTTGTAGAATGCAAAGCCGAATATGTCACTATTCAAGAAGAAGATTATTACCAAGGATATAACTACGCATCTTGGGCCGGTGCAGATTTCTTCGTCACTACCAACCTAAAAGAAACTCGTATTTTCAAAGTCGTTAAAGGGAAGATTCCCAAACGACTAGAAGAAATCGTTGATATACCTAAGGCAGAGGATTTGAGTAATGCAAAAAAGATTAAGGATTTATTAAATCAGACTAAAGCGTTTACACGCGATGAATTTAGCAAATTGCTTTTCAAATGCCATAATATCATACGAAATAATGATAAGTTGTCTCCAGAAGCAGCTTTTGATGAGATCAGTAAGGTTCTATTTATGAAGATTAGATATGAACGTAATCCTGATGAAGATAATGTATTCTCATTAAAACAATTCAAGAAACAAGAAGCACATTATGAGAAAAATATAAGACCGATTAATGTAAAAAGGAATGGCCCAAAGGATGATATTCCATATATGTATTATTGGTTTGAATTAACAAAGGATGAGTTTTCTAATGATAAACTTTTTGATGCTAACGATACAATAAAAATCAAAGAAGCTAGTTTTGAGGCAATAGTCAAAGAGCTTGAGGTGTATAATCTCTCCCGCACGGCAGATGATGTAAAAGGTATTGCTTTTGAGAAATTTTTAGGAAAAACTTTTCGTGGAGAACTAGGCCAGTTTTTTACACCACGCAAAATAGTTGATTTTATGGTAGAATTGCTTGATCCCGAAGAAGGTGAAATCATTTGCGATCCTTGTTGTGGTAGTGGTGGTTTTCTGATAAAGGCATTTGAATATGTACGTGAAAAAATTGAAAATGACATACAAAAAGTTAAAGAACGCATAAAAACAGAACTTTTCAATGAAACCTATGAAGCATTAAGTGAGAAACAGAAATCAGTTATTGACGAACAGGTCAATACCTATTTTGCTGCACTTAACAAAGAACTAGACACAGGTAAGGAAAACAGTAGATTAAATAATCTGTCTAGCAACTGCATATATGGTACAGACGCCAATCCACGTATGGCTCGAACAGCAAAAATGAATATGATCATGCACGGAGATGGTCATGGAGGCGTTCATCACCATGATGGATTGTTAAATGTCAATGGAATTTTTGAGAATCGTTTCGATGTAATTCTCACCAATCCACCATTCGGCTCTCGCGTAGAAAAATCTCTAAAGATAACAGTAGCAGATGTAGAAACCGATGAGCAGAAAATTGCTGAATATGAGGAAAAATATGGTAAAGAGGTATATCAAGAAGCTCTGAATCAGATTAATGGTCATATCGGGGATTCTGTACTAGATTTATACACAGTCGGCAAGCTTAGTGGTCTGACCGAAGTGCTGTTTATCGAACGATGTATCCGCTTGCTCAAACCGGGCGGACGTTTAGGAATTGTTCTACCGGAAGGAGTTCTCAATAATACCAATTTGCAAACAGTACGAGAACTTTTCGAAGGAATAGCCAAAATAATTTTAATCACTTCTATACCACAAGATGTATTCATGGCCTCTGGAGCTACGGTAAAACCCAGCCTGTTGTTCTTCAAAAAGTTTACGGTCGAAGAGCGAGCTCAATTTAATGCAATTAAACAAGCTGCAACAGAGGAGATAGAAGCTAAATATCAGTCACAACTTAATGAGATTGATTCATTCCTTGCTAATAGAAGTAACTCTGCCGAGGAAAAGAAAGTAAAACGGACAGAAAAACGTTCATTAAAGGCTAAAATTATGGCTGAGATATGGGTAATCGTTAAAGAAAAATTTGACTATACTATCCCAATCGCACAAGTAGAAAAAGCCGGAATTACAACAACTGGAGCCGAATGTGAGAATGAATTAGTCGATTTGCTGAAAGAGTTTACCCCCTATCGTAAGGAACATAATATGTGGACTACAAATGGATTAAAATTCCACTATGAGATAATCGATAATAAAGTAGTTAGGACTGACCAAAATGGAGATATAAAGGAGTTATGCTAAATAATAAAAGTACATATAAATATTTAGATTTTGTAAAGCTCTCGCAGCTTTACAATTGGAGTGTGCAGTATCTCAATGACTCAAAAATTCGATTCACCACCAAATATCCGCAAGTTCAAATCAAGGAGTTCCTTACCCGTAACAAAACAGCAATTATAGTTCAAGATGAAGTTATATACCAACGGGTAACGATACGTATTCGCAATGGAGGTGTTATTCCACGCGATGAAGTTAAAGGAATGGAAATTGGGACTAAGAAACAATTTCGTGTTTCTGCTGGTCAATTCATTTTATCAAAAATAGATGCTAGAAACGGAGCAATGGGCATTATACCAGAAAATCTAAATGGTGCAATTGTCACTCAAGACTTTTTGGCATATGACATAGATACGACTAAGATAAACCCTCAGTATCTGGTTTTAGTCAGTACAACTAAGCAATTCATTGATTTTTGTCAAAGTTGCAGCAGCGGTACTACCAATCGTCAACGTGTTGATGAAAATAAATTCTTAAATATTCAAATACCCTTTCCCACATTAACAGAACAAAACAAGTTGGTGGAGGAATATAATAATATAATTGAAGAAGGTAATAAAATAGGCATTCAGGTTGAATCGATTCGACAAAAAATACAATCGTATTTATTAAATGCCATCGACATAAAAAGTAATAATAACCATGAGAATAATAAGACAGCTGAGCATCAATATAAATACTTGAAATTTATCAATTTCTCGGACATAAACAGATGGGATTTAGGGAGTCAAGAGTTGTCAATAGCATCCTTACTGCATACTACAAAATATCCTATAGTTGCGCTTAGCTCTTATGATCTAATACATAGAAAATGGGAACGAGACACTAACACTTTCAGATATGTGGAAATAGGGAGTGTCGAACCACTGCGTGGTATTGTCAAAGCTGAAGAACTTCATACAGATAAAGCACCAAGCAGAGCAACTCAAATTATAAAAGAAGGAGATTTGATTATTGGTACAACACGACCATACTTAAAGAAATTTGCAATAGTTACTTCAGAATATGATGGTTGCGTTTGTTCATCTGGTTTTCAAGTAATTGCTGCGAACAAAAATTATAATCTAAATTTCCTATATGAGTATTTGCATACATATCTGGCAATAAATCAATTTGAGTTTTATATGACTGGAGCCTTATATCCAGCGATAACAAACAAAGATTTAAAAAAAATATTGGTACCATTTCCTCCTTTAGAAATTCAGAATAATATAGTACAGTATATTCAGATTCTGAAAGAAGAAATGCAATCTTTAATGAAGCAGGCTAATAAAGCCCACACAATAGCAAAAAAAATATTCGAAACCCAAATATTTGAATAAAAATGGAAGATATAACTATAATAGATCTTATTTTAGAGCAAAAAAATAGAATTCCTGATTTAATATATCATGACGATGCTTTTATACCATATTACGATTATCCATATATGGACTCCTACTATCAATGGATTGAAAAGGCCAAAAGATTCTTAGAAATAAACTATCCTAATGATAAACATATTACAGAGTTTGAACAATTAAGTAAAAAAGATATATGGCCAAATCAACAAAGAATGTTATTGGCAATCCTAGAAGCGTTTGCCGCATTGCCTATTACGGTTCCTAGTTCTAAACCTTCGCCCAATAAGCAAGATAAAGAGCAAGTTCCAGTCAATGTGACGACAAATATCAATAATTCCAATAGCCAAACACAAAATCAGCAACAATCATTTGCAATAGAATTATTCCTAGAAGCTATTAAAGACGATCTTACAGGACGTCAAATCAAAGAATTAAAAGCCGTAGTAGCTGAAGCTGACAACAATCTGCAGAAGGCCCGTCCGGGAATTATTGAAAAATTGAAATCATTTGGAACAGATGTAGCATCGAATATCGTTGCTAATCTGTTGACTAATCCCGAAATTTGGGGTGGATTATAAATTATTAATTTCATATAAAGTAACAATATCATGCATATTCAAAGTTTATACATTAAAGAGTTTAAAAATATCAAAGAGCAAACATTTGATCTGAGTTCCCATAATGGTTTAACTCTTTTAATCGGTAACAATGGATGCGGGAAGAGTAATATATTAGAATGTGTTAGTTCTATTTTTTGTAATCTATATCAAGGAAGTAATTCATTTGAAACAGAATTTTCCATTAGCTATACAATGTACGATAATAGCATAGCCAAGATTGAATACAAGGATAAAAAATTGTCACACAATATAACAATACCTGGAAAAGGTACCCAAGAAGCCTCGTCGTATCCCAAACGAATAATAGCTATATATAGTGGAGAGGAACACCGTATGTGGGAAAAATACTATTTACCGTCATATTCCCAATATATTAAAGAGATAAACAAACAATGCCAAAATGCATCTTGGCCTTCAATGTTGTATTTGAATAAGTATTATTGGGATATTGCTTTGTTATCTATATTATGTTCGGAGTCGGATGATAATAAGTCATTTGTAAAAGAAATATTAGGAATTACAACTGTTGAAGATATCCAATTTACTATAGACTCTACAAATTCTGCAAATTACCAAGATAGTCCAGTTCTAACATTCATTGATTCATTAAAAAAGATAGTTAATTTTTCTTTGGATAGCTTTAAGACATTCATTGAAGAACAAAATATAAATATTGATACATTATTTATGTATTTATATCTTGCTTTTACACCTAAGGATTCAAAAATATTAAAGTCCATTAAAATTCATTTTAACGGGAATTTAACTACAAAGGATCTGAGTGAAGGACAAAAGAAACTGTTATTAATTAAAGCTGCATTAGAATATACAGGCGCTGAAGATACGTTATATCTATTAGATGAGCCAGATGCACATATCCATATAATAAACAAGATTAAATTATTAGAGGTTATTCAGCAATACACAAATAATCGGCATGTAATCTTAACAACTCATTCGCCATCTATGGCTGCAAGTGTTGACATTAATCATATCTTAAGTTTAGGGACAAACTCTCAAGGTTACTTGGTATGTGCTGATAAAGATAAATGTAAGTTGATTGCAGATTTAACCAATAATCTATGGAACCTTGATCAACAAAATGCTTTTATTACATCTAATAAATCTCTTACTATCTTGGTAGAAGGACAAACAGATAAAACTCATATTGAAGAAGCATATAAACGATTACAGTCAAGGTATCCCGATTTAGACTTTGATATTTTTTCAATGAATAGTTCTGAACATATCAGAGAAGTTTTAATCGGTTTATCTTGTTCTGAAATAAAATGGAATAAGAAATTCATTGGCATTTTTGACAATGATATGGCTGGTAATAAGGATATCAATAACGGTTTTGAAAAAGATAATAACAATGAAAAAATTAAACATGTGAAGTATAAAGATGCGATTGCCACAAATAATTTCTACGCTTTTTTATTACCTAAAACAGCTGGATATGATTCTTTTACTATAGAAAATTGTTATCCACCAGAGAAATATCAGGAAGCGGTAGAACAAGCTGTTGCTGCCAAACATGGACATTACAGTGGTCTATCTATAGATAAAGTTGCAGATGATATTAAAAATAAGTCCAAGACCATTTTGGCAAAAAATTGTAAATCATTTATAGATGAGGACTTTGATTATTTTTCCGCTATATTTGATTTAGTTAATGAAATTAGATTAAAATAATTATGGGTAAGACAGTAACTACGTATCTAATTGACGGCGATCCCCTAGGAACACAATATTTATTCATTAGCAACAAGATATGCCAGATGTTTGTAGTACCACGTTCTAATCTATCATATCTGAACGAACAAGAAAAGTTACAGAAACCTGCATTCTACATTCTAATAGGCGAAAATGAAGAAACTAAACCACAAGCTTATATCGGAGAAACGGAAAACTTCAAGGAACGTGTAAAAGACCACGACAATAAAAAAGGCTTTTGGCAAAAGGCTCTCATCTTTGTTTCTAAGGATGAAGATATAACGAAGGCTGATGTGCAATACCTAGAACACAAAGCCATTTCCGAAGCTAAGAAAGCAAACACATTTGTTCTCAGTGAAAATAAACAGATACCCAAAGCACCGAACTTACCAGAACATCAGAGAGATGCTATGGATGAATTCTTTGAAGATATCAAGTTCCTAGTTTCTTTTATTGGCTGTAATATATTTGATATTTTACAGCCAAAAGAAGAACATTTGTTCTACACAAAAGGGCGAGGATGTAATGCAAGAGGTTATTATAATTCTTCTGGTTTTACTGTTTTAAAAGGTAGTATTCTGGCAAAAAATTGCGTTACCTCGTTTAATTGGAAAGAAAAACGGGAAAAGTTAATAAAAGAATATGCAACTTTTGAAAATGATAATTGGGTGATGAATTCTGACAAGACATTCTCAAGCCCAAGTACCGCTGCTGATTTTTGTATAGGAAGCAGTAATAATGGCTGGCTAGTTTGGAAAGACATGGATAATAAAACTTTAGATGCTATATATAGAAAGCAATTAGAATAAATATAATCAGATGAGTGCTATTAATAGAATTATTATCGTAGGAAATGGATTTGATTTATCTCACAAACTTTCAACTAAATACGAGGATTTTATAAATTGGTATTGGGATAAATGTCTTTACGAATTAAGGCGCTGTCGCAATAGAAGTTATTCTGACCATTTATGTACATTCGTAATAAATGAAAAATCGAATACATGGTTTGGAGTTTTATGGAATTTAATAAGTTCTTTAAACCCTCCTACTGGCAGAGAATTTTTTGAGTTTATTAAAAATGAAACAGAAAAATTCAGTATTCATTATTCACCTTTCATGGAAAGAATTTGTCAATCTATCGAATCAAAGGGATGGGTTGACATAGAAAATGAATATTATATGGCACTCAATGAAGAATACTTTGAAACTCCAGAAAAAATTAATAAAGAATTTGAAATTATTAAGTCTAATCTGATAGAATACCTAAGTTATATTCAAAAAGAAGGAATTACAGAATCTATAATTAAGCCTAAATTAAGAAATCAAATCTTAGCTCCAATAAAGATAAATGATATAGCAATAAGCGCACGACATCATTTGATTAATTTTATACAAGCAAGATCTACTTTAGACGAAAAGCATTTTATAGATGAATTTGCGCTTTCAATAAATGATGTTCTCTTTTCTGACAAAAATGATAGTAGCACAACAGAGTTTATAAAATACTGCATAAATAAAAAAAATGAAGATGAAACAGCGAGTGATATTACTATTGTAAATGCAATAGATAATAATATTGTGCCTGATGAAATGTTATATCCTAACAGGTTAATGTTACTCAATTTTAATTATACTAGCACTGCTGATCTGTATATTCCACAGGTACAGAATTATAAAAATAAATTCATAATCAATCATATCCATGGTAATTTAAATGCTCCGGATGGGATCATATTTGGTTACGGTGATGAGCTTGATGACAGATATAATAAACTTGTGCAACTCAACAACAATGAGTTTTTATGCAATGTAAAATCAATAAAATATCTTGAAGCTGAAAACTACCGAAAGATGCTATCTTTCATTGATTCTGCCCCCTATCAGATATATATTATGGGACATTCATGTGGAAATTCTGATAGGACTTTATTAAATACTCTGTTTGAACATAAAAATTGTATATCTATAAAACCATTCTACTACGTCAAAGATGATGGTTCTGACAATTACCTTGAAATAATTCAAAATATTAGTAGAAATTTTACAGATATGAAACTAATGAGGGATAGAGTTGTAAATAAAACCTATTGCGAAGAATTGTAAAATATTCAATTAATTGTTACAATTAAATTTATAAAAATCATAAACAATAATATATAGGTAGAATAATTTATGACAATACTGAAAAACGACATAGTTCTTGCCCCTTTTATTGGTGAAAATCTATCATTTAGTGTGGGGTTGAACCCATTAGGTATACGTACTGCATCAGAGCAATTATTTACAACATTACTTCCTGGTATGAATGTTGTAACATTACGCATAAGATACTACAGTTTCTACTGCTGGCTATTAAAATGCTTTTATGACACTCGTGATATTGCTAATCTTGCAGATTTAAGGAGGCATATTCGTATATCAGAATTATTAATGGCACTTATACATGCAAAGAGTGGTGATGGATTAGGGATACCAGGTATTACATACGCACAATCCATGATTAATGAAAACAAAGAAGAATACAATCTTGTTGATGGAGTAATGCCTAATGGGAAAGCTACTGGAGGTTACTGGAAAGGATCTTTAGGAGCCATGGGTACCTACTATATTGCTTCATTAGTAGAAATGGGACTTGTTGCGCCACTCACAGATAATATGCATCTATACAACATCACTAAAAAGACAGATGCAAATTATATTACAGGTGAACATTTAGCAGATGCTTTTGAGAAAAGTGTAGGAAAAGAAAGTTCTTTACTATTTCTCAAATGTTTAAGTGAAGGTATAGTAAATAATAGTGAACTGGATATATTAGCTAAAACATTTAAAGCTAAAAGTATGAATACAGGAGAGGAAAACAACTTACTTATAGCTATGTTGTTACAACACGATAATCCTGCAGCAGAAACTAAAACTTACATGCGTAGAAATACGATCCAGTTATTACTGAATTATTTTAGTACGGATAAAGTAGATTATTTGTCAGAATTAGAATTTGCCCAATATGTTTATAATGAGTTTAAAAGTGGTAATACTAAATCAGTATCAGCAATAGGCTGGTATGCTTATTATTTAAACGATAGCCGCCAATATGAGTCTCTTATTATTTTCAGTGAGCTATTAAAACGCCTTAATAAAAGTAATAAGCCCGGTGGATGGGAATTAATAAAGAACATAACATCTGAGCTTGCGGATAAAGTATGCATAGACTTTGCTATAGAATCAGAAACTTTAGAGGAAGTAATTGATAATTGGGATATGTATAATAGGCCATCAAATGTAATGTCAGAAGCATTTTATGTTATCATAGATGACTATGTGCAAAATAAGTTATACGATGATTATAAATCCGAACTTCGATTATTTTTTCATGGCATACATAATGATGCAATGGATTCATTTGACACCATCAAAAGTTATTATAACTATAAATTCCACGATTATATACAAATATTTTTGACTGACAATATCATTTACAGTCATTATAGTGAAGCTATGCGTAAATTTAGTCAGAATGGTGTAGCAACTCAAAAACTAACAATAGAGAATGGTTATGTAAAGGGATTGGAATGCTATGAAGCAACACATAGTTCTCCACGTATTAATACTTTATTTAACTTCGTTTCTGATTTAGGACTGATAGCAAATTACAAATTAACAAAAAGAGGAAAAGAACTATTAAACCAGCTGAATAATGATTGAACGTAGAAATATAATAAAGCTATTGAGTGAGCGTACTAATACATTTCATTCTGCCATTTTAACTTGTTACAACTTCGATTCTATATTTTTTGAATCAATATATTTACCTACGCTTTTGCGTGCTGGTATCACTAATATCATTGTTATGATGGATGCCAAAATGTATGATTCAATGCTATCAGATACAGCATATCATTGCCACCAAGTTCACATGAATAGATATACATTGGTACGGCAGAAAAATAGTTACGGCGGTGTATTCCATTCTAAGATTGTTCTATTGTTCGGCAACAATGAAGGAACAGTTATTGTCGGATCAGGAAACCTTACATTCAGCGGAATATCAAACAATACTGAAGTATGGAATGTCTTTCATATAAATGACGCAACTTCACCTAATTTTCCCATTATAAAGAATGCATGGGAATATATCAAAGGACTCTTAACTAATTCTTCATATCTGATTAAACGTCAAATTGGTTGGATTGAAGAACAAAGTATATGGATTACAGATCCATCCACACATGCAAATATTAAACTCGAATCTGGAGAAACAGCAACTTTATTATACAACAGTGAAAATAAAACTATTTTTGAAGCACTTGTGGATGCCATTGGTAACAGCAAAGTAAATGAAATTACAATAGTCGCCCCTTTTTATGATAGTAAAGGAGAAGCTATAAAAAAACTTCAAATGGTTTTTAATCCTAAAACTATACATTGTCTTATAGATATAAATAACCAAAGTGCTCCATACGATTTGTTTGATAAAACCAATAATATAAATTTTTATCATTATAACAACGACAATGCAACACTTCATGCCAAAATCATAGAATTACAAACATCCAATGGTAGTTGGCTACTCTCTGGTAGTGCAAATATTGGTACTATGGCCTTGGGCACCATAAAAAAAAGATTTAATGATGAAGCATGTATATTAATTAACTCCTCAAGACATAAGAAATATATAGAAGAATTAGGATTGAAAAATTATTTTAAAACAATTACAAAAAGGGAACTTGAAGGACAGAATAAACCGCCATACAATATTCCACCAGTGTGTCATAACAGAATCACAATCATATATTGTGAAATATGCAATGACAGTATAGAACTAAATGTTTCAGAAAAAGGATTATTGTGCGATATTGTTATATTTAACAATGAAATGCAAATTATAGACAGTAAGGAAATTATTACAGATTTCAAGATGTCAATACCTGCAATTAATAATGCATATATAGTTGTACTCAAAAAAGATGGGAAAGAGATTTCTAATCGCTGCTTAGTTGTTAATGAAGAAAAAGTAGAATATTGTAATCCAGACCCAAAATTGAGAAAATTATCAAGTATACTCAATGACTCTGGTTTAATGGATAATCTAAGTCATATTCTTGGATATATTGAATTCGATAATGATACAAGAGAATATAATCTACAAAGCACAAATCATAATGACACGATAAAAATTGACACTACGGACAATGATGTTAGTAGTGATAGATTTAATGAACTTAAACAGAATAGTAACATAAATATTAATTTACATTCTGGCATACGTATACTTACATTTCTTCAAAATATCCTATTTAATTACGAAAATGATGACATAAATGATGAGGAATCATTATTAGCTCTCAAAGAAGAAAACGAAGGTATAAATAGACTTGATGGCAATACAAAAGAATCTAAACAATCTAGTATTGATAAAGCAAAAAGAATGAGGAATGATGTACATTCTTTTCTATGCAAAATGAAGAAATTCATCGAGATGAAAATAGATGATCCTACATCTCAAAATGAAGGGATAAGTTCTCTCCCACTTGAGAACTCAGGCAACAATCTTCCAAGATTAATATCTGTCCCCAACCTTAATCAAAGTTCTTCATTTGCAATAGCAACAACAATAATGTTCTATTTAATGGATAATTACGGTAAAGAAATAGAACAAAAAATAGAGTTACGAGACTGTTTTACAGATACTATGTGCCTATATTTAGCATTATATGGACAAAACTTTGAAACAGAAGGTAATACTTATAAATCAAAGAAAATTCATAAAATGCTTAAAGATGCAACCACCATGTTATTTGTTTCCCTATGTTATTTTAACTTTCCATCTGATTCAAAATGTGAGCTAATTCTTTCTGTATTAAACAGTTTAGATGCTTGGCGCAATGAGAAGTATGTTTTATCGGAGATTATAACAGACTTCAAAAAACACATTGAGGATTTAGATACTAGAAAATTAAATCCCCAAACATATGATACTATCATTAAGTTGTATGAAACGTATATATCTGGAGAAATACCAATCAATAATTTCAAAGAATCAGATGAAGAATTGTATGTATACCGTACTGGTTATGGTTTCTTTAATGTCTATGGTATTTCATTTATAAATAATTCATGGAAATATTCATATTATCATCCTAGGTATCAATATAGGAATTTCAATCCCAAAGGAGGAAATAAATATAAAGGTTATAGCTTATAATTTCAAATAAATAATAGAGTTTATATCGAATAATTGATTAAAGCGTTCTTTGACTTATCTTTGTGATCTAAAAAGTTCAATAGATGTA
>PPYE01072324.1_pt1 | contig 19018 bp, 19 predicted proteins | sample 1559881 | NCBI WGS metagenome assembly PPYE01 (sample SAMN08240022, study PRJNA423297) | Human gut metagenome, whole genome shotgun sequencing project. | reverse complement strand
TGGCTGCGACATGTAAGTCTTGTATATGATTGTTTAACATTCCATTCCACGCGCTGGAAATAGAACGATTAAACCTGTTGTTTCGTCAACAGTAGCCTATGGGAACGTGCGATAGTAAGCAATGAGGTCGTGCGATAGCAGAACCAACAATGAAGCCCTTCCGAAAGGAGAAGTCAGAACCGCGAGGGAACGACAACTGCCGTTAGTATCGAGTGGCAGGGGAGCTAGGCTGAATGGTATGAATAACGTAATGTGAACCGTTGATAAACGTCGTAACTTCGAATGAGCTGTTAATGATACTGGGCTCTAACCCAAAAGGGACGCAGTCGGATAACCTTCTTCATGCTAAGGTTACACGAACATGATGACTGCCGGCGGATAGACGGATTCTAACCCATTCGTTTGTCATATACAAGAAACATGGTAAACCCGTATTTCTCCTGTATAACAGCAGGTAAGCAAACCGTAAGGAAAGCCGAATGAAATGCGGGCAGAGGAATGTGGAAAAAGCGAATGCCATTCTGTAATGGAGCGGATAGAGGTTGAAACATCACCTCACACGAAAGTGGGCTGACTTCCGCAAGGTGACTTTTTACAAGAAACTTTTAGAACTTATTTAAAGGAGAAAAGCAAATGAACGAAAGTAAGACATCGTGTGCATCTACTGACCAAAAGTGGAGCACTTGGGAAAGCATAGACTGGAACAAGTGCGAAATAGCGGTTAATAAGCTACAAGCACGTATTGTAAAAGCTCAGAAAGCAGGCAAACACGGCAGGGTGAAAGCTTTGCAGTGGATGCTGACGCATTCGTTTTACGCTAAAGCTTTAGCGGTAAAACGTGTTACATCGAACAGAGGCAGTAAAACTGCGGGTGTTGATAAAGCTGTGTGGGCAACTTCCAACAGTAAATTCAAGGCCATCAGCGAGCTAAGAAGAAGAGGCTATACCCCTCAACCTCTAAGAAGGATACATATTAAAAAGAGTAACGGGAAGTTGCGTCCATTAGGGATTCCGACGATGAAAGACAGGGCAATGCAGGCATTGTATCTGCTCGCATTGGAACCTGTGTCAGAAACAACTGCTGACAGCAACTCCTACGGATTCCGTAAAGAGAGAAGTGCTGGCGATGCAAGAGAACAATGTTTTTGCGTCCTTGCCAAGACAGCTTCTCCCGAATGGATTTTAGAAGGAGACATCAAAGGTTGTTTTGACCATATCAGTCATGACTGGCTGTTGGAAAATATTCCAATGGATAAAGTCATGCTGAAAAAATGGCTCAAATGCGGTTTCGTTTTCAACAAGGAATTATTCCCTACGGAAGAAGGAACTCCACAGGGTGGAATTATCTCGCCAACTCTTGCCAATATGACATTGGACGGTCTGCAAGCAATGCTCGCAGAAAAGTATTATAGGAAATCCGTTAAGGGACAAGTATATTATCCAAAGGTTCACATGGTTCGATACGCGGATGATTTTATCATTACGGGAAGGACTAGGGAAGCATTGGAGGAAATAAAGCCGTTAGTGGAGAACTTCCTTGAAAGTCGGGGACTTACTCTATCAGAAGAAAAGACAAAGATAACCCATATTGAAGAGGGCTTTGATTTTCTCGGGTACAATATCCGTAAATACAATGGAATACTTCTAATAAAGCCGTCCAAAAAGAGTCTGAAGGGATTCATGGAGAAAATCAGAGGAATCATTGATTCCAATAAAGGTAGTAAACAGGAATCTCTTATAAGACTTTTGAATCCGGTAATAGTCGGTTGGGTGAATTACTACAAGAATTGCGTGGCTTCGGACACATTCAGAAAAGCTGATTACTTGATATTTGAAAAGCTATGGCAATGGGCCAAGAGACGACATCCCAAGAAAGGTAAATATTGGATTGCCAGCAGATACTTTACACGAATAAAGAATCGTAACTGGTGCTTTGTGGCGAACTTCAAAAGGGGTAAAGCGGATGATAAGATTGCCCTCAAAAGACTGTACGACACGAAAATCACCCGATACGTAAAAGTGAAAGGTGAAGCCAATCCTCTCGACCCTGAATGGAAAGAATATTTTGAAAAGCGCAAGACTTACAAGATGCTCAAGTCGCTTAATGGTAGAAAATCATTGCTGTATATGTGGGAAAAACAAAATCATTTATGCCCCATATGCGGAGAACCCATAGACAAAGAACACTCGTGGGGAACTAATGAAAGAATTGTCAATGGAAAGAAAGTTAATTTCTTGGTACATGACAGTTGCAGAAGAAAAGTCATTCAACTTAAATAGATGTAACAATGAGCTGGTTTCTATTAGATAGAAATTTAAAGTTGCTTGAGCCGTATGATTGGAAACTTTCACGTACGGTTCTTAGGGGGGAAAGGGGCAGTAATGCCCCCGACCTACCCGGCAAAGCCCTGATGTCCCCCAATATGGCCACCTATGTCTTGTACCTTTTCAAGACGGTCAGAAAGTATTTCGGTGAGGCAGTGGTGGTGACACAGGAGGTGGACGACATCATCTCGTCCCCGATCGTGAAGGAGGCCATCATCAACAACTCGGACTGCAAGATCCTGCTGGACCAGAGGAAGTACCTCAACAAGTTCGAACGGATACAGACCCTTTTAGGGCTGACCGACAAGGAATGCTCGCAGATCCTCTCCATCAACCGCGCCAACGACCCCTCACGCCGGTACAGGGAGGTATGGATCGGACTGGGAGGCGTACAGTCGGCCGTCTATGCCACGGAGACCTCCACGGCCGAGTACCTTACCTACACGACGGAGGAGAGCGAGAAGCTGGAAGTGGAACGGATGGCGGCAAAGACCGGCAGCATGGAACAGGCCATACGGGTACTGGCCGCCGAAAAGAACAGCGGCAGGAGATAATCTTTGTAAAACAATTAAAAGAACGATTCAATGAGACGAAAAATTTTCAGCGCATTGTGCGCCTTTTTACTTACCGTACCGGCCATGCACGCGCAATGGGTGGTGACCGACCCGGGCAACCTGGCGCAGGGCATCGTGAACAGCGTCAACGAGATGGTGGAGACCTCCGAGACGGCGCAGAACGCCATGTCCACCTTCAAGGAGGCCTCGAAGATCTATGAGCAAAGCCGGAAATACTACGACATGCTCAAGAGCGTGAACTCGCTGGTGAGCGGGAGCCTGAAGGTCAAGGAGTCCGTGCTGATGCTCTCGGAAATCTCGGAGAGCTACGTGACGAACTACGGGAAGATGCTCACCGAGGGGAACTACACGCAGCGGGAACTGGATGCCATCGCCTTCGGCTACAATAACATCATGAAGAAAAGCAGCGCGTCCGTGGCCGGGCTGAAGGACATCATCAACCCCACCGGCATGTCCATGACCGACAAGGAGCGGCTGGACCTCATAGAAAGGGTGTACCGCGAGATGAGGCATTACAGGACGCTGGTGAACTACTACACCCGCAAGAACCTGCGCGTCTCCTACCTGCGGGCCAGGGAGAAGGGCGAGACCGAGCAGGTCCTGAAGCTTTACGGGGAGGACGAACGCTATTGGTAAACCTTTAAAAAGATACAGACTATATGGTATTGCTATCCCTATCCTTCGACAGCCTGCACGGTATCCTGCGCCGGCTGTATGACGAGATGACCGAACTCTGTCAGCCGATGATGACGCTGGCCACGGCCATCGCCGCCCTGGGCGCGCTCTTCTACATAGCCTACCGCGTATGGCAGTCCCTCTCGCGTGCCGAGCCGGTGGACGTGTTCGGCATGCTGCGTCCCTTCTGCCTGGGCATCTGCATCCTGTTCTTCGACGTGATCGTGCTGGGAAGCCTGCACGGTATCCTGAGCCCCGTCGTGCAGGGAACGGGTGCCATGCTCCACGACCAGACCTTCGACGTGAGGAAGTTCCAGGAGGAAAAGGACAGGCTGCTCGCCGAGATGCCCCTGAAGGTGGCCGTGACCGGGGAGTTCAACCCCACGGACGAGGAGTTGGAGAAGGAGATCGCCGACATGGGCTGGAATGAGGAGGACTACGCGGTGATGCAGCGGATGTCCCACACCTGCTATTCGTTCTCCCTGCAAGGCATCGTGCAGACCATCATGCGCAAGGTGATGGAGTTCTTTTTCCGTGCCGCCTCGCTGGTGGTGGACACGATCCGCACCTTCTTTCTCATCGTCCTCTCCGTGCTGGGCCCCTTCGCTTTCGCGGTATCGGTCTTCGACGGTTTCCAGAACACGCTCATCCAGTGGCTGGCCCGTTATATCAGCGTATATCTCTGGCTGCCCATCTCCGACCTGCTCGGGGTGATGCTCGCCAGGATACAGACGCTGGTGCTGCAAAGCGAGATGGAAATGATCCGGGATCCCCTGAGCGTCTTCTCCCCGGACGGATCGACGGCCATCTATCTGGTGTTCATGCTCATAGGGCTGGTCGGGTACTTCTGTGTCCCCACCGTGGCGAACTGGGTGGTACAGGCCGGCGGTATGGGTGCGTACAACCGCAACATGAACAATACGGCGGGCAAGGCCGCCAACGTGGGCGGGGCCGTGGCAGGGGCATCCACGGGCAACGTGGCGGGAGTATTGCTGAAGAAATAAAGATGAACCGGGTAATAACATTCATTCATTTCAAGACATGGAATTCAAGAGCTTAAAAAACATCGAGTCCTCGTTCAGGCAGATCCGCCTGTTCAGTATCGTCTTCCTCGCCTCCTGCACCCTCCTGACCGGTTTTTCCGTCTGGAAGTCCTACCGGTTCGCCGAGGCGCAGCGGGAGAAGATCTACGTGCTGGACGAGGGGAAGTCGCTCATCATGGCCCTCTCGCAGGATGCCGCACGCAACCGCCCGGTGGAAGCGAGGGAGCACGTGCGCCGCCTGCACGAGCTGTTCTTCACGCTGGCCCCCGACAAAGCGGCCATCGAGTCGAACATAAACCGGGCGATGTACCTGGCCGACAAGAGCCTGTACGGGTATTACCGGGACTGGAACGAGAAAGGGTTTTACAACCGGCTCATCAGCGGGAACGTCAACCAGACGATAGTGGTGGACAGCATGGGCTGCGATTTCGACAGCTATCCCTACCGCGTCACCACCTATGCCCGGCAGATGATCATCCGGGGAAGCAACATCACCGAACGCTCCCTGGTGACACGCTGCCGCCTGCAGAGCACGGTCCGCTCGGACAACAACCCGCAAGGGTTCCTTGCGGAGCATTTCGAGATTCTGGAAAACAGGGACCTGCGTACCGTGGAAAGGTAACGCTCCCTATGGTAGTCAATCATTTGATAGCATTTTCACAATGGGAACAAAGTCAACAGTCAAAGAAAAGGCGAAGGCTTATCTGGAAAGTCTTTCAGAGAAACAAAAACGGGGCATCCTCATAGCCATGCTGGTCTTCACCTGCATCGCATCGGGCATCGTCCTGCTGCGCGCAGCAGGACGGCTGACACCGGCAAGGGAGCGCATGGAGCTTCCCTTCGGGGAAGGCAACCTCTCGGATACCCTGCGCAGGCTGCCTGATCCCCTGAGGGGACAGGAAACAAACATTTACCGGACCATTAAACAACCCCAGCAGAATGGAAAACAGGAAAAGTAACATGGAAGAAGAACACGTGCCCGTCGGGGAAGCCCCGGAAGGCACACGGCCGGCAGAAGCCGGTTCCGTCCCCTCCGAAGGAACAAAAACGGAAAAACGGCTTAGCGGGGAGGAAATCCTGCGCCACAGGAAATACATCGTCATACCGGTCTTCGTACTGGTATTCCTTGCGGTCCTCTACTGAATATTCGCCCCTTCCGGTGACAGCGGGAAAACGGTGGCGGGCAGTTCGGGATTCAACGTGAACGTGCCGGAACCTACGACGGTCCAACTGGAAGGGAATAAAACGGACGTTTATGAAAGGCAGCAGGACCGGCGCGAGAAAGACAGACGGATGCAGTCGCTTTCCGACCTTGCCGGAAGGTTGTTGGAAGGTAAAGGACAGACGGACGGCGTATCCGGTCCGGACGGAAGCATACGGCAGTCGGCGGACACCTACGAAAGGATCACCGAGCAGTTGGAGACCTTCTATGAGACACCGCAGGAAACGGCCGGCGGCCTGGAACAGAAGGTGGACGAGCTGAACCGCCGGTTGGAAGAGGCGGAAGCGGAAAACCGGCGCGCGGAATCCCGCGAGCGGATGATGGAACAGTCCTACCGGATGGCCGCCAGGTATCTGAACCCTAAACCGGAAGCCACGCCCGGCGAGGCGGAGGAGGAAGAAAAGCCGGAGCCTGTCCCCGTCAGCCGGGCGGAGAGCGGAACGACCTCCGCCCTGAAGCAGCCGCTGGCGGATTCCGCGTTTGTCGCCTCACTTGTCGTGGAGAGGAACTACGGTTTCAACACGGCGGTGGGCAGCAGCTACCGGATGGGGATGAACACCATCCCGGCCTGCATTTCCGAGAGCCAGACCCTCGAGCAGGGAGGACGGGTGAAGCTGCGCCTGCTCGAGCCCCTGCAGGCCGGAAGTGTCACCATACCGGCCAACAGCCCGGTGACCGGCACGGCCGACATCCGGGGGGAACGCCTGGACATCCTGGTAAGCAGCATCGAATATGCCGGCAATATCATCCCGGTGGAACTGGCCACATATGACATTGACGGGCAGCGGGGCATCTTCGTGCCAGGATCGGAAAGCCGGACGGCCGCCAAGGAGGTATTGGGGGACGTGAGCCAGAGCATGGGAGGCAGCATCTCCTTCGCCGGTTCCGCCGGGCAGCAGGTGGCGATGGACCTCACGCGGGGTGTCCTGCAGGGCGGGACACGGTTCATCTCGCAGCGGGTCAAGGCGGTCAAGGTAAAGCTGAAGGCCGGATACAGGGTGTTGCTGGTCACAAAAAAACAATAACAAGGTTTAACTGTAATTTTTAAACAATCATTCAAGATGAGAACATTCATTCTTTTAATCATGGCTGCGCTGGCGGGAATGACCTGCCGGGCACAGGAGTGCAAGCCGGAGGGCGGGGTCAGAACCCTGACCGCCGGCCAGCATATCACGCCCTACAGGATCGGCGTGCCGTTCAGCAAGACGGTCCATGTCCTTTTCCCTGCGGAAGTCCGCTATGTCGACCTGGGCAGCACGGACATCATCGCGGGCAAGGCGGACGGCGTGGAGAACGTGGTGCGCGTAAAGGCGGCCGTCCGTAATTTCCCGGGCGAGACGAACTTCTCGGTCATTACGGGCGACGGCTCGTTCTATTCATTCCTCGTCTCCTACGAGGAGGAGCCGGAAGCGTTGAACATCAACATGGACAGCCGGTTTCCGACGGGACCCTCCACAGGTGGGAGTGCCGTCCGTGTGACCGAGCTCGGCGAGGAGGACCCTTCGGTCATCGCCAGCCTGATGTACACCGTCCACCGCCTGGACCGCAGGGACGTGAAGCATATCGGCTGCCGCCAGTTCGGGATACAGGCCCTGCTCAAGGGGATCTATGTGCATAAGGACCTGCTGTTCCTCCATATCTCGCTGACCAATTCCTCACATGTGCCCTTCGACATCGACTTCGTGCGTTTCAAGGTGGTGGACAAGAAAGTGACCAAACGTACGGCGCAGCAGGAAACCTACATCGAGCCGGTGCGTGCGCTCAACGAACTGAGGCGTATAGGGGGCAAAGGGGAAGGACGCATCGTCTATGCTTTCCACAAGGTGGTCATCCCCGATGACAAGCTCATCGAGGTGGAGATTTACGAAAAAGGCGGCGGACGCCACCAGCGGTTCCATATCGAGAACAGCGACCTGGTGGATGCCGGACTGGTGGACGAACTGGTAAAGGAGTAATGCCATGAGAAAGTATCTGTTTATAACAATGTGCGCCTTCCTGTCCCTTTGGGCGGGCAAGGTTTCCGCCCAACGCTACCTGCCCGGGCAGACGGGGCTTGAACTGAGGCTGGGCGGCGTGGATGACTTCGGAAAGAACGTAAGGCACCTGAGAGGGAATTTCCAGGTCGGGATAGCCCTGAGCCGCTACAACCGTAACCGCTCGCGCTGGGTGGTCGGTGCGGACTATGTGAAGAAACACTATGCCTACAAGGAGGTGGCCGTTCCCAAGGAGCAGTTCACCGCGGAGGCGGGCTGTCTCTTCCCGTTCCTCTCGGACAGGGGCAGGAACGTGTTCCTCTCTGCCGGACTGTCCGCGCTGGCCGGCTATGAGAGGGTAAACCGGAACGGCAGGCTCCTTTATGACGGGGCGACCCTGCTGCACAAAGGGGCCTTCATCTACGGCTTCGCCCCGGCATTCGAGATGGAGGCGTTCCTTACGGACCGCTGGGCTTTTCTTTTCAATGTACGGCAGCGTGTCTTCTTCAGCTCGTCCGTAGGGCATTTCCATACGGTAGTGGCCGTCGGACTGAAATACATCATCGATTAATCTTTTAAGAACTGGAAACAATGAAAACAGGAACATTCATCATGGGATGCGCGCTGGCTCTGCTGGCGTGCACCTTTGCCGGCTGCGACGACCGTCTGGAAGTGCGGCAGGCATACGACTTCTCGCTCTCTTCCTGGTACCTGCAGGAAGGCATCGCGCCCGACGAGACGGTGGAGATCCGCCTGACACTTGACCGCGAGGGGGATTACCGGGAGGCCCGTTACCGCATCGGATACATACAGCTGGAGGGTGACGGCGAGGTGTTCACCGCGGACGGAATCAGGCTGGTGAACCGCGAGCTGACGGAACTCTCCGGCATCGCGGGGCTGGACACGACGGACATCCGCCGCCAGGTGTTCACCCTTTTTTTCCGGAACACGGGAGAGGACAATCCCGGGATCCGCTTCGTGGCGGTAGACAACTTCAGAGTGGAACGGACGCTGGACATCCCGTTCTCCATCGAGGACAGGGCAAATACGGATACAATCGACTAACGGGAGACGGAAGCTATGACGGAACAGGATAAATACGGCATGGAGCAGCTTGCCGAATATCTGGACATGCGAATACGGTACGAGGAAAAAACAATAAAGGAGATCCGGAATAAACTGGACCGGGATTACCTTTATCATTTTGCGTGGACCGGGGAGGAATTGTTCAAGTCCCATTTCATGGTAAAGCAATACGGGGAACTCCGCCAGGTAATCCGGCAGGTGGGAGTTCCCGGGGAGGTGCATGGATATATACGGCATAAACGGGAGGAATGCCTGAAGGAGCTGGTCAGCGGGAGTATCCGCAGGCGTAGCACGGACGATATTTCCAACCTGGCACATACCTACCGGCTGGAATGCATGCAGAGACTGGTCAAGGATTATACGGGCTTCGAACGGCTTCTCTCGATGAAGGCTCCCCGCGAGGAAGTGAAAGCAAAAACGGAACTGGAAACGATGAAAAAGAAGTCGAACGGATTAAAAATGTAAAGCATGAGACAGGACAATTGGAATATTGAACAGCTCTGGCAGTCGCTGGACAGGAAAATTGCCGGTACGGAAGAACGGATACGCAAGGGGCTGGAAGAGGCGAAAAAGGACTATTCCCGTTTCTTTGAATGGCAGGCGGACGATGTGTACAAGGCAGGCCGCCTGCGTGATTACTACGGCGTGTTCCGCAACAAGGTGAACGGGACGGATGATGTGGAGGAACTGCAAAGGTACTTTAAGGATATCGTAAGATACCAGCAGGAAAGGCTGCTTGCCAATCCGCCCGCAAGGAACAGCACCAGCCCGATGGCGAACATGGCGCATACCCTGTCATTGGAATGCATGCAAAGGCTGATTCAGGACTGTCAGGGATTCTTGCATACTCTTTCCCTCAAGGAACCGAAAAGGGAAATGAAAGAGGCAAACGGGCAGCCTGTGAAGAAAAAGTCGAACGGATTAAAAAGATAATAAAATGGTACGACAGAATCCCAACGTTACAAGATTGATGGAACGTCTGGACGCTACAATGGAAGTGTTGGACGGGAAGATCCAGGAAGGCATGGCAAGGTCCAATGCAAACTACCTTTCTTTCTTTGAAGACAAGTCTGAGGAGTTATACAGGCTGTATTATATGTATAAATGCTTAAATGACCTGCGTTCCAATATAAGAAAACTTGAGACACCGCAGCAGATTCAGGAATACATACAGCGAAGAAGGAATGTCTGTTTGGATAAACTGCTGGAACAGGACATCTCTGCCGGAAGTACAAGCCCGATGAGCAATCTGGCCCATACACTCCGGCTCGAGTGTTCGCAGCAGCTTATCCGTGAATATGACCTGTTTATCCGTTTCCTTACCGCAACCCCACGACAGAGACAGGAAGAAGAACGCGCTTCAAAAGTCAACCGGGATAAGGTGCAGAAAAAAGGATTAAGATTATAGTAAAAACAATGAAAAAGGTAAAGAAAATATCAGTTTGGAGAGGAAAGGCAATACTATGCCTGCTTGCGATGATACTGTCAACAGCCTGTCTATCGGCACAGCCGATAAAAATGCAACAGGGACCGGATCCGGTAAAGTTTGAACTTGCGGTCAGTCTTGTAAAACAATGAGAAGGACTTCATGGAAAAGACAAATTTCCTTTCTACGGATTTGGACACCGGCTATTGCCCGGCGAGAATCTGTCCTACGACATGACGGAGGCAGAAGCGGAGGCACTGCTCCGTAGGGATCTCATGAAACGCTACGCATTGTTCCGCAGTTACGGCAAGGATGCACTTCTTTTAACGGTCTTGAGCTACAATGTTGGGACATCCGCATTGCTCGGTTATGGGAAACGCCCCAAAAGCCGCCTGCTCCGAAAGCTGGAAGCTGGAGACCGTGATATATACAGGGAATACATTTCCTATTGCCACTACCGGGGACGGAAGGTCAAATCAATAGAAAGACGCAGAAAAATGGAATTTTTACTGCTTTATGAGAAATAAAAAGAACGAGGGAGAGCATACGACGTTTCGTAGTGCCCTCCCTTCATTCATATAGGATTTTCAATACTTCCCGCATTATAAATCCGGTTGTTTATAATGTGGGAGTATGTCATGCCTAATACCCGATATTGAAATTCAGCAGCTGATGGATAAAAAGCCTGCCGCGTTCCGTCCATACGGTATGCATGGCCGTTCCGGTTTCTCCGTTCCGGTTTTGCCATACATGCGTATGTGTCCGGGTATATCCTTCCTTGTGGTATCGGGCGGTAAGCATCCATGTTCCTGACTGGCGGAACTGGACTCCAAGCAATTTCAACCTGTAATTCAGCTCCCTTCCGCTCATTCCAAGTTCTTTGGCTATCTGCGTGGTTGTATATGTACTTGCCGAATGCAGGACCTCTTCAAAATACCTTACCTTAGGAGCCTGCCGGCTTAATTTGATGGCGTTCTGCGCGTTTTTCTCTTCCAGTACGGATATATGCCTGTCGCGTTCCTTTATCCTGTTTTCCGCAAGTAACAAAGCCCGTGAAAGCAGTTCGGAGTCGGTTTCTCCCTTTATGTCAAGCAGGTATCCGCCTTCTTTTAATGTTCGTGGGACGAGGTCGTCAAAGATCCAGCTTTCAAACCTTTCAGCCGAGGGCAGACGGCTTCCGGCTATAAGCCTGTACATGTTCCCTTCATCTATGAACTTGATTTTCTGACGTCCGCCCCTGGTAGGGATGTCGTGAACGCAGACTCCCTTCTGTTTACAGTGCCGGTCTATGGCATCCCTTGTATTGGCGTATCCCAATGATGCGGCAACATCCTTTGCGCAAAACCATATTTTGCCGTCCTTCTCGACTGTCCGGATTTTACCGAACTCAGGATGTTCCGCTATAACAAATGTATGCATGCTGTCTATTATTTATAAGTTGATTCTATCGCTTTGAATATCTCATGGATTACCTGGGGGACGATGGCGTTTCCATATCCCTTGACGGACTGCTGCCGCCAGGAAGAAAAGGTAATACCGTCCAATTGACGGGGAACCCCATCATCTCGGCCACAAACAGGGGATTGAGTTGGAAACTCCTCCCAGACCGGGCAAAGAAATCGGGAAGGCTGCCCTGATGCGGGTTCTTCCCCTTCCTTTGGAAATTTTCCAAGGTCGGCGCGCCCTTCCAGTCCCTTGCAGTCGGTGTCGGGAGCAGCCCGTGGAAGTCCAGGAAGTCCGTCAGGCCGTTGGGGTTCTTCTCCCCGTCCTCCGTCTCGTGCATCGACACGCGCCCCTGACGTTTCCAGCGTTCCACCCGCTGCCGGTGGTGTATCTCCGTCGCTGTCGGGGTGGGCAGCAACATCTCGCGGATGATTTCCGGAAGACCCTTCTGGAGACAGTTCGGTCCCCTCGGGCTGTAATCCCTCGCCATCGGCGTGGGCAACAAACCATATGCGGTCCCTTCTGTGCGGGGCACCGACGGCACAAGCCGGAATAAGCAGCGGCTGGACGGTATATCCTTCACGCTCAAGATCACGGCAGATGGTCTCGACGACGTATTCCTCCCGCTTGCGGTATACAGGCTGATCCTCTCCGAACAGAGAGGGCTGACATCCCACGTGAGCCGCCTTGCCGGGCTGTACCATCGTGAGGATGCCACCAACGTTCTCACCAACAATCCAACCGGGCCGGATCTCGTGAATGGCACGGAGCATGTGAGGCCAGAGGTAACGGCTGTCCTCCGCGCCCTTTCGCCGGCCGGCAACGGAAAAGGGCTGGCATGGGAAACCTCCTGTGAGGATGTCGATCCGTCCCCTTCATCCCCGAAAATCCGTAGTTGTAATATCCGTATAACTTTCTGCATGGCTGAACCAGTAATTTAAAATTCGGTTACAAAACTCATCTATCTCACAATGGAAGGCGTTACGCCATCCCATTCATTCGGCGGCAAGATCCGCCGCACCAAACCCGCTGAACAGCGAGGCATGTACCAACTGTCTCATATTGAATCCTATTAATCGGTTAATGAATCCGTTACATTTCCTGTCTCTTTTTTCACCGGAACGGTTATCGCCATTCCGTCGATCTTGCGGTATATCTTTCCCATCTCCAGCATGTTCTTTAACCGCAGGATGTCCGTAATCTCGTAGACGGTTATACCATTCTGCACGCTGAAACGGATATACCCCTTCTGACGTTGTGTCTCCACTTCCTCACGGGTCATCTGGAGAAGCTCGCAGATCTCCTCCAGCGTGAAGGTCAGTTGCACTTCCTTGACGGTATGCGCATAGGTCAGGATACTCAGTATCTGCAGGCATTTACGGTGTGCCTTGACAAGGGCGGCAAACTTGTTCCGCTCGATCATGATGTACTTACTTTGATTTTCCATTCTTCTTATTATTAATTGTTATTGGTTCCTGTTCTTCGAGGGCTTCCGGCAGGACGGCCGTGCCATATTCCTCCCGGAGGAACTTGTACACGTCGAATGCCCAGAAGTACACCTTGCCGCTGATCTTAAAGGACGGCAGCTTTCCCGACATGCGCCAGCGTATCAGCGTCCGGTCGCAGACTTTCAGCTGGAGACGCATGTCGCGGCTGTCCAGCATCTGCTTGCCGTTGAAATTACTAAGTGCTTCCAACTCCATTTCCAGACGGGCGATGAGCTTGTTCTGACGCTCGAAGCATCCTTCGATCATCTGCCTGAGCTCCATGATTTCATTCTTGCCTTCTTCCATTTGTCGGTTGTTTTTAGTTCGATACTGTTTTTGTCTTTCTTCGCTTGCAAAGTTTGGGAAAATCGGAGGGTGAACATAGGGCTGACGGATACCGCCAGCCCCATATTTAGCCAGTAAACTATTATGTATCAATGATGTATTTTTTGAAGTTTTTTGAGAGGGTAAAACCCTATTACCGGGAATAAACTATTCGGAGGAGAGGTAATACAGTAAAAAGAGGATATCTTACGGATGGCAATAAAAAAGGAGACCAAGTCCGAAATAGGACCTGATCTCCCTTGAAAATCCCGCATAAAAACTTGCTAAGGTCAAGTAAATTAACTACTTTTGTAGCTGAAGAGTTATTTGAGATTATGCAGAAAAACGCAAGCGAGCGATGGATTTTCGTCACCTAATCGTTACCTGCCTATTTTCTAAGCTCCGATTACCTTTTGACAATCAAAAGGTTAAAGAAAACTACGCTATTTTTTATATAAACATCACCATCTTTTTTAAAAAGCCCGGTATGTTTTTATGTAAGGGAAGATGGAACCACCCTCACCAAGTCGGTCATTTCTCCTTTTCCATTCATCCTTACATATTAGCCAAAACACATTATCAATCAATCGTTTAACACTGACAGAGCATCCCCTCATTCACCTTTCAGCCGTGCTTCCCAAGTTGCTTTCAAATCTGCCTTCAGCATTTGTTTGCCGGAAGAATTTGTCCCGCCGGAAGAAGTTTTACAAATGAAAGGAGGCTGAGAGGGTGGTGGCACGATGTCCATTCACAACCGGAACCCCCATCGACAGGACGTTTCAGCGGTAGATGAAAGGAGGAAGGAAGAAACAATATTTCCTTTCCCTGCTACTATGACGTCTGCCGGCTTCCCATCAAATGTTCGCCGTCGGCTTTCTTCAGATTCCACTTCGCGATGAAACCCTTACCTTTGGCTATACGCTTGCCGCTATTAGGCTGCCATCCATACTGGCAGACATAATAAAATAAAGTAGAAAAAAGATACAAGTCTCTTTTCTACTTTATAATGTTGAATAAAAGGACAGGAAAGGATGAACCTGATCATTTGATTTTTTACCGTCAGAGTCGATTACAGCAGCTCTTATATAAGTAACCATTTCCATAGTGGCAGGACTTCGATGTGCAAGTCGGCTTCCTCAATGACATCCTCTTCTTCCCACGTTATAATTTGAAGTTTTTTTAACGGATATGCCTGTGACATTTTTATTAAAGCACGAACTTCCCGTTCACGTGTGTCACTCTGTGATAATGACAGGGATACCTGAATAGCCGAGTGCATAGACGGAATATAAAAATCAACTTCCACATTCTTTTTATAGTAAAACACCCCTTCTTGATATCTCTTTTTCAGTTCAATGGCAACCAAATTCTCTAAAAGTTTACTTTCCGGTTCAATAATGAATGTATTCAGTAACCCATTGTCAAAGAAATATCTTTTTTTGATGCTTTCTTTTTCACTTAACTTGTCTGAGAAATTTGAAATACCAAAAATGAGATAAGCATCATTGAGATATTGCAAATAGTCAACCAGCGTGTTGTATGACAGGGAGCAACCGGCGGATTTTATGACTCCCAATATACGTGCCAAAGCTAGTGGCTGCATAATACTTTCTGCCAACTTTTTAACAATCAGCCTGATAGAGCTTTCATTTCTGATATCATTACGCGAAATAACATCTCCCAACAGTATTTTCTGAAATAGAGAGTTGAGCCATGAGCGTTTGTCTTTCAGCGGAAATGTCTCGGCAAATCCACCAAAGTAAAAATAGGTCTCGAATTTCTTTACCAATTCGGCTTTAACTTTCAGATTATATTCCCAATTGGCTACAAGGTCAAAGTGTTGATATTTCAGATATTCAGGAAAAGAGAAAGGATATATTTCTTTAGCGATAAATCTGCCTCCCAAAGTAGTATATATCTCCTTACTCAGCATTTGCGCATTGCTTCCTGTAATAAAAATGCGATATTTGGAATCAGCTAGGCGGCGTACAAACTTTTCCCACCCTTTTATATTCTGTATCTCATCCAAATAAATCCTTGGTTTATAAGAATATAATTCATGATAGGCTTCAACAATAAGTCCCAATTCCTCAACTTTGATGTCTGCAATGCGTTCATCCTCAAAATTGATATAAAGAATTTCTTCTATTCGGACTTCCTTCTTTAGTAATAGCTCCTGTATGTGTTGAAACATTAAATATGACTTACCGGCCCGACGAAGTCCGACAAAAACGTAGTTACATGTTTCTTCCAGTTCAAGTTTCCGAGGCATGATTTCCATAGTGGGAATTTCATTTTGCTTCTCTATAATCAGGCTTTTAATCACTCGTTTTTCCATAACCATTTTATTTAGTCCAACAAATATAGCAAAAATCATTCAATATACAGAAAGATTATTTAGAATAATCACTAGGTATATTACTGATAAACGACTTTTTCCATGTGTTTGTTTAGACTGATTATGGTTACAGACTAAAAGAGCCGTCTTTGAAAAACTGGAGAAAATTGTGGATATCGCTTACCTGAGTAAAAAGGAGCGGCCCCTTCTGAAAAGGGTCGCTCCAATCTTTTTTATGGATTAATCCATGGAATAAAAGCTACTTCCATTTCATCTATGGAAGAATATTTTATCCTTATAGATTTATTTTACTAATACACTTACGCCTTCAACTACTGCATCTTCTGTTGCTACTTCACCGTCAAGAGTCATATCCTTTGAATCATTATCTGATGTTGCAGCAAATGTCAATTGCAGAGTGAATGTCTTACCGGCTGTGTAGTTTTTATCTCCTACGTATTTCAGTTTGATACCTTGTGCTTTAGCAGCAGGGTTTGCAGTACCGTATTCATATTCTACAACTGTTGCCTCGAAGTTAGATGAGTTAGCATAAGTACCATCTTCTCCCAATTCTTTAACTGTAATTGTAGTACTAGAGCCCAATTCATACTTCTTAGTTCCCAAGTTGTTCAGCAATGAGAATGTACCGAAGAATGTATCTGTATTAGGAGTATGAAGAGCATTGCTCAACTTGATATACTCATTCTTTACAGAAGGAATCTGCAATGCCTTAGAGAAGCTGATTTGGTCAAGCTTAGTTTCGGCAGTGTTCTTGATAACCAGTTTAATGTTGCTGATACCGAATGAACGGTCATCACCTTCTATCCAACTATGATTGTCAGCATCGAATTTAACACCTTTACCCAAAGCCTTCACTTCGATACCACTGATTGTATAAGCGTTGTTGAAGTATGCATTAGCGTTAGCAGAATTATCACTTCTATTACTCTTCAATGTCAACTCTGCACTACTGATGTAGTCGGTCATGTTGGTAATATCAGATTTAGTAGCAGAACCATCAATAGCAGTTTTAGTTGTTGAGATATAGGCATCATAACCTGTCCAAGTCATCAACTTCTTAGCTTTACCTCTATTGTCGTATGCATCAGCTGCCATGCCTTTGAAAATAGCTGACGGATAACCGATGGTCATGTTAGGAGCATACCAAGGTTTGTTGTCTTTCTGGCTTTCTTTAGCATAGATATTCAGTGTGATGCCAGCATCAATTGCTTCAAAGTTGTCACTTAATTTAACTTTCGCATCTGAACCTCCATTAACAAACGCAGTCAATGTACCATTAACAAAATTATTTGTCTTATTCCAAGAATACCAAGAAGCGATTTCAGCAGCAGTCGGATTATTGATAACGAACGGAATGATAGCCACTGTTTCTGTTTCAGCATCACTGTTGTAGAAGTGAACTTTGGCAGTCAATGTACCGTTACCCAACTGAATGCCCGGATAGTTCTTCTTGAACGGGATTCTCAAAGTTGTAAACTTGGCCATTCCTTCTGCTTTTCCTGCATCAGACAGTAATTGTGCCTTATCATAACCACCACTTAAGGATTCGGTTACATATACTTCATCCATCAAGTTGCCATCCTTATCAACCGGAGTCCATACCAGTTCCATTCCAGAGTATCTAACATCTTTATTCCAAACGATGCGGTCACCTTCTTGAGGAGTAATCGTCTTGAAGAATTCGGCAAAGTCAACATCCAGATACTGCTTATTTACCTCTTTGCTAGTAGTCTTGTCTGTATAAACAGCCACAGCATTGTGAGTTTGTTCCTCGAATAAGAATTCTTTGGCAGGAGTTGTTGCAGCTTCTCCAAAGACAACCGTAACCTTTGAAGGATTCGGGTTAATCATAGCCTTGGCATTCAACTCGTTAACAACGAATGTCATTCTTGTACCTTTCTTGATATCCTTGTTATAAGAAATGGTCATTCCGTCAAACTTGATTCCGTATTTCACAGAGTCAGCCTTAGAATCGGCATCCATGCGCAAATATGTATCATATACATTTTGGGCGTTGCGGCTCGGTGCGATAACAACGGGGTTTCCAAGGTCTTCTACGGCAACAGATACCATTGGATTAAAGTTACCAAATTCATTAGAAGCTTTAAATATACCCAAAGCATTGGTGTAAGTAGAGCGTACAGTTTCTGTAGCAACCAGCGACAGGGCTTTGTTGCGAATGTTCTTCATGTATTCGTCCAAAGTCTGGTCTGTCATTTCGTTCAATTCGAAAGGAATGGCATAAACACCGCTTTCAGATACAGCTCTTTCCACTGCGTCCGAGCAAGGAACGGGAGTACCCAATGTGATAGGAGCCACGTCGCCCTTGGTATTCACCAGTTTGAAGTTCAGCTTGCTGATGTCATAGTCAGCCGGGATAACCTGTACATAATATGCATTGCTGTTGGCTGTCAGCATATATTCTCCCATTTCGGGCAATGCCTTCGAGCCTCCCCATTCGGCAGTCTTACCGCTTTTGTGTACACCGTTGAAAGTACTATAGTTAATATTCAGGTTACTATTCAACACTACAATCTGTCCCAATCCTGCGTTCATAGGCAAACGGATTTCTTTCTTGTTTGCTCCGTTTTCATCGTAGATAACCAAGATGGTGTAGTTGGGGTCTGTCGCATCTTCATAATAATAAGGAATGCCTGTAGCGGCTGAAGCACCCACGGCTACTTCTTCAAAGTCGGTTCCGTTCCACAGGTACCACTTGCCGTTTTCTTTCTTCACTTGTTGCTGGCCATCCTGACCGTCAACACCTACTGCCTTTACATCGGTCTTTTCGCCATCGCAAGCCCAGTATCCGTCTTCAGTGATAGTCCACTGAGTACCGTCTTTACCGTCCTGGCCTTTGGCTGACTTGATGGTAGTGGTAGTACCGTCACTCATCGTAACGACAAAACCTTCTGCATTGGGAGTAATCGACTTAACGTATGCGCCGTCGACAATCTTTTTCTGAAGTTCTGCGACAGTGGTTTCGAGCGTGTTCAACTTGTTGTTGATTTCGTCGATGTCATCGTCATAGTCTTTACAAGACACAAACGTTCCTGTAGAGGATACCATCAAGGCTCCGA
>PPYE01320695.1_pt1 | contig 19030 bp, 36 predicted proteins | sample 1559881 | NCBI WGS metagenome assembly PPYE01 (sample SAMN08240022, study PRJNA423297) | Human gut metagenome, whole genome shotgun sequencing project. | reverse complement strand
AAATGGTTTATGATAAAATTTCCTTTGTGCAGGTGTACACTCTTCATATTCGGGGATTGTAAACCCGAAATTGAAATTATTATCCAACAGGCAAAAATCGTATATTTCCTGCATGGTTCGTGGGCGTTTCGTGGGTTTCATAGGTTTGGGTGGTTACAAGGGTTTGCGGAATGTCATAATACCATGCAGCTCGTCGCATTCGAAACCTTCGAGCAGGGGCTTAAGGGTTGCGGATGTTTTCAGGTATGCTTTTGTATTGTAGAAGCGGAAGAAGAAATCCTGTTGTTTCCCGTCTTTATCGTATATTGCTCCATGAATATCAGAAAAGCGGTCGTCGGCTCTTGAGCAGCGAATATCGTCATCCATCGTGATTTGCTTAACGGTGCATCCCTCCTTTATTAGATTTTTGAAGTAGTTAGCCGGGTGCATATCGATGTTACCGCAGATGTCGGTATATTTATAACCCGACTTGCGAAGCATCCGCAGGACTTTGGATACGAGTTTACGACCGGAAGAGTGCTTCTTTTTGTATTCTTCGTTCGTTATTCCTTTGATGGTATGCCGTTTTCCGCCTTGTATAAAGTCGTAGCAAATGAGGTCGGGAACATAGTTCATTGGGACTTTACGAACGTCTAACTGTACTGGTTTCATGTTATTTTCTTAGTTTTTTGTTGATGTAACTCCGGAAGTTCCTGCAATGGCAGAGCTTCTTTTTCTCCTGTGTTTCGTAGCTCATGTTGCAGTCGCTTACAATCTGGCCTTTGACGTTCATGTAGATGTCTCCATAGACATAATCGGAAGCCGTGAGATATAAAGGTTGGTAATTGATTTTACCGCCCTCTTTGCATCGTCCCTCTTTGAACAGGTAGATGAATGTAGAGCAACCCCGCATTCCGAAAAACGGATACTTGCTTAATTTTTCTATAACTTGCGGATGCAGTGTTTTGTCGTGGTACTCGTCGTCACTCAGTTCGAGCATGTGGTCGAATTCGGCGGAGTCTTTGTTTTCCTGATAATCCCACATTCCCTGACATACGGAAATGAACTCGTCGGACATGGATGTTTGCGTGCCGTTGGTTACTATATCGAACCTTGATACCTGAATGTTGTTCTTCTTGCAGACTTCGAGTATGTGTGCCATGGCTTTGGGGTTGAGCGATGGTTCGCCGCCTGTAATCCCTAAATAGTGTATGGACTGGAAGTTCTCTAAAAATTGCGTGATGTATTCAAGCTTTATATCCAAGTTCTGAGCGTCCCCCCGCAGGCAATGGGCGCATGCCATGTTGCAGCGCCTTGTGACTTCGATATTCAAATATTTCGCATATAATTTCTGCATAGTAATTATTATTTCGTTAGTCCCTCTTTGATGTCGTACCATCCTGTTTCTTTTACTTCACCGTCATTCTGACTTTGGTAGGTGGAAACGGAATATTTTATTTTCCGGCGAACATAGTCGTATGTATCGGCTCCTTTAGGCACTTTGAGCAGCAACCCGATGGAAAGCACCACGTTCTTTGTTTCAGTTACTTCAGGAATATTGGTGGACTTGCGTATCTCGGAATCAATGTCTTTGCGGAAATGTTTATTGTCGAAAAGTGTTTCGTTCTGAGTGAATGCGTGGAACTTAAGCGTTTCCCATTCGGTAAGGTCGTCAATTATCTTGTCGACCGTATCATTGTAGAGGTTCCAGTCATCGAGTTCGTTGGTGCTGGTTGCTTTTTTATACAACTCCTGTAAATGGACTGCTTTAGTTTTCATGGACTCAATAGCATAACCCGCAAAGCTCTCGGTGCGTGGAGCAAACCAAGCCTCTTTGTAGTCTGTAAGGGCATCGGTTATATCGTGTACAGCGTCCTGTATAAATTGCGTCTTTGATGTAGGATTGTCTTTAACCCAACGGTACAGGCCGGTGATACCGTTTACGACACTTTCGGTGGCCGGGCATTGTGGCAAGGCCCAGAAATCTTCTTCGTGCTTATCGAGCACATTCTGCCGAAGGTGTTTGTGTCCGATGCAATCGGTATATAACATCGGGTTCGATAATTATGCTAATTGCCGGACGTTCGAACTTATGTTCTTTCAGCAGGTCTTTTATTGTACCCTCGTCGGGAAATAAAGAGATTGTTTTTTCGGGTTTGTTAAGCAGGTATGCGATTATGGATTCGCAGAGGATGGCCCGATGGGCTACTACTTTTTGTTCTAATGAGACCGCTGCGTTAAACATGGCTATATCGGGGCTTTCGTTTTCTGTTTTCATGTTGTTATTGTTTAAATTCCAAATAAGTAGTTTAGCTGGGTGACGGTTATGTCAAACAGTCCGTTAGGCCATACATCGAGTGTTCCGTTGGGTTTGATGTAGGTTCTTTCACCGTTAAACTCGATATAGTATCCAGATAGCTTCTTATCCATAATTTGAATGCGGATGTCATTGAATATCAGGTCGTTTTCGGTTTCACACAAGAGTGAATTATCGGGACTGAATATTTTGACAGGCGGGTTCTTTATTTCCCTGACAATGATTTCGCAAGAGTTCTCGTTTAAAGCCATTCTATTATTTCCGTATTTGTTATGTTGGCTACATCGGCGTGTCCTTCCCATATTTTGAAATTATAATCAACCTCGTTGAAGATGTTGTCTAGACTGACGAGATTGGAGTCGTATTCTACTTCGACTTCAGTAATAATTCTGATTTTTTTAATTTCCATGCTATTTGTTTTTTCTGTCGGGTGTATTCTGATCAATCACACGAAGGGATTCGAGGAAATGTTGTGTGTTTTGGGCTGTGATACTAATTTGTTCATGCCTCTCAAGCAGTTGTTTTTTATGTTCCTGATACTCTCCAATAATACATGGTGGGTAGTTATCCCGTAGATCGGGGAGATCGAGAAAAGCTCCAACTTCCTGAACAGCTGTAAGTATAAAGTCTGACTCTTTCTTTAAATGATCAAGCTTCATTTTGTAGAAATGGTAAGTACCATTGGTGTAAGATTTCAAATTTATCATAATTTTTCATTTTGAATTGTACTATTTCAAATCGTTGTTAAGTCGCCTGTAGCTTTTTCGTATTCTTCTAACATGTCAGATATGAAGCGAAGAGAATGATAAATATGTCCTGGAATTAATTCCGGATCATAAATATCTTTTTGTTCGAAAGCGATAGCTGCTTCTTCATCTTCCTCATAAAGACAATCCGTATAATTGGAACACTCAGAATCAATATCGTAAGAAACAATATTATACAGGGCGGTTGTTAGCATTTTTTTGTTTAATGTCAGGTTGTATAACCTATTATCCTGATAGTCTCTTATCTCTACTTCATTGTCAGAGAGGATGCAAATCTTTGACACCAGTTTATCATTTCCATCTTCTTCAACCCTGATAGCTGGAACCAGCATACCGAGCATGTGAGTTATTAGTTCTTCTCTATTCATTTTTCATTCTGATTTAGCTATAAATTCTGTCCAATTAAGTATTGTAATTCCGTTAGTTATTTGATTTAAAACCTGATCAATGTCATTAATAAATACAATACTGTTTTTTTGCTTGCCCCATCGTTTCTCTTTATCACTTATACGGATATTCAGATGTACTTTGGTGCCTACAATACCAACTTTCATTGTCTGATTAACATGATTAATTACTTCGTCTAATGTAGTGTCGCAAAAGCTAACAGAACGCATTTCTCCAGTTTCTTTATTGCGGATCTCGACACGTACAATTTCAGTATATTGTTTTACAGGATAAATTTTCATATTAAAAAAAGGTATATTTAAGTAGAACTATCTACGATCAATTAAGACTAAATGGGACGAAATGAAAATGTTTGGGAAACGATGTGAAAAAACGGCTACTTTCGGGTAATCGCTTTCTTTGTCAAGTTTATATCTCCGGGAAGCAATCTTCGGGGATATTGGTATTCAATAATGTATAGCCTTCCTTTATATACTTACGTATATGCAGTCTAAGATATTCTTTTCCTCCATCCACTTTCAGCATTTTCGTCATGGTATTATACCTAGTAGGAAGTTCTACGGTAAACAGGTTTTCATCTTTTTTGAGGACGAAATTTTTCTTTTGCAGCTTTTCGATCAGGTTCTTTTTTATCAAATCGGAAGCTTTATCATTTACATATGTTTCCAGTGTGGATGAAACGGAGAAGTGCTGTCCCATTAATTCATACTCCTTATCAGGTAACGACTCGGCATATTCCTGCGCCTGTTGTACAATTTCCTTTTTACCTGGATACGGACGAATTTCTGTAGAACCGCCTTTACCGGAGTTCTTACATGATGCAACTTTTACATTGCCTACGTACATTTCGGCTGAGTATGCCAATGTTTCTTCCGATAGTTCGGGATAATGCTGGAATTTCTTTAATTCTATATTCATAATTAAGTTTCTATTATTTATTCCGGGATGCCATACCGATTAATTCTGAGTTTGGTTTCTCCAATCCTGTGTATTAAAGACGCCTATCGTGGAATGTGTTCTCTGATTTGTTCATCGGTAAGTTGGTCTATTATATTGGTCGCGGCATGCCATACGATGCGATGCAGGTTGAGTTTATGGTTTCCAGGATTGTGATCGTTCCAGATATCATACAATTTTATTTGTTCTTTTAACAGTTCTTTGTCGAGTTTATTTAACTGCTTCCTGACAAAAGGTATGTTGCAGATGTCTTCTATAATTCCGTCGTGTTCTCCGTTTATAGTCAGTAGCGTCACTTCGGAAAGAGGCAGAAATAACGGCGGTATGTAAGCGAACTCCTCACAAACAATATTCTTGTCCCACAGATAACCGAAGAACTTGAGATAAGGTCCCGATTTCACAAGATGAGCCGGAGAGGCGAAATATTCATACCAGGTGGCGGGACATTCGGTATGCTTGAAACGATGGCGTATGATGCAGTATTTGTGACCGAGGTACTCAAATTTGCTGAGTTCTTCGGTTTTAAGCAAGTTACGTTGGTAATCGAACCAGTTACTTTTTTCGGTGCTGTTCATTTCTTTATTTGCATACGAAAATATCCAGTTATACCAGTGGTTGGGTGTAACTTCGGGGAATTTGGGCTGCAAGCCTTTCCATACATCCTGCACCTGCTCGTAGAGTGTCGGAAAAGGAATCGGATAAATGGCACGGTCGTTGGATTCTTTTGCTATTACATTGAAATCTTTGTCACAGATAACGAAGACTACATCTTCAGGAAAAGGATAGATTTTAATATGATCATCTGTGAGATTAAACCAACGCTTTTCTCCATAGACTTCGCGACCATAATCATTGGCTTTGCCTTTTACAGGTTGGTCATGCCAAATTTCCATGGTGTTATCGTCTGGATCAATGGTCAGGAAGGTAACTTTAATTTCAATCATAAGTAATCAGTTATTAGTAGCTAGACACTTCAACGATATAGCTAATTTGCCAGTAACCTGTTGAGTTGAGATATTTCCGGAGAGATGTTTTGTTTACGGCCCTGTATTCATGTATAAAATTATTAAATTTTACCACATAGAGCTTAGTGAAATCCCGGAAGGAAAACATCCACCCCATAATAGGTATTCCTGACTTGCTGAAGGAATTGCAGTTTATTTTATCTACCAAGAATTCTTTATCGCTGTTGTCCAGCTTTTCTTTTTGTAAAAGCTTCATTTTGATTCTATATACCCTGGAGTCTATTAAATCATCCAGAGTAGTGGTTGTGTTAGGATTGAATTTATAAGCTATGGCATTCATTTTTCAATTTATTATAAAATCGTCTTCGTAAACTTCAATTTCTTTGCCACTTTCGATTATACGGACAAGCCATTTGTGTTCATACATGCGGATGAGTTCGATATTGCGGTAACCCAAGTAGGGTTCGTTAAGAGTGGCAGTGCGTCCGTCTTCTTGTTCTTGTTCGTACATAGTTGATTTTTTATTTTATGAGGAATATTATTTGAGTTGGCAATATGAGTGATGTAAGTGTCAATCGGGGCATATCTTTATTTGTTTGATGCTATTCTACTAACATCAGGATCAGAGAAATATGTTAATATTGTCGGGATCCGGATGTGGTGGAGGATAGGTAAATATACTGACCCCTTACATTATACCTGCCAAGTCTATGATATGGTTATTTTCTTCTACGCCACTCCGCAACTTTCCGGCTGATGTTGATGTTGTTGTCTTTCAACATTTTTTTCATCACTGCAAGCATGCGCCATCCCTCGCATTTTTTGTACTCTTCAGCCTTCAGGGAGATGAAAGTCAACGACTGGTATTTGTCGAGCCATCTTCCGTTATTGTCGATTGCCAAACAGTTATGGAATCGGATAAGGTTTTGCATGGTGAAATATGCGCCCGCCCCTTTATAAGCGTCTATCCACTGTTTGCATTGTGCTGTATCGGATGGCAGTTTGATGCGGAGTCTATTAAATTCTACCGCTGTAACGAGAAGTTGAGCGGAATTCTTTGCTTGCATGATTTGATATTTGGCTCTGTAAAGAGGGCTGTATAGTTTGGATTGGAGGTCGGAAACAAAGATGTTACGACCACAGATACGATAGTATGGAATTCCTTTACAGTGTTTCTGCGGCAGTTTGTTTACGTGCTTTTTTAGCTTTTCGATATAGTCTTCGGCCATAGCGGTAACAATACCGGCGTGGAACCATCGGTTGCGGTCGGAGAAATTGGCGGTGTCTTTTCCGTCCATCTTCATTTGTGCGTTCAACTCTTTTATGAGCATTTTCCACTGATACTCGTAGCCTAAGCGTTGTATCATCTTGGTTACTCCTATGGGTTCTTTCTGCCCATAGGGTACATGGGTCATCATGTGAAACATCTGCGCCATGACGAACCGACGGAAAAGTTGACGGTTGGGGACTGTACCCTGATTAGCGATTAAACGGAAGATGGGGTCGTTGTCGTCGAGTATGGCAAGGTTTCCATTCTTGTTGGATGCAACAAACTCGCCACCGTTGGCGCCCTGCATGGCAAAGAGGTTGGTGACATCGTAACCGGCATTGCGCAGTGCTTCGATGCGTTCCTGTGCTGTTTTTGGCAGAGTAGGTTTTTCCTGTGAGGTAGCCACTGCGGGATAGACAACGCCTAAACCGGAATTTTTGCCGATGACGGTGGCTACTGTTATGAACTGTTGGTCGGGGGTTGCGAACTCTGTGCCGCATTGCGGGCATAAAACTTTTGTTTGTTTCTTCATTTTGTTGTACGTAATTAATGATGATTATTGATTGTTTGGCTCTATCCAGCTACGGAGTATGACCAAATCTTTATCTGTCTGGCTCTGCCAAAACCACTTGCCCATGGTTTCTGCCTCCCATTGAAACCCGCCAAGTATCTGACAGAGCAGATATAGTTCGAGTTCAATCTGGGCTTTGTCGCGCCGTTCGCCGTAGAGCATGGCTTCATCGGGCAGGCTTTTTTCGGGCAAAGGGGTGAAATAGAGGCGTGATTTGCTATCGCTGCGTTCTGATGGAACGGAGTGCTTGTAGCGGAAGTACAGGTCTTCGATGGTTGCGAAGAATTCTTCTTTGCTATGAAGGGTCACGCCTAAGTCGCCTTCGTAGTTGCTTTCCTTAATGATTGGTTTGCCGTTGAGTGTCAAACTCCGGGACGGGAAATCGACCTTGAATTTTGATCCATCTTCGACGGCACGGATGGCTTTTTGATAGATATTGCTCATATTTACTGTTTTATAAATTAATTGCACCCCGGGTCATGGACGCATTGCTTTAAAATTCTGATAAATGAATTAGTTACCAAGGTTCCTGAAGGCAAGGATTTCCGCAGGCTTCAGGAACCTGGTAAAGAATTCATCTTAAATGTTGACCCCCGGTGCAAAACAGGGCTGCGTTGCCCCTTAAAAAAGTCTCATTCGGATCGGCGCATTTCTTTAGTTTATAGATATGTAGCGGCGTGGTAGCTGGTCCGTGACTCATCTCCGACAGTAGGAAGGAGATGAGTCACAGGACCGCGAATTAACGCCGTCACAGTAAATTCCTGATGCAAACTTTTTTACTTTGCGCTACGTTTGGCGGTTCTCAGAATACCGGCACATTTCTTTATGGGATTGATGTATGCCGGGGTTTGAAGTCCCAGAGTGTCGTCGTAATCGCGTTAGAGGATTACGACGACGTGAAAGGGCTTAATTGCACACGGCACACTAAATGTTATTTTCTTGAACCACTGTTTCTGTGCTGAAAAAAAAGTTCTCATAACAACGACACATTGCTTTACTGGCATGATGTTACCATCCGTAGCCAGCTCATCCCGGAGTCTGAAGGACGATGGTGAAACGCCTTCAAGACTCCTGGGAAGAGCTGGATTCAAAGGATGGTTACTAATTGTTTATTCCTCGAACTTTCGCTGATGTGTTTCAGTATGGATGTCAGTCAGGGGACACAGTGCTATATTGTATTGATGTGTAGCAGATATGTACCAGGTTCATACTGAGATAAGCCGGGTGTAAGCCCGGATGATCTCGTATTATCATGGTATAAATACCTGCAATGTGAATTCCTGCTCTTCATCCAATAGCCGTGTGTTCGGTATATATTCATCCGGCATCGGAGCCGGTATACTGGCTGAGAATATCGGCAAAAGAGATTTCTGCGGTAGAGAAATCTTCATTTGTATGTTCGCCGTAGGCTATATACCGACCGTGACCGTTTAAGAAAAGTGTGAGAACATGGCAATCCAGCGAACTTTCGGGTACTGAGAATTGTTCTTCTTCTCCGTTTTCGAGTTCGACAAATGCCCACGATTTTTCTTCGAGTTCTTCCAGAATTTCTTCTATTTCTTCGTCGTTGGAAATATAAAACCCTACATTGGCATCGAAGAATTTTAAGGAACAGAAATCATCCATTTTTTGCATTGTCTGTGCGGCTTCTAAACGTGGTTGAAGCCATGCTGCCCATGCTTTGCCGCCGGAAATGATGGCGAAGTTACAGTTGTCCCATTCGCTATCGGTCTTTGCGGTAACGAGTATATTATCTGTCGGTTTTTCTGAGATTTTCATTTTTAATAAATTGTGAATTTGTTAGTTTACAATGTTGCGACTAATGTATTGTAAACAGCCCGGCTTGTGAGTAAGGCATTGCGCATGCAGCCCAGAGTAAGGTAACCGGAGATGTTACCGTCCGTCTTTGTGCGATTGGCTTTAACGTTGCGTCCTATACCGCGGCTAATGCATCCATCGCTTTTAGTATTGATATAACCCAGACCGCCCATCTTTCGCTTTCCGGTAACAACAGCCCGAAGGCAATCCATGACGAACTTATTCAATTCATTGAGGTCTTTAGCGACATTGCATACCGGAAGGATCTGCGTTGCCCAACTGAATTCTCCATCGCCTTTATACAGGAAACGGTTTACGGAATTTATGGCTTTTAAGGGAGATATGTCCCGCTTGCGTATGGTGCGCCGCTCGATTTCTTTCTGAAATGTTTTGATACGACTGGAGGATAGTGATATCATATTTCCTTTTATACTATACCCAAGAAATTTGAACCATTTGTCGGCTGCCAGATATTCGACTTTCTTGGGGTTGAGCTTCATGCTTTTTTTATCAAGTCGTTGAACAAGTATATCCATCGCTTTTTGGTAGTCTTCTCCAACATAGAGCATATCGTCGGAATAACGGACATAATAGCCATTCATCCGGGATAGTTCTTCGTCGAGGTCGTAGAGCAGGACATCTGCAAGCCAACTGGCGACGGCACATCCTTGTTTCAAAGACTGGTATTTGCTTTGCAGGGTATTACCCTTGCCGAAGTAAAGGTTACAGTGGTAGTATTTTCGCAATACATCAATCACCACTGAATGCCCGTGTTTGTCCTCGACTTTGTCAAACATTTCATCAATGTACTGGATAGGTACGCTATCAAAATATTTGCTCAAATCGGACTTCCACCCTAAAGTGCCGTGTGTTGGGCTATTGACAATTTTCTGACTTACTTCCTTGACTATTCTGCCGCATCCGATTCCTTTCTGATAGGACATGCAGGATGGGTGAACCATTTCGGGCATTAACTCGAAAAGAAGGTCGTTTACAATGCTTAGTAAAACACGGTCGATGGGTTCGTTGACATAGACGGTACGGTACTCGCCTCCTTCTTTGGGTATCTGTGCGGTATGCGGTGGAGATATTTCGTATTTACCGTTGAGCATGGCACCAGCAATTTGCAACCTTATTTTTTCGTCGGTGAGCAGTATGAGCTGGTCTTTGGGTATGTCTTTGTTAACTCCTTTTTCGATGGCTTTCATCCAACGTTCTTTCTGGAAAAATAGGTTCAATATTTTATCTTCCATAGTTTATTGTTTAAGAGGTGATGGTACAAGAAAACCGTAATTTTTTAGCCATGCCTCGATGGTGAGTAGCTGTTCGATTGCCAATTCTTTGTGTGATGCTATGATATTTTCACCGGCATAATCATATGTAACGATTACTTCGTTTTTTGTATTGATAGTGATGTGTTTTACAATCAAATCACGTAAAGGGCAAAGTGAACGAAGGACCAATATTGTTTCATATAATTCTTTGTCAGCATTTCTGTAAATGGTATCTATTTTTCTATTACCGTTTACGAATGCTTTGCGGATAGATTTTACTACTTCTTCCCGCATCTTAATTATTTTAATTGATATAAGCATAATTAATTATCGGGTTTTGTTTTATATAACTCGCATGGATATGCTTGTACTTGACTGCCGGAGGAATTGGCGATATCAATTATACGATCATCTTTTATAGAAGGATCTATTATTTCACTCAAGTATTTAATTCGTTTTTTTATTGCAGCAACGGTTTTTTGATGTTTTTCAATTCGTTCAGCATTATTCATTCCCATTTCAATGTGAACATTATTCAGTCTGTCGTAATCTTCACATAACTTTCTAATGATCAAACAAGTAAGATCGATTGATGCAGTATTGATTTTTTCTAGTTCCATATTTAATTCTCTTTTATTTTTTTGAATTAATGACTTCTGTTCAGTGATATGTCCATAAGCATACCAGCAATTTCTTTCATTCATTAATAGTTACTTAGTTTTGAGAGTATTATTTAGAAATTTCTGGTTATATTTGTAATAAAATAGGGTTTGGGATAAAAGCTACCTACTGGATGTCCCTGAAAGCAGAAATGCAAAGTCGAGTGCTAATGGTAGCCTATGCACGAGGTAATGGCGTATAGATGAGTTCGAATCCACCACTCTATTTTATATCGTTTTGATTGAAATATTATACCACTTCACAAAGTCTATTACAGCTAGGTACGTCGCATTAATAATGGTTTCAGATTGAAATAACTCAAATCCATAAAATTGCGCTGTTACTTGTCCTTCTCTATTTTGCATACCAAATTTATGTAGAAAAGTGTGTCCATTAAACCCAAACTCATTTCCGAATTTTATGGTACATATTTTTTCGATTACTGGCATTAACCAATTCCAGTCACTATGATATTTGAAGCTGTAAGATTGAGCGACCTGACAATTGTCATTAGCTGGGGTATCGAACCATCCAGACTTCGTATACGTAAATGATAGATTTGTTTCAAATCTTCCGCCCATGAAAAGGGCTATAAGCTCGTTGTTTTTGATAATATTTTCAATAGTATCTTTATCAATTAGATTTTTCATATTTATAGCTTATTACTCGTCATCATCCATGCTTACAGTCAAGTCTCCGTCAATATCAAAGCCAACCCAATTATAGGATTCAAGATATTTTTTCTTTGTTTTTTCAGCATCTTTTTCATCAAAGAATCCAATGATCGTCATGTTATCTATATCGATAATTTTTTTTGTTTTCATACAATTTCCTTTTTTTGAGTTTTAACGCTTATCTGCTAATATTTCAAAGTCCTTTTTCGGGGGATTCTTCTTGAATTTTTCCCATGCCTTCTGTTTAGCTTCTGCCTCTGTTGGTGCCTTTATTATATATTCAGTAGACCAGTGCATATCAATATTTACTGTATACTCTTTAAGTTCCTTCATTTTTTTCTTAAATTAAATAAGGTGTAAGCCACTATCAATACCATCTTTATCTACTGGAATTAATTTGTTTTGCGGAAGATTAAATTCACTTCTTCAATATCAGTTATTTCATTCCTAACCATCCAATTAATGATATTGTTAAGATCATCAACAGATAAATTTGACACAGAATCTAAACCTTCGTTATCACCATATACCTGACTATAGTATAATAGCAATTGATTATCCTTAATGAAAATATCCTTTACATATATCAGTCCTTCCTCATGGTATATGCAGAACAATTTAAAAGGAAATGTATCATCGTTCTCCTCCGTAACTGTGTCTTCATAGGAGAGTTTATCGGTATAGTAAGTACTTACATAACCACCTTTTTGAGTAACTATCTCCGAAATAATATCACAATAATACTTTTTAATTCTTTTATAACTTCGCTTATATTCATTTTATCTTGTTTTTTGCATTATTTCTCCCATATATAATTGCGCTCCACTTTCCGCACATCATTATATTTAGCTTGCCTGCTACTCTCAATAGCTCGTTTCCCAGATCCTATTAAGCTGTCATCTTTGCCCTGTTTATCCAGTGTTTTCTGTGTAATATCTAATATTTTCATCATTAAACTTCTTTTCAGTATTCAATATAATATCCCTCAGTTCCATTTAGCGTTTCAATGGTATAGTTTCTTGTATGGAAATAGAATTTTATTCCCGAAGCATCATAATCTGATATTTTGGGCATATCTTCGACTTCAAACCAATCGCCCCAAACTCCATTATCTTTCTTAACTTTTTTGTAAATTGTTCTCACACCCTCTAATCGAGAATCATTTAAGGCTCTTTCTTTTAATATTCTTATGTCATAAGCCTTTTTGAAATGCCCTCCATAGTATTCATGAACGTGGCTAAAACTTTTAACCGTAGCGTAATCTATAGCTAATTCAAATGATTTGAATATTACGTTAAGCTCCTCGTAACGAGTTTGGCAATTGAATACTCTAAAAATTATTTCTTTATTCATTACTATTTATAGCTATCTAAATTCTTCATCTTTGCATAAAACCACATCACCAGCTATATAATCCCAGTGAAAAATGGCACCTCTTTTTAAAGCTATTTTTGTTGCTTCATTATTTCTTTCACACAAAAATTTACCATCTTCATTTATTAGAAAGATCTTACCATTGCCAAGATCAATCACCTCCACCAATCCGTTTACATACTTTTGAGCTTCTTCCAGTTTAAAACTTACACCATTTAGAGGCTGAATATCTATTATTTGTCCACTTTCTCTGATTAATTTAGCCATGTTCTATCTGTTTTTAATTTAGATATGTGAGTGTGAGTACATTTAGTGGTAATTATATATTAATTGAAGTATTTAATTGCTTCTTTTCCTGCCCATTCTGCCAAATGAACAGGAACACCGTTACCTATCATTTTGTACGCTTCATTATCGGTACCTGCAAATTTGAAAGTATCTGGAACGCCTTGCAACCTTGCATATTCTCTTACAGAATATGGTCTAATGCCTAAAGGGTGTGATCGATCTTTCACTAATCGTGTTCCTCTATCTTTAGCGTAATGTGCTACACAGGTTGGTGCAAAGCTGGTTGGGTCCTTGGGGTCAGATATTATTGGGAAATCTCGGTATTTCCCCTGTATCCTGCTTAATACATGTTTAGGGATTTCCATATCCGGGCATTCCTCAATTATATCAGATAGCAATTTTCTTTTATGTTTGACTGGAGGATTTATAGAGATTTGCTTTTTCGTTCCAAAGATTATAAGGCGTTCCCGTTTTTGAGGCAGCCAGTTTAGAGCATCGACAGGACAAAATACTTTTATATAATAATCGGGTAACTTTGTCATCGCTTCCATTACCACAGGGAATTTTTTCATACCTGGAACATTCTCCAGAATATACATTTCAGGTTTTTCTATGGCTATGTGCCTGAAAAAATGTAGAAACAATTCGTCTCCTGTGCGGGTTCCGTGAATATCTGCAATTGTTGAATACTTGGTACAAGGGTATGTCCCCACTACTATATCCGACTTGGGTTGATCTAAAACTTTTACATCTTTTATATCTGTATGTATGATGTCATGTGAAAAATTTGTTTTTAGCGTTTCAACACAGGATAAATCTATTTCCAGAGACTGTATTATATTTATTCCTGCATTTAATAAGCCTATATCCATTAACCCCGCACCGGAAAAATATGATTTTGCTGTAGGTATATACATAGGTATTCCTTTAATAATTAATATTGATGTGTTTATTAGCGTTGAATCTAAAATGAATTAGTTTTAATTACTACACGTGTATTTATTAGCATGTCATTACCATACTAACCCTTTATTGCCATTGAACTTATATTTTTTATCTTTGAATATAAATCCGTTTTCAATAGCTTTCAACAAGAAAGTTCTTCCTATTCTGCCGGTATGATGATTTCTATAAGCAGCCAGATAATTGTCACCAAGAAAATCAATCAGAATTAATTCGCGATTATTATTGCTGGGGTTTAAGATTCCCGTATATCGAAGCGGTATTTTTAAATATCTTTCGTCTACACTTCTGTTATCTTCAAACTTATTACTCATGATTGTGTTGTTTATTTTTTTTAAGCTGCCAATTTCACTTTCTACTTAATTATTATTTTACCGAGCCGCTCATATTCATTTTTACCTGCCTTGTAGATGCAGTTTATGCAGTGAAGGGCAAAGGTTATGTCTATGAGTGTGTATTAACCTATACTCACATCTATTTTTACCTTAAAGATACGAATGTAGCAAATGCCATCAGCAAGACATATATGTTGGATGCCGTCCGTAGTCCATACGTCAACTTTCACATCTCCGCACCGTTTGTATTCTTTATTTATAGAGTCGATTCGATTTTGAACTTCTTTTATGAATTTGTTTTTGCTATGTTCATCAGGAAGTAACATGCTGTCGAGACGTTCAGCATAACCTTTAGCTTCTTCCTGAGCTTTGTTCTTTGCACTGTTAGCATTGCAAAATTTGATATAGTATTTACTCATGATTTTTATTTTAGCTGATTAATGAAATCTCATTTAATTTTCTATTATATAAGTTCAACTGGTATTTTGTTAAAGTTCGACCAGAAAACACTGTTACAGAAATATGCATGTCCATTATGCCATCGCTTGCCAAAGATAGATTTCGACTTTCTTTTCATTTCTTCATCAGTAGGTACTATATGGATACTTGTAGTATAAATATTGTGTCCGATAGTAATAATAAGATTGCATTCTCGCCACACTTCATGTATTGTTTTAAAGCCTCTTTTATTTTCTATCTGTTTAATCGCAGCGGCAACCGCTTCTCTTACTTCATCATCTGCTTCATCAAGTGTTTTGCGGCTGCCTTCGTGGTAAACTACTTTCATTTTGATACTTGATTACGGTTAGATTATCATTATGGTTGTCTGTTTTACCAGTTATATTTCAAGAAAGTTACAACAACAGCAATGTAAATTTTTGATTGTAACCAATGTTGATCAAACATTCATTGATGTATGGTTCGCCGTTTTTTTTGATCTTCCTTCCTTTATCTGGAACTATCAGGTTGTATTGTTCGATATGGAACTCGGTGACAATCCAAACTTCGTCTTCTCTTGTTGGTGTTTCGGGATATGTGATTAGATACTTTTTATTGGATTTATACCCCATGAATTCAATGTGTTCTTGCTGTTGGTGGTATTCACGTTCTTTACTTTCGAGCCTTGATATATGCAGGCGTTTGCGGAGAATGTCTTCGGTGTCGGTAACCAACATGAGATATTCTTCGGATGTAAGGTGTTTGCGGTGAAGGGCATACTGTTGGTAAAGTTTCTCGTAGTCCATTGTATTGGCATTTACGAATGATATTAGTATGCGAACACATTTTGCAAGGACTTCGGCTGATTTTTCGATATGATTGGTATGCCGACGGGTTAACCATTTTTGAATGTTCTCGTCTGTGGTCATTTCTTGAAAGACGGATATTTCGTGTTGTCGTCTATCGGATTGTTGTTTTGATTCACTCATATTTAGATACTTAGCTTAATTCATGTTCACGTAACGCTTCCTTCCCAGCAGGTGTAATGGTATAACCACTATGGCATCCACACCGATCCCAATTAGATTTAACCCATCCTTTTGAAACTAACCTGCCCATATATTGTCCTGCCCGAAGTTTCGCACCTCGAAACGAGAAACATCCATTATGATACAACCTAGCGATTTGTGCGATCTCCGTATCTGTATCTTTCCATAGGATATTAGCAATCATTTCAGCATTCGTAAATGGATAGTTCTCAATATGTTTGAGTATCTTTACATGTTTTTCTGTCATTTTTTCTTAATTGAGCCAGTTGGTGTACTTTTTACTTGCTTGTGCAAATGTTCCGGTCTGAGATTTTTCGAACCAGAAAAGTGTTTCGGGCTTATCGGCATCCATGTTTCTCAGAAAGTCGGAAAGAAGTAAATGGTGTTCCTCGCAAAATGCTTTTACTTCCTCCCAATACTTGTAGAATAGATTACAGCAAGCAAGCCACTGATAAAAGTCATTGATTGTTATGAGCTTCTTCATTTGATTGTAAATGAATGGTTACCGTTTCCCATGATATATAAATCGTCTGCAAGACTTGTATATCCATCTGTTGTGATAATTAAGTAATCAGTAAAATCAAATCGCATGATCCGGGAGGCTTCCTGTATTTTTTTAGAAATTGCCAAATCCTGATCACATGATTTTATTAAACCCGATGGTGAGTTACGTGCAAGGATGAATCCGGATGAATTGGACAAAAGGGCTACCTGAAATATCATTCTAATATCGAGTGTGCTTTCGTCTATTCCTCCTTCAGCTAAGGAGTATACACCCAGCAGATGCCGGGAATGATCGAAAAGGACAAGTTTGACAGCCATGTGGTGGTCAATGGTTTCCTTGTCAAATACTTCTTGGATAAGAAGGTTATATACTTCTGCTGGACTGGTAAGTTTCAACCGTTCTTTTTTCGGCACTTCGTTGATGTAGGATAGTTTAATCTGAGTAGCTTTAAGATTTGTCATAATGATAATATTATATTTGTTTAGGATCGAGTGTAATATCGCCAGTTGTATTGAATTCACAACCACAATTTTCGCTGACTCTAATTGTTTTTGGAAAGTCAAAGTCCCTGCGGATTTTATATTTATCGCACAATGGACATTTGACAGTCTTCAAACAACGGACTATGGGCCGTTTCATAGGCTAAGCTCTGTTTCGGTAAATAAGAGGCTATTAAGCCTGCTGCCGTGTGAACGGAGTGTTTCTAAAAATCCGCGTCTTTCGCAGGGTTTCATTGGTGTTTCTTTTGCCATATCGGCAAGAAACTGATTGTATGCTTTGTCTTCGGTTAGCCCAGCGATGTTTTCGCCGGACTGTGATATCTCTGCAAGGGCGGTGATTAATTCGAAGTTATCTTCCATGATTGTATGGTTTATACTGCAATGAGTACTTCAGTAAGTACTGTGCTGAAATATACTCTCAACAGCTGGTCGAAATAGGGTGTGAGGTATTCGTTTTCCTTATCAGTAGGATACGGATATTTGGCTGGCACTTCGTATTCGAGGCATGATTTGATGTTGGCAAGGTAGTCGTTGTGCCATCCGAGTTTGTCAAGCTTAACGATGATATATTTCTCGAAAGCGCGGGCTGCCATTTCGAGCATCGTTCCCCAATAGGGTTTAGAGCGGTATTCATCGCATAATTTAGAACGTTCGCTGAATGGTTGGCTCTTTATGGCCGAACGAAGATTGCAGAAAGCGTTCATAAGCTCGTTGTCGTTAAATTTGATACATATATCTGATGCAAATGCTAGATTGCTACCGAGCTGGATGCAGATATAATTATCGAGAGCATGAAACCATTCGTGTGCAAGTGAACCCGCACCTCGTGTTTTTGTAAGATTGATAACACGTTTGACAGGTTCGTAATGGGCAGATGCGTTTCCGCTACCTCTTGCACCAAATGCCAGGGCGAGTTGTCCTTCTAGCGTAATAGCTTCGGAAGGCACACCGAGCGAATCGGATAAGTCTAAAAGTGCATCGTAGGCATCGTTGAGACTGGCGGCACGGTCGACTTGGTTGAGCCAGTTACCGAACTCAACCCCTCTAAATGGGAACTTTAGGGAGAATTCAGATGGTGAAATATCAAATCCACCACGATGATTAGATCCTAACCGTAAACGATTCCAATTACGGCGTTCGGTGGGTACAAAACGTATTTTATCATATATTTCTTTCAGTTCTTCATTATTGTCCTGATAAAATAGAGAGGCTGTATCTCCACTAGGAAATCCTCTTTTCAGTATTACATTTGGCTTACCTTTTGGTGTGATGAAAAACTCCTTGGAATTACGGTAGCAGAATATGTCACATCTTAGTTTTGCCTCTTTTTTGGAGGTGGAGACCTGTGTCTTGATCCAATCCACACATTCCTGTACTGTTCCGTTTTTGTGGGATCTACCTCCCTTTGATACATAATACGGCCCCGGACCGTAAAAGGTCTTGCAGACATGGTAAGGGTAAGCATTATAGTCATCCTTCGGCCAGTTGGCACAGATCATTTCCTGTAAGTAGGTTTGGTATTTTTCTCCATCGAAGACAGTGGGGAATTCGTCAGAAATATTGTTTTCAAGCACCTGTTTGATGAGGTTAATATATTCCATAGCGTTAGCTGCCCAGCGTTTGAGTCCGGTAGAACGTGGTTTGGTTGGGATTTTATTGTATAGGTACTGCATATTGATTGCCTGCTGGGCAGTTATCTCACCGTCACGGAACATGCGTGCAAAGTCGGGACGGGGGAATACTTTGGAAAGGGGTTGTGTGATAAGTGCATCGTCGGTAATAAGCTTTATACGCTCCATGTGTCTGGCAGCAAGATCTTTCTTTGCCCCACCTATTTTCTGACCGAAGTCTTTAATGTTAGTCGCTTCCATAATTGATTATTTATTGAATGTTGATTATTCGTTGTTTTGTAAAATTC
>PPYE01740371.1_pt1 | contig 19031 bp, 19 predicted proteins | sample 1559881 | NCBI WGS metagenome assembly PPYE01 (sample SAMN08240022, study PRJNA423297) | Human gut metagenome, whole genome shotgun sequencing project. | reverse complement strand
CGATGGGGAAGCCCCGGAAAAATGAACTGTCTGCCGGGCAGCAAAAAAGCCGGGTCATCGGGACCCGGCGGGGATCAGCCCATAGGGGGCGGAAGCAGGATGGTGACCGGCGGCAGGAACAGCACCCAGGGAGCGGTGAGCAGCAGGAAGCTCCATCGGAACCGGCGTCCGGTGCCGGGGAGGGCATACCACTCCATCAGGCGGTCTCCCAGCCAGAGGGAGAGGCAGAATCCGGGCAGGGCGGCAAGGGCTGAACCGGGGAACCCGAAGAAGTCAAACCGGCTCAGCGGGATCAGGAGCAGGAGGAGGGTACAGCCTGCCGCCCCCACATGGCAGACCCAGGCCAGCACCCCCAGCCGCAGCCATGGACACCGGGGCAGGACAGGGGGAAGGCTGTTCCGGTCAAGCCGGGAGGCTGCCAGATAGAGCAGGCTGCTCCAGAGGGTCAGCACCGGGAACAGGACGATCCAGCACAGCGGATAGAGCAGGAAAAACCAGATGGGAAGCGGGAGTTCATTCATACAGGACACCTCCGGACCGGATTTCGGGAAAGACGGATATAACGAAAAAAGCACGGTTTATAACCGTGCTTTTTCTTTGCTGTGGTTGCCCGACTAGGATTCGAACCCAGACAAACAGAGTCAGAGTCTGTCGTGCTACCTTTACACAATCGGGCATCGCTTACTGACAGCTTTATCATTATAGCAACATATTCCTGATTTGTCAACAGCTTTTTTCAAAAAATCCAAAAAGTTTTTTTAGGGCTTTGGAGCATGCCCCGGACCCCGCCGGAATATACATGAAAACAGCCAAATAAAACAGCGGAGGAGTCTGCTGCGGGACTATCACACAGGAGGAATGGGAAAGATGAACTGTTATGAACCGGAAGGCCGGAAGATTGCCGGCACTGCCAATCAGCGGTATTGCGGATCGCTTGAGGGACTGCGGGAGGCCATGGCAGAGGGGGTGATCCTCGAGGGCTGGGGCGCCCGGATCAGCGGGGCACGTCCGGATCTGCTGGTGGACCTCGGAGGCATCCAGGGAGTGATCCCCCATGACGAGGGCGCACTGGGCATGGAGGACGGCTCCACCCGGGATATTGCGCTGCTCACCCGGGTGGGCAAACCGGTGTGCTTTGTGGTCACCGGTTTTGAGGAGCTGGCGGACGGCACCCTGCGTCCGGTGCTGAGCCGCCGTCAGGCCCAGCAGCGCTGCCAGGAGGAGTATCTGGACACCCTGGTGCCCGGGGACATCATCAGCGCCCGGGTGACCCACCTGGAGCCCTTTGGCTGCTTTGTGGACATCGGCTGCGGGATTGCGTCGCTGCTCCCCATTGACGCCATCTCGGTATCCCGGATCGCCCATCCGTCCGACCGCTTCCGGGTGGGCGAGGAGATCCGGGTGGTAGTCCGGGGCCGGGACGAAAAGAACCGCATCACCCTGACCCACCGGGAGCTGCTGGGTACCTGGGAGGAAAATGCCGCCGCCTTCTGTGCCGGGGACACAGTGCCGGGGATTGTGCGGTCGGTGGAGGACTATGGCATCTTCATCGAGCTCACCCCCAACCTGGCGGGTCTGGCAGAGCCCCGTCCGGGGGTATATCCGGGGCAGCGGGCCACAGTGACCATCAAGAGCCTCAATCCCGCCCGCATGAAGGTGAAGCTGATCCTCATCGACAGCTTTGACCAGCCGGGCGCGCCCCGGGAGATGAGCTACTTTGTCCAGGGCGATCACATCGACCGGTGGGAATATTCCCCGGCGGCCTGTGCCCGGAAGATCGTCACCGACTTCAGCGCTGTCAGGGCACAATAAAGCCAGCAGCAGAAAAACAGCCGGACCATCAGGCCCGGCTGTTTTTCTATGATAGGGAGAAATTATTCAGCGTAGTTATCGAAGTAACCCTGGATCAGAATGATGGGGGTACCCTTGTCACCGCTGCCGGAGGTCAGGTCGCACAGCGAACCGATCAGGTCGGTCAGACGGCGGGGAGTGGTGCCTTCCGAAGCCATATCGCCGGTGAGGTCGTGATCCTTGGCACGGATGGAGTTCTGAATGGCTTCCTTCAGGGCATCGCCGCTCAGGTCAGCGAAGTCGTTGTCAGCCAGATACTTGAGCTTCAGCTCATTGGGACGGCCTTCCAGACCGGAGGTGTATGCGGGGGATACCACCGGGTCAGCCAGCTCCCAGATGCCGCCTACCGGGTCCTTGAAGGCGCCGTCGCCGTATACCATGGCTTCCACATGGGCGCCGGTGGCTTCGGTGATGCCCTTCTGGATCTTCAGGACTACATCCTGGCACTCTCTGGGGAAGAGCTTGACAGTGGTTTCAGTGGCCTTGTTGGAGCCCAGCAGGCCATACTTCTCATTGCAGCCGCTTCCGTTTACCGGAGCGGTGAGAATATCGTCCAGACCGCATACCAGCTCAGCACCGGCAGCACGCAGACGGCGCTTGGTACGGGCACGGGAGTGAATATCGCAGTTGAGGACATACTTGGTGTGCTTGAGGATCTCACGGGGATCGTTGGCAAAGATAACCTCGACCTCAGCGCCCTCGGCACGGATCAGATCGGAGTAGTAAGCCACATAGTCCACACCGGTGAAGGGGTGCTTGTTCTCGCCGAACAGCTCACGGTACCGGGCCAGATCCAGAACATCGGTCCAGGGATCGATGCCCTTCTCATCCAGAGCGTCCAGGCTTACCAGGGGGTTGCCCACCTCATCGGAGGGATAGCTGAACATCAGCACAATCTTGCTGCCGCCCAGAGCAGCGCCCTTGGCAATACCGCTCAGGCAGACACTGAACCGGTTCCGGCTCAGGATGGGGAAGATGAGTCCGATGGTGTTGCTGCCATACTTCTGATGCACATCAGCGGCAATATCATCGATGGAAGCATAGTTGCCCTGAGCACGGGCTACAACGGCCTCGGTAACAGCGATGACATCCCGGTCGTGCAGGGTGATGTTTTCAGCCTTGACTGCGTCCAGAACCGAGTCGATCACGATCTGGGCAATATCATCGCCCTGACGGATAATGGGTGCGCGAACGCCGCGGGAAACGGTACCAATGGTCCTCTGCATAGCGGTAAACTCCTTTTTATCAGTAACAGATTCTTTTACAAACGAATGAAATGGCTGTTTTCGCCAATGTTTATTATACCCAACGGAATAGCATAAGTAAAATATATATATTTGATATTTGATATAAGCTGATATTATAATGAAAGGGGACAGCCCCTATCTATTGGGGCCGGGGATTTTGGCGGCAACGATAGGTAGAAAAACCACAAGAAATGGGGACTGCCATCGTGACAGTATACAGGTTGTTGTGGTGGAACAGGGGGTTGTGGAACCAAAATCCCTTTGATAAAATAGAATTGCAGGGGAAAATTCCCCATCCAAAGACTGGCTCCCAGCCGTCCGTGCGAAAACACAGGGCGGTTTTTTTGAGCCGGAATGGATCAATTTCTGAAATTACGGAGGTCGTTTATGGAGAAAAACAAGGTTGCGTTTATTTCGGATCTGATGCTTGCCGCAGTGGCACTGATCTGGGGACTGGGTTTCCCGGTGACCCAGATGGCCATTGATGCCCAGCTCAGTTCCGGGCTGATCGTAGCGCTGCGCTTCCTCATTGCGGCAGCGGTTATGGGGATCATCTTCCGGCGGGAAGTGCGTACCATCACCCCGCGGGATGCCTTGCTGGGCTGTGTAGCCGGGCTGATCCTGGGCATGGCGTTCCTGCTGCAGGTCATGGGGCAGAGCATGACCACCCCTTCCAATTCGGCCTTCCTCACATCGCTCAATGTCATTATTGTGCCGTTTCTGAGCTGGGGATTCTTCCATCAGCGTCCCACCCGCAAAATGCTGCTGGTGGCCCTGGGATGCCTGGTGGGCGCCCTGGTGCTCACCCTCTCCCCGGGCGAAGGACTGCAGCTGGGCTTCGGCGACCTGCTGGTGCTGTGCTGTGCCGTGGCATTCTCGCTGCACATCTCCTACCTGGGCTGGGTTGCCGGACGCATCGAGGTGAAAAAGCTCACCTTCCTGCAGATGCTCACCGCCGGCTGTCTGGGCGGGCTCTATACCCTCGCCTTTGAACTGCCCCAGATCGCCGAGGCGGATTTTGCTGCCGGCTGGATGCCCATCCTCTATATGGGACTGCTCAGCACCGCCTTTGCCTTCTTTGCCCAGACCTATGCCCAGAAGCATACCTCTCCGGCCCGGGCGGCTGTGATCCTCGGCTGCGAGGGACTGCTGGGCAGCATCTTCTCGGTGCTGCTGGGATATGAGCCGCTTACTGTCAATCTGGTGGTGGGCGGAGCCATCATCTTCCTCTCCCTGCTGGTGATGGAAGTGAATCCCGCCGCACTGCTGCGCCGCCGCACCGCCGAATAAGCAATAAAAAAAGACACCCGACCGGGTGTCTTTTTTTATTGCCGTCTTACAGGAAGAAGCAGTTGTCATGCCGTCCGCCTGCAACCTTGCCCAGGAAGCCGGTGAGCATCTGGGTCATGGGAGCAGCCAGGGAGCGGGCATTCTCCGGGCAGACTACGGTGCAGCGCATGCAGTGGATGCAGCGGTTGGCATCGGTGGTGTTGGGAGCGTCTGCCGGGATTGCGCCAACCGGGCATTCGGCGGCGCAGCGTCCGCACTTGATGCAGGCTTCGGATACCACCGGCGCCCAGGGCTTGTTTTCGGACTCCTTGTAGGGACGGTTGCCCGGAACTTCGGGGGTGGAATCATCGCCCTTTTCCAGCTTTGCCAGCACCTGACCGGCAAAGACAGCCAGTTCCTTCTGGTCCTGGGCATCGGGACGGCCGGCGCCGATGGAGCGCACCATCGAGTGCTCGGCGATGGGAGCAGCCGAAGCGATCACCTTGAAGCCAGCGGCGGCAGCGGCGTCGTTGAGCTCGAGCAGTGCGTCATCAAAGTCCCGGTTGCCGAATACAACCAGGGTTACTGCCCTGGCATTGCCGCCCTGGAAGGCCCGGAGCTGCTCCAGTGCGTAGGCGGGAATCCGTCCGCCGAATACCGGCATGGCAATGAGGACAGTGTCCTCCGCGGTGAAGGTGCGGGGAGTGACCGGACGGAGCAGATCGACAGTTTCCACCGATTCAGCCAGAGCCGAGGCAGTGAAGCCGGCAGCCTTGGCAGTACCGCCGGTGGGGCTGAAGCAGAGCACAGTGAGTTTGTTGAGCATGATTGATTCCTCCTGCAAGATGAATTGATGTAAATTTATTTATTACATCTTATGGCTGAAGTATAGCACAAGCTGAATGTAAAGTCAATGGTTACATCAAAACAGTTTACAAATTTCCGATAAGATGGTATCTTGTAATCAGAGGTGAAACACCATGCGCATCAGTACCAAATGTTCCATTGCGCTGCACTGTCTGATCTGCATTGCGGTATTTGACGGGCGGCGGATGACCAGCACCGGACTGGCAGCCAGCACCGGCAGCAATCCGGTGGTGATCCGCAATCTGTTCGGCGCCCTGCAGAAGGCAGGAATTCTGTCGGTGGCCCGGGGAACCGGCGGTGCAGTCCTGCTCCGCAGTCCGGAGGAGATCACGGTGTGGGATGTGTATGCGGCCCTGGAATCGGACGAAAAACATGAGCTTCTGGGTATGCACCCCAATCCCTCCCCCCAGTGTCCGGTGGGGAGCCGGATTCGCTCGGTGCTCCAGGAGCCCTATGATGAGATCTTCACTGCCATGCAGAAAAAGATGCGGGAGATCACCCTGCAGGATCTGCTGGACCGCTGGAGGGAACAGGCGGGCGGGAGTTTTCCTCCCGCGCTGTAAGCCCTTCATCACAACTGGATCGCAGCCCAAAAGAAAAGAGCCCTCCCATCGGGAAGGGCTCTTTTTTGTGTGCAGGGTCAGCGATCGGTCTTTTCCGGATCTTCCTCAGGCTGGGCTGCTTCCAGTTCGGCTTCGGTTTCCTCCGCCAGTTCCACGGTTTCAGCGGCAACCTCCGGGGAAGTTTCCTCAGCTGCGGCCTCTGCGGCAGCTTCCAGGGCAGCATTGGCTTCGGCAGCAGCCTTGGCCTCATCTTCCTCTGCCTGGAGCCGTTCAGCTTCCGCGATCATCTCCCGGTACTGACGGTCTGCCTCGTCCCGCTTGCGCATATCCCGGCGCAGCTTCCAGACCAGATAGATCGCCAGAAGAATGGCAATGACCAGAAGGCCGGGTTCTGCAATGAGATGGTCCCGCTCAAACAGCGGCAGAGCCTGCTGCTGACGCTCATATTCCGTGCGCAGCAGGGTGGCGGCCGGACTGGCCAGAGCGGTAGATACGGACAGTGCGGCGGTGGAAACAGCAGCCAGCGCACCGGTCAGAAATTTCTGCATGATGATTCCTCCAAAAGGCAAAAAAGTTTCGTAATACTCATTATATTAGCATGGTTTTCCGGTTTTGTCACTTGTTTTGACGAAAAGAACCGCTGTATTCCGGGGAAAAAAGAACCATTCTGCCCCCTGTTCAAGTCGGTTGGCAATAGTGTATAATGAGGGCAGAATGCCGCCGGGACTGCCCGGCGCGGACTATTACAATCTCCAGGGGAATTTTCCCTGGAACAGGAGCGTGAAGGATATGAAGCTGATCTCATGGAATGTCAATGGCATCCGGGCCTGTCTGGACAAGGGATTTCTGGACTTCTTCCGGCAGGAGGACGCGGACTTTTTCTGCATCCAGGAAACCAAGATGCAGCCCGGTCAGGCCGAAGTGGATACCCCCGGCTATCATCAGTACTGGAACAGTGCCGAGCGCAAGGGCTATTCGGGCACCGCTGTCTTTGCCAAGCGGGAGCCGGTTTCGGTGCGGTACGGCCTGGGCATCGAGGAGCATGACAAGGAGGGCCGGGTCATCACCCTGGAGTATCCGGAGTTCTGGCTGGTGACCGTCTACACCCCCAACTCCCAGGCAGAGCTGGCCCGGCTGGACTACCGCTGCCAGTGGGAGGATGTGTTCCGGGACTATCTCGGACAGCTCAAGGCGGAAAAGCCGGTGATCGTCTGCGGCGACCTCAATGTGGCGCACAAGGAGATCGACCTGAAGAACCCCAAGACCAATACCAAGAATGCCGGCTTCACCCCGGAGGAGCGCCAGAAGATGACCGAACTGCTGGACAGCGGCTTTGTGGACAGCTTCCGCAAGCTCTATCCCGATGCCGAGGGGATTTACAGTTGGTGGAGCTACCGGTTCAAGGCCCGGGAAAAGAATGCCGGGTGGCGCATCGACTACTTCCTGGTGTCCGAGGACGCCGGGGAAAAGATCACCGGGGCAAAAATCTACACCGATGTATTCGGCAGTGACCACTGCCCGGTGGGACTGGAGATCGACCTGTGATGCAGTATACAACCGAACGCCTGCGGCTGCGTCCGCTGGGCATGGAGGATACCGACGCGGTCTGGGAGCTGGTGTCGGACGAGGCCATCGGCGGACAGCTCTACTACGGGGTGCAGCGCACCCGGGAGGAGGCGGCTCGGCTGGTGCAGGGCTATCTGGACGCCCCCGACCGGCTGCCCTTTGCGGTACTGGAAGGGGAGAGCGGCGCCTTTGCCGGTGTGCTGGTGCTGCGGCGGTACGGGCCGGCAGCCTGTGAACAGACCCTCTATCTGGTGCGGCCCTTCTGGAATAAGGGCTATGCCCGGGAACTGCTGACCCGCTCCTTTTCCATGGCGGCGGATCTGCTGGGCGCCCGGGAGATCGTCAACTATGTGAGCCTGGACAATATCCCTTCGGTCCGGGTGCAGGAGAGCCTGGGCTTTGTGCTCTCCGGCACTGAGGAATACCCCGGCTGTCCGGCTGGGGTGGGCATCTTCCGCCGGGCGCTCACTGCCGCTGAGGTGATCCATCCGGGACGCTGGCGGCATTTCAAGGGCGGCGAATACCAGGTGCTGGGCCTGGCCCGGCACAGCGAAACCGGCGAGGACTATGTGGTCTATCAGGCGCTCTACGGTGAGCGGGGATACTGGGTGCGTCCGGCCTCCATGTGGCTGGAAACAGTCACCCGGGACGGACAGACCCGGCCCCGGTTCGTCTGGATCAGCGGGGAGTGAACCGCTTGCGTCCGGGTGTTTTTTGCGGTATACTAACCTTGTTAATTCTGTAACGATTCAGGCGGAGGGATAGAACCATGGATATTTACATCTGCATCGGCAGTTCCTGCCATCTCAAAGGGTCCCGGTCGGTGATCGAAAAGATGGAGGAGCGCATCCGCCGGGAGCATCTGGAGGACCGGGTGAACATCCGGGGATCGTTCTGTATGGGAAACTGCACCGATGGCGTCTGTGTCCGGGTCGGGGAAAAGACGGTCACCGGCGTGAACGCGGAAAACTTCGATGAAAAATTTGAAACCGAGATACTGGGAGAGCTGAGAGATGAGTGAACTGCTGCTCCTCAAAAAAGAGGATTGTAAAAGCTGTTATAAATGCATCCGGGAATGCGCGCTGAAATCTATCCGGTTTTCCGAAAACCGGGCACAGATTGTCGAGCGGGAGTGTGTCTACTGCGGACACTGCTATGTCACCTGCCCCCAGAGCGCCAAGGAGATCCGCCGGGATACCGATAAGGCCAAGGCTCTGATCGCCTCGGGCCGTCCGGTGATCGTCAGCCTGGCGCCCTCCTTTATTGCCGACTTCGGCGTGGGCGGCCTGGACGGCATGCGTCAGGCGCTCCTCAAACTGGGCTTTGCCGATGTGGAGGAGACTGCCCGGGGCGCCAGGATCGTCAAGACCGAGTATGAGCGCATGATCGCCTCGGGAGAACACAAGCTCATCATCTCCTCCTGCTGCCACAGCGTCAACCTGCTGATCCAGAAGCGCTATCCCCAGGCTTTGCCCTATCTGGCAAAGGTGGATTCCCCCATGCTCGCCCATGCCAAGAGCATCAAGGAGCGGGTACCGGGCAGCGCCGTGGTATTCATCGGCCCCTGCATCTCCAAGAAGGACGAGGCGGAGCAGTACGGTCAGGTGGACTGTGTGCTCACCTTTGACGAGCTCATCGACTGGCTGGCAGAGGAGGGCATCGAACTGCCCGCCGGAGAACAGCCCGACGGCACCGAGGCCCGGAGCCGGTTCTTCCCCACAGCGGGAGGCATTATCCGGTCGATGGATCTGGACGACGGGTTCAGCTATATCCCCATCGACGGCCTGCGCCGGTGCATGGACGCTTTGGAGGAGATCGAGCGGGGCGGCATGCAGAACTGCTTTGTGGAGATGAATGCCTGCGAGGGCAGCTGCATCGGCGGTCCGGTCATGCACCGGTACCACAGCGCGCCCATCACCTGCAAGACCCGGGTGGAACAGTACAGCGGCAAGAGCGGCCGGGACTTTGACGACCAGCCGGCGGACGATCTGCGCAAGTCGATGCAGTACATCGGTTCGGGCGCGGTGAAGCCCGGCGAGGCCGCCATCCAGGAGGTCCTGCACAAGCTGGGCAAGTACCGTCCCGAGGACGAGCTCAACTGCGGCACCTGCGGATACAGCACCTGCCGGGAAAAGGCCATTGCGGTCTGCCAGGGCAAGGCCGACCTGACCATGTGCCTGCCCTTCCTCAAGGCGAGGGCGGAGAGCTTCTCGGGCGCCATTCTGGACAACACCCCCAACGCCATCATGGCAATGGATACCAAGCTGATCATCCAGCAGGCCAACGAGTCGGCAGCCCGGCTGTTCGGCATGGAGAGCCCCCGGGAGATGGTGGGCATGCCCATCGATGCCATTCTGGGCACGGTGGAATATCTCCAGGCCATTGACGGTGAGCGTCCGGACGGGTCCATCCGCCACTACCTGCCCGAGTACGACAAGTATGTGGAGGAGACCATCGCCTTTGACCCGGAATACAACCTGGTGATCAGCATCATCAAGGACATCACCGACGAGACCCGCCGGGAACAGGAACTGGACAAGGAGCGCCGCCGGACAGCAGAGCTGGCGGACCGTGTGATCGAAAAGCAGATGCGGGTGGCACAGGAGATCGCCTCGCTGCTGGGCGAGACCACAGCGGAGACCAAGATTGCCCTGACCCGGCTGAAGGATACCATTGAACCGGGCGGGGAGGTGAAGTGATGAACGGCCTCACAGCGGAAGTGGGCTATGTGAGCCTCATCAAAAAGGGAGAGGAACTCTGCGGCGACCGGGTGGAAACCGTGCGGTTCGAGGACAGCACCACCCTGGTACTGGCAGATGGCCTGGGCAGCGGCGTCAAGGCGAATATCCTCTCGACGCTGACCTCCAAGATCATCGCCACCATGATGGCAAGCGGCATGCCGGTGGAGGAGTGCGTGCGCACCGTTACCCGTACCCTGCCCATCTGCAAGGTGCGCAAGGTAGCCTATTCCACCTTCACCGTCATGCAGGTGAACCACCAGGACGAGATGACCCTGCTCCAGTTCGATAACCCCTCGGTGATCCTGCTCCGGGGCGGCGTATCCATCCACTATCCCCAGGAGGAGCTGGTCATCGACGGCAAGAAGGTCATCAAGAGTGTGGTGAAAGTCAAGCCCAACGACATCTTCCTCACCATGAGCGACGGCGCCCTCTATGCCGGCGTGGGCAAGATGTACAACTACGGCTGGCAGCGGGACAACATCATCGACTATCTGGAGGCCCGGTACGAACCGGACCTCTCGGCGAAGATGGCCTGCACCATCATAGCCGAGGAGTGCGACCGGCTCTATGACCATGCCCCGGGAGACGATACCACTGTGGCAGCCATCCGCATCCGGCCCCGGCAGACGGTGAGCCTGATGATCGGCCCGCCGGAACACCCCGAGGACGACCAGAAGGCGGTGGAGGAGCTGCTCGACGGCGGCGGCAAGACCATCGTCTGCGGCGGCACCACCTCGAATCTGGTGGCCCGGGTGCTGGATAAGCCCCTGATTCCCACCATCGAGTACTTTGACCCCGAGATCCCGCCCACGGCGAAGATCCAGGGCATCGATCTGGTAACCGAAGGGGTCATCACCATCGGTCATGTGCTCAAGCTCGCCAAGGGCTACCTGGAGAACGAGGATCTCTCCACCGCCTGGGCCGGCAAAAAGGACGGTGCCTCCCGGATTGCCCAGCTGCTCTTTGAGGAGGCCACCGACATCCGGTTCATTGTGGGACGGGCCATCAATCCCGCCCATCAGAACCCCGACCTGCCCATCAGCATTGTCATCAAGATGGGACTGATTGATGAACTGGCGGAGATCCTCCGGAAAATGGGCAAGCAGGTCACTGTTTCTTACTATTGATCCCTCCGGCGCAGGGCTGCGGCCTTTCAGGCGGCGTGTGACCCTGTCCTTCACAGAATCCAATCAGGCGTCTTTCTTCCCCGGAAGAAGGACGCCTTTCTGCACTCCGGCAGCCGACTGCACAAAATCCCGTTCCCGCAGACTGCCGGGTTTGTGTTTCTGACGAAATATGTAAAAATCCTCCTGCCCTGTCTTGACAGCCGGATAGGGGGTGGATAAAATGTTAGCTGAGGCTAAGTTGTATGGCTCCGGGTCTTTTACAGGGCCCGGGACACATAGAATGGCAACAGAGCCGGATTTTTTTGTAAGATAAGTTAGCTTAGACTAAATTGCGAGGCGGGATAGAATATGACACTGAGTGAACTGAAGATCGGCGAAAGTGCTGTGGTAACTGCGGTGGGCGGGGAAGGCATTCTGCGCCGGCGTCTGCTGGATATGGGCATCACCCCCAAGACAAAGCTGATGGTGCGCAAGATGGCGCCGCTGGGCGATCCCATTGAGATCCGCATCCGGGGGTATGAACTGACCCTGCGCAAAGAGGACGCTGCCAAGATCACCGTAGAAAAGCTCAGTGAGAGCGGAAAGTGAGGGGAACTGCCATGACATTTGCTCTGATCGGAAACCAGAACTGCGGCAAGACCACCCTCTTTAACCAGCTCACCGGCAGCAACCAGCATGTGGGCAACTTCCCGGGCGTCACCGTGGATAAGAAGGAAGGCACCATCAAGAATTCCGGCGGCGCTGTGGTAGTGGATCTGCCGGGCATCTATTCCATCTCCCCCTATACCATGGAGGAGATCGTCACCCGGGATTACCTGCTGGGCGGCGAGCCGGACGGCATCATCAACATTGTGGACGCCACCAATATCGAGCGGAACCTCTACCTGACCCTGCAGCTGCTGGAGCTGGAGATGCCCATGGTAGTGGCGCTCAACATGATGGACGAGGTAGCGGGCAGCGGCGGCAGCATCGACATCCAGAAGATCTCCGCCGGACTGGGCGTGCCGGTGGTGCCCATCTCCGCCTCCAAGAATGAGGGTGTCGCTGAACTGGTGACTGTGGCCCTGCGCACGGTCCAGAACAATGAACGCCCCAAGCACCATGACTTCTGCAAGGGCGAGGTACACCGGGCGATCCACTCCCTGGCGCACATGATCGAGGACCATGCCGAGGAGAAGAAGATCCCGCTGCGGTTCGCCGCCACCAAGCTGGTGGAGGGCGACGAGGCGATGATGGACAAACTGGAGATCAACCAGAATGAACGGGAGATCGTCCAGCATGTGGCAGATGAGATGGAGGCCGCCCTCGGCACCGACCGGGAAGCTGCCCTGGCGGATATGCGGTACAGCTATATCGAGCAGATCTGCGCCGGAGCGGTTCACAAGCCCGGCGATACCGCCGAACAGCTGCGGTCGGTACAGATCGACCGCATCCTCACCCACAAGGTATTTGCCATCCCGATCTTCCTGGGCATCATGCTGCTGGTGTTCTGGCTCACCTTCGGCGTGGTGGGTTCCACCCTCAGTGACCTGTTTGCCGCGGGCATCAGCCTGGTGACCAACCTGGCCGATGAAGCCCTGACCCGGCTGGATGTGGCTCCCATGCTCCATGCCCTCATCATCGACGGCATCTTTGCCGGCGTGGGCAGTGTGCTGGGCTTCATGCCCACCATTGTGACGCTGTTCTTCTTCCTCTCCATTCTCGAGGACAGCGGCTATATGGCCCGTGTGGCCTTTGTCATGGATAAGCTGCTCCGGAAGATCGGCCTGTCCGGGCGCTCCTTTGTGCCCATGGTCATCGGCTTCGGTTGCAGTGTCCCGGCAATCATGGCCTCCCGTACCCTCTCCAGTGAGCGGGACCGCAAGATGACCATCCTGCTCACCCCCTTCATGTCCTGTTCCGCCAAGCTGCCCATTTACAGCGTCTTTACCGCCGCTTTCTTCCCGGAGCACGGCGCGCTGGTGATGATGGCGCTCTATGTCACCGGTATGGTGGTGGCAATCCTGGTGGGACTGCTCCTCAAGGGGACCATCTTCAAGGGCAATCCCATTCCCTTTGTCATGGAACTGCCTGCTTACCGTCTGCCCTCGGCCCAGAATGTGCTGCGCCACATGTGGGAAAAAGCCAAGGACTTTGTGGTAAAGGCATTTACAATCATCTTTGTGGCGACTATAATTGTATGGGTACTTCAGAACTTCAGTACGCATCTTTCCATCGTCACCGACAGCTCGGACAGCATCCTGGCTGCCATCGGTCAGGTGATCGCCCCGGTATTTGCGCCGCTGGGCTTCGGCGACTGGCGTGCCGCCACCGCTCTCATCACCGGCCTGATGGCAAAGGAAACCGTTGTCAGCACCCTGGCTGTGCTGATGAATGTGGGCGAACCTGCCATGCTGGTGCCGGTACTGTCCCAGCTCTTTACTCCGCTGGCGGCAGTGAGCTTCCTGGTATTCACCCTGCTGTATATGCCCTGTGTGGCAGCTATGGCAGCAGTGCGCCGGGAACTGGGCAGCCTGCGGGGCGCCGCTGCGGCAATGGCTTTCCAGACCAGTGTGGCCTGGGTGGCTGCGTTCCTGGTCTACCAGGTGGGAATGCTGCTGGGCTTCTGAGTGGAATTATCAGAATTACGGAGGCATCAGATCATGCAGAATGTCATTCTTCTGGCGGTAGTATGTGTGGGCTTTTTCTATGCGCTCTACCGTGTCTATAAGAATTCCGACGGCACCGAAGGCAGCTCCGGCTGCGGCGGCAACTGTATGCACTGCCCGATGGCAGGCGGCTGCGGTTCCCGCAAGGACGAACAGTAACAGACCACAGAAAGGACAGTACAGCCCGAACGGACGGTACTGTCCTTTTTTGTGGGGACGGCAGGTTTTCACAGTTCTGGTCTGTTATTTCCAGCCAGAACATGATAGAATAGCCGGGAACGGGCGATTCTGCCTGTCAAGCGAAGTTTTCCCCCGGGGGACAGCCCGGGGATTCCCATGCATTGAGGACAATCTATGAAAAAGCGTTTTTTGAACAGGGACAGGATTCTCTATTTTGTGGTGATGATTCTGTCGGTACTCTTTTTATATGTGGGCAACCGCATTGCTGTACAGGATAACTCCTATTTCCAGAGCAGCCGGGCGGACACCTATTACCGGGCGGAGGTCATCGCTGTGGGGGAACCCCAGCAGATCGAAAATACCTACGACGGCTGGAGTGAGTCCTATATTGAACAGGACATCACCCTCCGGCTGCGGGAAGGGGCGCTCCGGGGCGAGGAAGTGACAGTCCATCAGCAGCTCCAGACCCCCAAGGAGGGCTATAAGACCTTCCCCTATGAGGTGGGGGATCAGGTGTTCGCGGGGTTCAACTTTGACTCGCAGATGAATGCCGACTGGTTCATTGCCGACCACCTCCGGGAGATGCCCATGCTCTTCCTGGTGCTGGCCTTCTTTGCGCTGCTCATCGGCTTCGGACGCTTCAAGGGCTTCAATACAGTGGTATCGCTGGTGCTCACCTGTGCCGCCGTATTCTTTGTGATGATCCCCGCCATCATCAAGGGGTACAATATCTATCTGGTCACCTTCATCACAGCGGTGTTCACCATCGTGATGACCCTGTGCATCGTCATCGGCGTCCACCCCAAGAGCATTGCCGCGGCGGTGGGCTGTACCTGCGGTGTGGGCTTTGCCGGCCTGCTCACCATCGCCATGCAGGACGCCCTGTTCATCACCGGCCTCATCGATGAGGATTCCAGCTTTGTCATGTACATCAACGCCGATACGGTCATCGACCTCCGGGGTGTGATCTTTGCCGCCATTGTCATCGGCGCGCTGGGCGCCACCATGGATGTAGCCATGTCCATTGCCTCCTCCCTGGACGAGATTCTCTACCATAAGCCGGATATCCGGGACTGGGAGCTGATGCGCTCGGGACTCAACATCGGACGGGACATCATGGGCACCATGGCAAACACCCTGGTACTGGCCTATGTGGGCAGTTCGCTGCACATGATCCTGCTGCTGCTGGCCTACAATAACGACATCGGCTCCATCATCAACCGGGAGACCATCGCGGTGGAACTGCTCCAGTCGGTGGCGGGAAGCATCGGCATTCTGCTCACAGTGCCGTCCACTGCGGCGGTGACTGTGCTGGCCCGGCGGTGGTTCCTGAGCCATGCCCAGCGCCAGAGGGAAGAGGAGGCTGCCGCCGAAGCAGCCGAGCCCCAGCCGCTGCCTGAACCGGAACAGGAGCCGGAACCGGAGGCATGTGCGGAAGCAGGTCCGGCTGTTCCGGAGGAGCCGGAAGAGGACACTCCCGAGCCGGAAGCGCCCCGGACGGTGGAAGAACTGTGGCGGGAATACCAAAAGAAGGAAAAATAACCGGACAGCCCGGAAAAACCGGGAGTTTTCCGATGGGACGGCGCTGTTTTGCCAAAAAAGCTATTTTATTTTTGTACGGTCAATGGTATAATAGCTGCAAAGGCAGCTATTATACATGTTTTATGGCCGGACGATTTGTCCTATTGGTCGATTATACCATTTCGCTTCGCTGCATGGTATAATGGCCTCAGAAAGACTGCTGAATGATCCTGCGTCTGCCTGGGACAGGCGCAGGAGGCAGTGCAGAACCAGAGGGTTCCGGAGCCGGGGAACCGAGTGATGCCCCTGCCCGGAATGGAGGAACGCCTGTGGACGGCAGGCGATACAAAACAGAACAGGTGCGGATTTTCTGCCTGGCAGGCGAGCCGGGCATGGTGGTCTGCGCCCGCTGAACCGCTCAGACAAGGTCAGGCAGTTTTAGTCCGGGCCGAAGAGAAAATTCTGGTGGTTTTCCGCTGGGGCAGGGAATGAACAGCCCACAGCAGATGGATAATAGAATACGAGTACTATACAATACAGGAGAGAATGGGAATGGAAAAGTATGTAGTTACCGGAGGCGCAGTCCTCAAGGGCGAGGTCACGATCAGCGGCGCAAAGAATGCGGTGGTGGCGATCATTCCGGCTACTGTTCTGGCGCGGGATGTCTGTGTCATTGAAAATATCCCCAATATCAGCGATGTCACCGCGCTTCTCAATATCCTGCGGGATCTGGGCGCCAAGGTGCGCCTGCTGGACAAGACCACTGTGGAGATCGATACCACCCACATCGGGGAACCGGTGGTTTCCCATGAGCTGGCAAAGCCCCTGCGTGCCTCCTATTATTTCCTGGGCTCGCTGCTGGGCCGCTGCGGACGGGCCGATGTATCGCTGCCCGGCGGCTGCAACTTCGGCGGTGTGCGCCCCATTGACCAGCATATCAAGGGCTTCAAGGCTCTGGGCGCCGATGTATCGGTGAACTATGGCATGGTGACCATGGACAGCAAGGAGCTCCGGGGTGAGCACATCTACTTTGATGTGGTATCAGTGGGCGCTACCATCAATGTGATGCTGGCAGCGGTCAAGGCCAAGGGTGTTACCATCATGGAAAATGTTGCCAAGGAGCCGCATATTGTGGATCTGGCAAACTTCCTCAACTCCATGGGCGCGGATATCCGCGGCGCCGGCACCGATGTCATCAAGATCCACGGCGTGGATGTGATGCACGGCACCAACTATTCCATCATTCCCGATCAGATCGAAGCCGGTACCTATATGGTAGCAGCTGCTGCCACCGGCGGCGATGTGCTGATCCAGAATGTGATCCCCAAGCATCTGGAGTCCATCACCGACAAGCTCCGCAAGGCGGGCGCTGAGGTGGAGGAGTTTGACGACTCCATCCGGGTGCGCCGTACCGGCCCGATCCTGCCGGTGAATGTCAAGACCATGCCCCATCCCGGCTTCCCCACCGATATGCAGCCTCAGATGGCTACCATGCTCTGCTGTGCCGGCGGCACCAGCATCATCTCCGAAGGTGTCTGGGACAACCGCTTCAAGTATGTGGACGAGCTGCGCAAGATGGGCGCCAATATCCAGGTGGACGGCAAGGTTGCGGTCATCGAGGGAGTAGAGCAGCTCACCGGTGCGCCGGTGCGTGCGCTGGATCTCCGGGCAGGTGCTGCCATGCTCATTGCCGGTCTGATGGCAGATGGCTGCACCGAAGTGGAGGACATCCATCACATTGAGCGCGGCTATTCCGATCTGGTGGAAAAGCTCAACCGGCTGGGTGCGGATATCCGCAAGGTGACCTGCTCGGACAACGAAACAGAGCGGGCGCTGTCCTGATTTGTCTGACTGAAAACAGAGCGATCCGGCTTCTGTGTGGAATGCCGGATCGCTTTTTGATTGATTTTGGAAGAGAGGATTGTTTACCACAGTGGCAAGATTCTGTACTCTTTACAGCGGTTCTTCCGGGAACAGCACCTATATCGGCACCGGGACCGGCGGTATTCTGGTGGACGCCGGTGTATCCTGCAAGGCGCTGCTCACCGCCCTGTCCGCCCGGGACATCCGTCCGGATACCATCTGGGGGCTGTTCCTCACCCATGAGCACATCGACCATATCAAGGGCGTGCGGGTGCTGCTGAAAAAATACGCCATTCCGCTGTTTGCCTCCCGGGAGACCCTGGAATGGCTGGCAGACCGGGGCGAACTGCCGTCCACCGGGCCGGTGCAGGAGATCTCCGCCTCCACGGTGATTGCAGCCGGGGATATGGAGATCCGGCCCTTTGCCACCAGCCACGATTCGCTGTCCAGCTTCGGCTATGCGGTGAACCTGCCCGATGGGCGCAGGATCTCGGTAGCCACCGACCTGGGCTATGTGAGCGATGAGGTGCATCAGGCCATTCACGGCAGCGATCTGGTGCTGCTGGAATCCAATTATGATGAGGCCATGCTCCGGTGCGGCCCCTATCCCTATCCGCTCAAGCGGCGCATTGCGTCGGACAGCGGACACCTGTCCAACGACTCCAGCGCGCTGGAGGCCCGGACCCTGGTGGACAGCGGCACCACCCGTCTGGTGCTGGGGCATCTGAGCAAGGAGAACAATCACCCGGAACTGGCCCGGGAAACGGTGCGCAGTGAACTGACCCTGGCTGGCATGGCGGAGGGCGGGGACTATCTGCTCAGTGTGGCGCCCCGCACCGAACCGGGGCCGATGATGATCTTTTAAGAGAGGGGGAGACCCATGCTGAATGTGACGCTGATTGCGGTGGGCAAGCTCAAGGAGCGGTACCTCACCGATGCCTGTGCCGAGTATGAAAAGCGGCTGGGTGCCTACTGCCGTCTGCGGGTGGTGGAGGTGGACGAGTACCGTCTGCCCCAGAACCCGTCCGAAGCGCAGATCCAGGCGGGGATCGAGGCCGAGGGAAAGGAGATCCTTGCCAAAATTCCGGCGGGCAGCTATCTGATCCCGCTGTGCATCGAGGGCAAACAGATCAGTTCGGAGGAATTTTCCCAGACCCTGGACCGTGCGGCAGTGGACGGGAAGAGTTCCATTGTGCTGCTCATCGGCGGTTCCTACGGGCTGTGGGAGGAGCTCAAGAAGAAGGGCGACCTGCGGCTGTCCATGTCCCGGATGACCTTCCCGCACCAGCTGGCACGGGTGATGGTACTGGAACAGCTCTATCGGGCGATGACCATTTCCCGGGGTCAGAAGTATCATAAATAACGGCTGCCGTTGACAAGGAGCGGCAACCTGTTATAATGGACTTAATCCAGTAATATGGATTTGTGAATCCAGGAGGTGAAAAGGTCGTGACAGAAAAGGAACAGAGAGCCATTATCAGCCGGCTGCACCGGATTTCGGGACAGGTGGCAGGGATTGAGAAAATGGTATCTGAAGGAGCCCCCGAGGAAGAGATCATTATCCAGATCAACGCTGTAAAACAGGCAG
>PPYE01585408.1_pt1 | contig 19045 bp, 17 predicted proteins | sample 1559881 | NCBI WGS metagenome assembly PPYE01 (sample SAMN08240022, study PRJNA423297) | Human gut metagenome, whole genome shotgun sequencing project. | reverse complement strand
TCGGTCTATGATTTTGCCATATCTCACCGGGTGGTTGACAAAAAGGGACGCGGTGAGACGCATCCCAGGCAAGAGCCACTCTGATGCTTTTCCCGAAAGGAGGTGGTGCCGGCCGCTATTCGCAAAACCGACGAAAATTCCTATATTTAAACCAATTACTATGTTCAAGATACTATTTACTTTTCTCAATATAACAAGCTCTTTCATAATTATCATTTTTTAGCCAGATAAACCGGAAGCTATCACTTTCTACAAACAGTATTGCCAACAACGAAGATTGCAACAATGTCAACAAAGATAATCCCCAGCAAAACATATGCAAAGCCAGCTGGAAGCACATCAGTCTGCTTCCATGACCAGATATTAAGATAATGGATATCACCGCCAATATAAAAAACACAATCCATATAATCCAATCCGGGCCATGTGATATATCCGCTAACTTCACAATGCTGACACCTCCTTCAATTCCATTTTCCCGTTCAATATCGCCTCTGCGGGAAATGAGTCTATAAAGAAGGACTCAATTCCATCGTCTAAACACAATGATCTCTGCGTCTTTCCCATAGCCGCTAAACTCGGATACCATCAGATACTCCTCATCGGCCATAATACCATAGCATCTGTCACTGCCTTTCTTTTGCAGCTGGTTTCCGAAATAAATTTTGTTGTCGTCCCAGAACTTAACAATCTGACCATTTGGAAGGGAATATTCAATATTGGCAAACGAGCCTTTGAGTGCGTTCAGCTCTGTTACCTCTTCCATATTCGGAATATCCAGGGCATTAAATGCTGCCAGCAGTTTTTTCTTGAATCTGCAAAGCTCATCCTCACCAAGCGACCATGCATTCTGCGCCGAAAGGACGGCCATCTGTCGCATCGCATCCCTTGCAGCCACTGCTCAATTCGCAATTCATACAGTCAATTCCACAAATCGATCCCATGATCTTCAAGCCTCCATTTCTGTTCCTGTTTTCTATATTTTCCCTGCATCCAAACCTTAAAAAATATCTTTCTGCTCTCCCCGCCTGCGTAAAGGCGGGGAAAACAGAGCAAATTTTTATCTTTTGGTGCAGTGGAAAGCGTTATGGACAATCACAGTTTTCTAATCGGGAAATACATATAGCCTTTCCCAGTCTGCGGGCTGGTGAAATCATGAACAGCTCCAGCCAGTGAAATATTATTTTCTTCCAGATATTTGATTACTTCAGGAAAGCTGCTGTCATTTTCACGTTCCACATAAATATATTCGTAGCCCGGAACTTGTTTGGATTAAATTCACTTGTCTTAATCAGTTAATTAGCTTTATTACATCCTGCAGGGTGACTAATGCCATCATACCCATCAACAATACAAAGCCCACCGCGTTCACCGCCGCCTGGTACTTTTCAGGAATTTTGTGTTTGAACAGCAGCAGTGCTACGATATCCACCAGCAGAAAGAAAATTCTTCCTCCATCCAGAGCCGGAATGGGCAGCATATTCATTACCGCCAGGTTGATCGCAATCAAAGCAGCCAGAAAGGCAATATCTCTCGCAGCACTGGATGCAGATTCAGAAGATGTTCCTACCTCGGTCATAATGGACATGATTCCCACCGGACCGCTCAGTTCTTTCACACTTACGGTTCCACGCACCATTTGGGTTATGCTGAACACATTTGTTGAACGAAGTCCAAGGACATCTTTTCACATCTGGCTTTTATATCCCTCTCTCCTCGCATAAGCTGCTCACCTCGCTTCCGGGATTGCAGGTAAGCCCAGAAGGGAAGTATCCCCTCTGGGCTTACAATTTTGTGCTGCTCCAAATTCTCTTTATCAAATCAGTCTTCCCATATAGGTTCGCCTACTTGGTAAGTGGATTTGCCATGGGCCTCATCGGAAGCGATATCATGCTCATCCGGCTCTTCCTTCTGATTTCCGAAAGAATGTTGATTGGCGGCGCCATCATCTACTGGCTCATCTTCACCCTGCGGATACCGTTCCATGGATTAGCACAAAGTATGGTTTCTGTCAATCATTCCGTCACATTTTTTCGCTGCCTGCATATCCTAAACCAACGAACTGCCATGAGGTTTTACCTATGAACTATTTTCCCATAAAAGCCATGCAGACAGACCACCCGGATGAAGGCCGTCTGAGGATTTCCGTGCTCTCCGCGATCAGGAATACCCCTATTGAAAACGCCACAATAGATATTCTCTATACGGGAGAACCATCCTCTGTCATTGATGAGCTGAAAACGGATGCCAACGGACTGACACCGGAGATCACGCTTCCCGCTCCGCCCCTGGAATACAGTATGGAACCTTCTGAGTACCAGCCCTACGCAGAATACACCTTCCACATTGAAGCCGAGGATTTCGAGCCGCTGGACATTTCCGGCGCGGAGATCCTGCCTGAGGTCACTGCCCTGCAGACCGCAAGGCTCCAGGCCCAGACGCCGGAGAGCACCTTTCAAAATATTGTCATTCCGGCCCACACTCTGTTCGGCACATACCCGGAAAAGATACCGGAAGACGAAATCAAACCCATGGACGAATCCGGGGAAATCGTTCTGAGCCGGGTGGTCGTGCCGGAATTTGTGGTGGTACATGACGGCGCCCCCACAGACCCCACTGCCCAGAACTTCTATGTGCGCTACCGGGATTACATCAAAAATGTGGCATCCAGTGAGATCTACGCCACATGGCCCACAGAGACTATCCGCGCCAATGTGCTGGCTATTATGTCCTTTACCCTGAACCGGGTCTACACGGAGTGGTACCGGAACAAAGGCTATGACTTTACCATCACCTCCTCCACCGCCTTTGACCACAAGTGGATGAACGGAAGGAATATCTTTGACAGCATCTCCCGGGTGGTGGATGAGCTGTTCGCTGATTATCTCTCCAGGCCGGGCGTCAGACAGCCCATCCTCACACAATACTGCGACGGACAGCGGGTGTCATGCCCGAATTGGATGACCAAATTGTAATAACCCCTAAACCGAATTTAACAGTACTTATAGAAAGTATGAGACAAGGTGCCATTAATGACACCTCGTCTCAGTTCTCTCCAGCTTTCGTTCTAACTCTTTTACGCGCTTAATGGAGGCAAGTTCTCCCTTGCATATCACATAAACAAGTAAAGCGCTATCCCGTGACTTGTTATTCCCCTTTTTGTACTCTTTCAAATATCTTAGCCTTCTATCATAATCTAAACCATAACGATAACTTACAGTTTCCAGATATCCTCGTTGTATTCCCGAATCGTTCTGTCTGATGAGAAAAATCCGGCCTTTGAGATATTTACAAGCATTTTCTTTGCCCACGCTTTTCTGTCGGTGTAGTCGGCAAACATTTTTTCCTTTGTTTCAATATAATCTTTCACATCCAGGAGGGTCATGAACCAGTCCTTTTTCATCAGTTCATCATGCACCCGGCTGAGGCTTTCTGTATCGCCGATTGCACTTAATTCCTTTCCGGTAATATAATCCACAAGTTCTTTGATTACAGAATCGCCTTCATAGAATTTCTTCGGATGATATCCTTCTGTATCATACAATTCTATAACCTCTTCACTTGATTTTCCGAAGATATAAATGTTATCATCACCTACCAGATCATGTATCTCAACATTTGCCCCATCCATAGTTCCGAGCGTCACCGCTCCATTCAGCATGAACTTCATATTTCCGGTTCCACTGGCTTCCTTTGATGCAAGTGAAATCTGCTCAGATACATCACACGCCGGAATCAGCTTGGATGCTTTCGTTACATTATAGTTTTCAACCATAACGATTTTCAGATACGGACTAACCTCTGCATCATTGTTTATCAGTTCCTGCAAACACATAATCAGATGTATGATATCCTTTGCAAGCACATAAGCAGGCGCCGCTTTAGCTCCAAAAATCATTGTAATCGGGGTTTCCGGCACATTTCCCGCCTTAATCTGAAGATATTTGTAAATAACATAAAGCGCATTCATCTGCTGACGCTTATACTCATGAAGACGTTTGATTTGAATATCTAAGATAGAATTCTCATCGATCTCCACCTGTTCTGTCTCCTGAAGATATTTCTTCAGCATGAGTTTATTATCCGTCTTGATTTCCATTAATTTTTCAAGCACGGCATCATCCTCTGTAAATGCTCCTAGTTTCTCTAGCTCCATAGCATCTTTTTTCCAGCTTTCTCCAATCAGATCTGTAATATAAGAAGAGAGCTTTGGATTGCAGTGCATCAGCCAGCGCCGGAACGTAATACCGTTTGTTTTATTGTTGAACTTCTCCGGATAAATGTCATAAAAAGCTTTCAGCTCTGAATGTTTTAAAATATCTGTGTGCAGCGCCGCAACGCCATTCACACTAAATCCGTAGTGAATATCCATATGCGCCATATGCACTCTGTTATCCTCATCAATGATCGCAACCTTCTCGTCACTGTATTTTTCTTTCACACGTTTGTCCAGTTCACGAATAATCGGCATCAATGCAGGTACCACTTCTTCCAGATACTCAACCGGCCATTTTTCCAACGCCTCTGCCAGAATCGTGTGATTTGTGTATGCACAGGTTTTAGAGACAATCTCAACGGCTTCATCCATATCAATGCCCCGTTCCAGCAAAAGACGGATAAGCTCAGGTATCACCATGGACGGATGAGTGTCATTGATTTGTATAACTGCATGTTCATACAATTTATGCAAATCATAACCATTATCATCCATTTCCTTTAAAATCAACTGTGCACCATTGCTTACCATGAAATACTGCTGGTAAATCCGAAGCAGGTGTCCTGCTTTATCACTGTCATCAGGATATAAGAACAACGTCAGATTTTTCTTGATGTCCTCTTTATCAAAAGAAATCCCTTCTTTTACAATACTTTCATCTACGGTATCCACATCAAATAAATGAAGTTTATTCGTCGCATTGTCATATCCTGTCACATCAATATCGTACAAAGAAGAGGTCAGCGTAAAGTCCTTGAATGCCACTTGAAAGCTTACATCTGTCTTTGTCAGCCAGCTTTCTTTTTCTATCCACGGATTCTTCTCTTCCTTCTGCTTGTTATCCTCAAACACCTGACGGAACAGTCCATAATGATAATTCAGACCGATTCCCGCCCCATTTAGTCCCAACGTTGCTATGGAATCCATGAAACATGCAGCCAAGCGGCCAAGTCCACCGTTTCCAAGCGACGGCTCCGGCTCCACCTCCTCAATTTCAACCAGCGATTTTTCGTTTGCTTCCAGTACAGACTGTACCTCGTCATAAATCCCAAGATTAATCAAATTGTTGGAGAGCAACTTTCCGATCAGAAATTCTGCCGAAATATAATATACCTTCTTTTTCCCTTTTTTATGTTCCTTCTTTCCCGCCAGTTCCTTCGTCAGTGCAAGAAGCGCATAATAAATCTGTTCATTTGATGCGCTGCCAATCTCCATACCTAATTTTTGTTCCAAAATATTTTGCAAATGTTCCATCTGTCCTCTTTTTCTCAATCTCCCACATGATTTTGTTATTTTGTAGATTTTATCCACAAGTCCCTCTGAGCATGCATTTTTTCTCATTCTCCACACCCAGTTTCCACCTAGTGTGGACGGTGTATTGATCCGCGCTTCCTCTGTTAATCCAAGAAAATCCTGCACTGGAATAATGCAGGTATCTGCCACGCTTCTCATCGCCATGCAGATAAAGTCCCAGTGAATATCTTCACGTCTAGATGCCCAGTTATTCATATATGTCAGCGCCAGTTCCTTGTCCTCTTCTGAAATGCTGTCATACCAACCCTTAAGTGTATCATTGTCATGAGTTCCCGTATATACAACACAATTCAGATCATAGTTGTGAGGAAGATAATCACTTTCTTCCCTTGAATCAAAAGCAAACTGTAGCACTTTCATACCCGGATATCCACTGTCTTTCAAAAGCTTTTTTACACTCTCTGTCAAAAAGCCAAGATCCTCTGCAATGATATCCTTCTCGCCCAATGCGTCTTTTAGTGCTCGGAACAATTTCATTCCCGGTCCTGTTCTCCATTCTCCGTTCTCTGCCGTCTCGTCTCCGTACGGGATTGCATAATATTCGTCGAATCCGCGAAAATGGTCTATGCGAACAAGGTCATATAACTGGAAACAATGTGCGATTCTTTGTATCCACCACTCATATCCGGTCTTTTCGTGGTATTCCCAGTTATACAGCGGGTTCCCCCACAGCTGTCCCGTAGCTGAAAAACTATCCGGCGGGCACCCGGCAACCGCTGTCGGGAGATTCCGCTCGTCCAGTTGAAACTGCTGCGGATTCGCCCATGTATCTGCACTGTCAAATGCTACATAGATCGGAATGTCCCCGATAATACTGATTCCATTTGCATTTGCATAACGTTTCAGACTGTCCCAATGCTTTGCAAATAAAAACTGCAGGTATTGATAAAACTCAATCTCCAAAGCAAGCTCTCTTTTGTACCTCTCCATAGCCTCTGGTCTTCTCAGCGCAATATCTTCATTCCATTTTTCCCAGCTTTTCCCATGAAATCTGTCCTTGACCGCCATATAGAGCGCATAATCGTTCAGCCAATACTTCTGCTCCTCACAGAATTTCTTATATTCCTTATTTTCACTGATATGACTTCTTTTGTATGCCTTTCTTAAAATGTCAAATCTTGCGAAATAAAGCTTTTCATAATCAATCTCTGTTTCGTCTGTCCCAAAATCAACCGCATCACACTCTTCCTTTGACAGAAGCCCCTCTTTTATTAGCTGCTCCAGATCAATAAAATACGGATTTCCCGCAAAGGTGGAAAAGGACTGGTAGGGGGAATCCCCATACCCTGTAGGTCCTAATGGCAGTATCTGCCACAAAGACTGCCCCGCCTTTTTTAATGTGTCAATAAATTCATAAGCTTCTTTTGAAAAACAGCCAATTCCATAGGCGGAAGGAAGAGCCGAAATCGGTAGCAACATCCCGTTTTTTCTCATGATATTCTCCTTCTAACCTTTTACTGCACCGGCAGCTACACCCTTGATGATATGTTTCTGACAGGACAGGTAGAATATGATAACCGGAATCACCGCCAGAATCAGGGCCGCCATGACAGCTCCCATATCCACACGTCCATAACTTCCCTTCATATACTGGATTGCAATGGAAAGGGTCTTGTATTTATTCAAATCCAATACAAGGTAAGGAAGGAGGAAGTCATTCCAAATCCACATTGTCTCCAGAATACCTACTGAAATATAAGTCGGTTTCATAATCGGAAGCACCACACTAAAAAATGTACGAAGCGGCGTGCATCCGTCAATCATTGCCGCCTCCTCAATCTCAAGCGGAATAGATTTTACGAAACCGCAGAACATAAATACCGCAAGTCCCGCTCCGAAGCCTAAGTATATGATGATAATTCCCCACGGAGTACGCAGACCTGTACGGTCTGCCACAAGTGAAAGGGTAAACATTACCATCTGAAATGGCACCACCATTGAAAATACACAAAGTAAATAAAGTAATTTTGTAAATTTTGTTGTAATTCTGGTAATGTACCATGCACACATGGAGGTGCAGACTAAAATCACCAGCACAGAACCGATAGTAATAAAAATGGTCCAGCCCACCGCACTCAGAAGGTCATATTTGTCAATTGTCGTCACATAATTCTGTAATCCCACAAAAGTCTTCTCATCCGGAAGCCTGAACGGCTCCTTATTAATATATACTTTTTTCTTAAAAGAGTTCATTAACACAATAAGAATCGGAAGAATATATACTACACCAATAATTGTGAAAATACCAGTTCCTGCCCAGCTTAAAGCATTTTTCTTTCCTTCCATTTATTGTTGCACCTCCTTGGAACGTGTTGCTCTTAACTGAATCATACCAATCACCACTACGAGAACGAAGAACAGTACAGCCTTTGCCTGACCTACGCCCTCCCATCCGGTACGTCCATAGAATGTATTGAAAATATTTAACGCCATCATTTCTGACATTTTCGCAGGCTCTCCTGCTGTCAGCGATAAGTTCTGATCAAAAAGCTTGAATCCGTTTGTAATAGATAAGAACATACAAATTGTGATGGACGGCATCATCATCGGGATGGTAACCTTCCATAACCGCTGCCATCTGCTCGCACCGTCAATCTGTGCAGCTTCTATCACATCTCCCGGTATGGACTGCAGACCTGCGATATAGATAATCATCATATATCCAATCTGCTGCCAGCTTACCAAAATAATCAATCCCCAAAATCCCAGCCATTCATTTAAACCGAGAGCGGTTTCATAGCTTGACAAAATACCATTGAAAATCAACTGCCATATATATCCGAGCACGATTCCGCCTATCAGGTTCGGCATAAAGAAAATTGTACGGAATATATTTGTTCCCCGCATCTTTCTCGTAAGTGCCATTGCAAGCATAAACGCTATCACATTAATCACAATCAGCGACATAACCGCAAAAAGCGATGTATACCAAAAAGAATGCCTGAATACTGTATCCTTCAATGCGTCCACATAATTTGAAATTCCGATAAATTGGGCGTCTGTGACAGTTGTAAATTTACAAAAAGACAAACCGATTCCCATAATAAAAGGAATGATAAAACCAAGGATAAACGCACAGAATGTAGGGAGTACAAATATCGGCATATAACGTTTTATGGATTTTTCCATTTAAATCCCCTCCTTCTAAATAACGGCGGGAGAACTCTCATTGCCCCGCCGTTTCTTATTCCTTATGTTGATATTTATTTTGCTGCAGCTGCTTCTGTCGCCCAGCCGTCAACAAAGGCTGTAACAACTTTATCCCAGTTGGCATCTGTCTGGTCTGCTGCATAAGCTGTCAACGCAGAACCTACACCATTTTTCCACTCCTCTGAAGGCATCGTGGAGAAGTTCCATGATACAGGAGTTTTTCCTTCTTCTAAGTATTTATTTGCTTCATTTACAAGTACATTGTCAGAGTCAAGATTTGCCTTAAACGGAATCACAAATCCCATGTCTTTGCACATTGCTTCCACACCTGTTTCAGATGTTACACACCAGTTCATGAAATCCAGTGTTGCCTGAATATCCTCCTCAGATGCCTTTGCATTTACACACCAGTAGTTCTCTGTTCCGGTGCAGACGCCTTGATTTTCTTCTCCTTCTACACCGATGTAAATCGGAAGAATTCCGAGATTTTCATCGCCAACATCTGCGATATTATTGTATTCCCATGTACCATTCTGATAAAATACAGCTTCCTCAGTTACAAATTCTGCTGTAGCATCATCAGCTGTTTTTGTGGAAATCTCTGTCGGCTTACAGGCTGCATTGTTGATATACAGATTCCAGATCTGACGATAATTGTCAAGGTATGTACCTTTGACTGCATCTGTCGTGTTAATTCCGTCTGCCTGATATTCATAATAAAGCGGAAGGTTTGCAAGATGTGTTTTGAATCTCCAGTCAGAAGAGCCGTCCATACCTGCGGATGTAAATGCAGAGAATCCAAGCTCATCTTTTCTTGCCGTAATATCCTCAACTACTTTTTTAAAGCTGTCAAAGTTTGTAATATCATCTGCAGAATATCCTGCTTTTTTTAATAATGCCTTGTTGTAGATAATGCCGTAATTCTCAATAACATATGCAATACCGGCCATTTTATCGCCGTCCATCAGTGCAAAGCTGTCATCTGTCAGCTCACCTGCAATGTCTGAATCTTTCAAATCATAGCAATAATCTTTCCATCCCGCAAGCCCTACCGGTCCGTTTACCTGGAACAGTGTAGGCGCCTCTGTCTTTGCCATCTCTGACTTCAAAGTTTTTTCATATTCTCCTGATGCTGCTGTGAGAACTGTTACCGGAACTCCTGTCTCATCTGTATATGATTTTGCCAGGTCCTGCCAATACTCATCTGCCTCTGGTTTAAAATTCAAATAATAAACCTTTCCCTTTGCTTCTTTGTCATCTGATTCACTGCCTGAAGTCTTGCTGCAGCCTGCCAGCGTCCCTGCCACCATTGCTACTGTAAGTAAGGCAGCCAGCCATCTTTTTTTGTTTCTCATAGTATCCTCTCCTTTTCCCGGAAACGAGTTTCCATTTAATTTATACTTATCTTAACAGAAGCCTCTTCTTATCCTGTATCAATTTGTAAACCTAAAATATAAAAAAATATACTCCGCCGATACGCGGAGTATACATTCTATTGTTCTGATTCATATTTTATAATACTTTCATCTTCATATTGCGTAAATTCCTGCGAGGTAATCTTTCCTTCTATCAGAGGAGGCAACTGCTCTCCTAACGTATCCTCCTGCAGAATTGAATTCCATTTTACCTGATAATTCGGTGCAATCACTTCATGCTTCTGAAAGGTATCCCGATAATCACAACTTACAGAATCCAGCTTTTTACTATCTATACCCAAAAAACTATCCCGCTCTTTTTTGCTTTCAAGCACTCTGAATTTTAAAAACTCAATAGCACCTTCTTTCACTTCTTCATCATAGCCGGCCACGACAGCCCAGCCAAATGTCTCGGGTGAGGAAATCAGTATATTTTCCGGGAATGCTGAAAATGCCGCCTTTTCCTTCCACTCATCGTCCATTTGACTGATCATCCAATACCCGTTTGGTATCATCGCTGCTTTTCCTGAAAAGAAATTCCTGTAGGAAACATCAAAATCCGAATACATTGCATCCTCTGTCGTATATTGAAATAGTTTTTTCAAAGTTTCTGCCATTTCAAATCCGTATACATTCTGATAAGTATCCGGCAGTACCGTCTTTAAATATGCAAGACCTTCCTCACTCTCGGCAAGCTTTGCTGTGGTAAACAACATTGGTGCCCATGCCGTTCCCTCTGTATGAAGCGCCAGCGGCGTAATCCCTGCCGCAGCCAGACTGTCACAGGTCTGCCAAAATGCCTCCCACGTATTTGGAAATTCTGTGATTCCTGCCTGCTCAAACAGCTCTTTATTCCAGAATACCCCGGAACAGGAAAACAATGAAGTTGCCGTGCTCGACAGGTAGACGCTTCCATCCTCTTCCGTACACGACTCCAGTACATTCTCATCTACAGCCTCCTGCCACTCCTTATCAGCCTCAATATAAGGGGCAAGATCCACAATCCGGTTATCTTCAATCAACCTCTGATAAAAAGACGGAAGCATTCTAAGATCTGTGATAACAGCAGGAAGCTGATCCGATACATTCAGTCGTTTCAGATTCTGCCGGTATTCCTCCTCAGTCTCCATGATCCATTCCACCTGCACATGATATTTCCCATCATATTCTTTGTTAAATACATCAACCAGTTCTTTATTTTTCTTTTCTCCGGAATTCGGATCTACTGTAAAAATAACAGGAATGACGACCTCCTCTGATTTTTCTATTGTATCCCTCGTCTGTTTCGCACTGCATCCAAAGACCAGGCTGCTTCCCACCAAAATAAATAAAAGCAACATACCCTTTTTAATCCATATCATTTTGCAATTCACCTCTCGGAATTCTTATTGTACATACGGTTCCATCCGGCTCTGCCTTGTAAAGCATCTGTACACTGCTTCCATACCGCAGTTTTAACCTTGTCAAAATATTAATGACTCCATAACCATGACTGGCGCCGTCAAACATCTTCTTAATATCAGACACATCCTTTCCGTTAGCGGCGTTGATTTTCTCCATAATACTGCGTTCAATAGGCTTCCCATTATTGTATACCTGAACAATTCGTTCTTCCGTTTCCTCATAAATGGAAATCTTAATAAATCCACCTTCAAAAATCTCGCAGAACCCATATTTAATGGAATTTTCAACAAGCGGCTGTAAAATCAGCTTTAAAATCTTCATCTGTGGATCCACCTGACAGTCAATTTCATAATCGAACAGATTCTGATTTCGTATCTGCTGAATCTGCATATAGCTTTTGGCATTGTCTATCTCGTCTTCCAGAGAAATCATATTACTGCCTTTACTGAGCGTCACCCTGAGATAGCGGGAAAGCGCATGAATCATTTTCATTGTAGTATCTTCATTATTGATTCTTGCAAGCATATAAATTGTATCTAATGTATTATAGAGAAAATGCGGGTTAATTTGGCTGATGAGTACATTCATCTCACTTTCTCTCAAGGCTTTCTCCTGCTCTTTGATCTCATTCAAAAGTCTCTCAATATTTCCCAGCATCTCATTGTAGGAATCGCCAATAAAATCAAGTTCTGTATTCGTATGCAGTTCTTCAATTTTTGAGAAATCATTTCCCTGAAACTGAATCATAGTGTCACTGATTTTGCGTATCGGAGTCGTGAATCGTTTGGAGAAATAAATACTCAGCACAAATGTCGCTCCAAACACTACCAGATATATAGCAAATATAATGATCACAAAACCCGCTGTGCTCTTACTTAATACATCGTCGGGGACAATGGTAAATACGGTAAATCCCGTCTCCTTCTGGCGATAGGCAGACAGCACACCGCCTGCTATCCGTTCTCCATTCACAATCATTCCGTTTTCCCCGGTACTCTCCTGAATGCTTCTGGCAATATTCGCCTTTTTCTCCTCATCCAACACATAATTTTCTTCAAACCATCTGCTACACAGATTTCCTTCACTGTCCAGAACTCCAGCAAAAATTTCCTGGCTCTCATTTCTCCTTGCTCCGAGAATTTTATCCAGAAAATCTTCTTCCATCTTAAAATAAAGTATTCCCGGTTCATGGGCATAATCCAAGCTTCTTACATATCTTCCGATAAACAGAGCCTTCTCCTCTGTTCCGAATAAGGTATCTTTCGTCCATATCCATTTCGTCTTTGCATACTCATCTCCTAAAAGCTCCCCGAAGCCACTTTTTTCGAATTGTTTATAGGACACACTGGAATAAGATCTTGTATAAATATTTTGCTTATTATCAATATAAAAATATTCCCCGATTTCATCCAAGTCGACATAAGCAAAATATTTACTAAGCGCTTTCTGCTCGCTGTCCTCCAGCGGCTGAAACAGAAGGCTTTTCTGCACATCATCCCGAATAATACAATCCGCTGTCACTTCATCACTTTTCTTAAACAGAGCGTCCAGCTCCATCCCCATTTTTTCATCCATAAATTCATACTTATCGATAATCGCACTGCTGATATTATGTTTCACAAAGGCCCACATGCCAATTCCCGACAACAGAAGTGCAAGAAGCAGTAGTGCGAAAGTATGCATTAAATACCATTTTTGAATTCCAAAATTTTTGTTCCCATCTTTTTGCATCATTGCTCATATTCCTTCTTATACTCACTCGGCAACACACCAGTGTACTGTTTAAATACATGCGAAAAATAAGATGGATTGGAAATTCCCACCCTCTCACAAATATCCGCCATGCTCTCTCTCCCTTTCTGTATCAGCCTTTTCGCCTTTTCCATACGCTGACGCAGAAGATATTGTTTGAATGTCATCTGAAATGTCTGCTTAAATACCCGTCCGAAATAAACCGGATTCAAATATATCTGATTTGCAACAGTGACAATCGAAAGTGATTCATCACTTAAGTGTTCCTCAATATACGCAACGGCTGTCGACATATATTTACTGAAGTATTTCATTTCATTATTTTCTGCACATCGCTTTCGTTCTTCAATAATACACCCCAGTATTTTATAACTGATATCTACAACTCTTACCGCATCCAGCTTCTGCAGATTTGAATAAAAATCCAAAAGCATGGATTCAATTTCCTCAGACATTCCGTAACTGTCTCTTACCATAAACTCAACCTGAAGCATCATTTTATGTAAATATTGAATCTGCATCACATTCTCTTTTGGAAGCGCGTAAATAAAATGGACAAACGCCTGTTTCAGCTCTTCCATATCATTTTTCCGCACCGCATTCATAAAAAAAGATTCTTTCTCCTCCGGATAAATCTGCCCCTCCTGTTCCGGAGCTTCTCTCTCCCCTGCAAACAGACTCGTCCCCGCCTTACTTGCAATTTCAAACAGTTCCATTGCTTCATTATAGCTTCGCTTAATTCCCTGTATTCCTCTGTATGGTTTTGATATAGAAGCAGCCACAGGTATCTTCTGCTTTGTTCTTGCCGCCTCTATCACCTCTTTTAATAAATGTACAGCAGAATTTTCTTTTATTTTCACCAAATAAACAAATTGTTCCTCCTGATTTTCAAACTGCCAGCAAAAATAATGCTTTCTGATTTCATCCCCTACATACTGATTCAGAGAATAACGGTCTGCTTCGTAATCAAGCCGGTGGATAATCTTATAGGAAATATCCAGATCCGCGCAAATTGCCACAAAACGGTCATCTGCCGACACCACATCGCGAACTATAGAGAATACTTCTTCGACTCTCTCATACGGAATGTGATTCTGCAAATATCGTTGTACCACCACCTGCAGGAAATTTGTAGAGTCCTCCTTCAAAAGTTTCTGCCAGTTTTCCAGATTTTCCTCACTCTCTGCCTGCGCCCGGCACGTTTCATATGCCCCTTTCATCGTCTTGCAAAGCTTTTTCTCTTCAATCGGTTTCAGCAGATAATCAAATGCCCCCAAAGAGCATGCCTCTTTTGCATATTCAAAATCCCGATATGCACTCAACATAATAAACAGGCACTGAATTCCCATACTTTGAATCTGTTCAATCACCATAAGTCCTGTAATCTGTTTCATTCTGATATCTGTCAGTACCACATGTGGTCTTTTCTCTTTAATAACTTCAATGGCCTCTTCACCACTCTGCGCTGTTCCGACAACCTGAAACCCCATAGAGCCCCAATCATAAGTACTCTTCAGACCTTCCAGCAGAATCGGTTCATCATCCACAAGTACCAGTTTTAATAATTCCATCTCTACTTCACATCACCCTTCTGTTATTCATTCAATATCTGCCTCATTAAGCAATGCTTTTCCTGCAATTTTTAATCCGTCCGTCCCCCCAGCTGTATACCAACAAAATACATCCGGATTTGGTCAACGCCGAATTTAGCATCGTCGCCACCCTCCACCAGTCCCTTCATGTCCGCATACCGGAAATGGTTAATCCACCCTTTGACTGCATCGTTGAGCTTCTTTTCCCTTTCCGGGTTGCTCCATTTGTTCCCTCTGGCTGTGAGCATTCTCAGTTTATTTTTGAATTTTCCAACTGACTTCGGATGTACCCGGAACCGGCATTTCCCTTTGTTCCGATAAAAACCATAGCCCAGATACTTCACCTTGCTGATATGACTCACTGTAGTTTTCTGGAGATTGACTTTCAGAAATAGCTTGTCCGTTATAAATGGCGGCATTGAGATTGTCGCTTCTGAAAATGATGTCGAACAGGTTGTCTGTCCAAAAGTCCGTATTGGTGTCAGTGCCGGGCGGATCAGGGACTTTCACCCTTTAGAACGTGCGCCCGCCGGGCGCACCTACATAAGACAAGGTGCCATTAATGACACCTCGTCTCAGTTCTCTCCAGCTTTCGTTCTAATTCTTTTATACGCTTAATGGATGTAAGTTCACCCTTACATATCACATAAACAAGCAAAGAGGTATCCTGTGACCTGTCATATCTACGAAATGCCTGTCTATATTTTGATTGATCCTCAATAGTAATCGGAAGCCATCCATTATTTATCAGGCGTTGATTCATGATTAGCCGTCCACAACGGCCATTTCCATCGGGGAAGGGATGAATACGTTCAAATTCTAAATGCTCCCTGGCTATGTTTTCCACCACATCTTTCGCCTGGCTAAAGTATTGATTGAGCTTCTCTACATATTTCGTCATAAGTCCTGGGACTTCTTCATGCTTTGGCGGATAATAAACAGCTTCTACTAGCGTGCCCACATACAGATTTGTCTTTCTGTACCCTCCTTCTCTTCCCAGTATTAATCCATTCGCATCCTGGATCCATGTCTCATCTATGTTCTGCCTATTAAATTTCAGCATTTTTTTGATCGCCTGGAATAATTGCTTGGCCTCTGAATATTCCGTATAGGTATGCCCGCTTCTTACTTCATCATAATCTAATAAACTGATTGTCTCATCAAGCGAAAGTGTATTCCCTTCTATGCTATTTGAATTCCAACAAAACCTTCGGGTAAAGTCCTCATAAAAAGGACTTATTATCATTTCATTTTTTACTGTTTCTGTCATATCTGGCAGTTCATATTCTATTTTATTTAAAAATCCGTCATTATTCATTAACATACTCTACACTCCCCATTATCTTTTACTGATTTTTTATCAAGTTGTACTGTAGGATTTTCACGAACAAAATCCAATATTTGATGTATTTATTCAATTTTATGCACATCCAACAGATTTTCCCCAACCGCCATTTTCTTTCACTTTTCATCACCCTTTTTTTATAACAATTTTAGACTTTTTTGGTAGTCTTTATAGTTCCCTTCTGTTGGCTTTTATCTACTGCTTGAAGGATCCCGGATATTCATAAAATTTCATTTTCTGTTACCAGTCCTTGCCGCGCCGCCAGATGAAGGTATTTTTTTAACTCCATCTCCTCCAGCTTCATCACCATTTCATGAAAAGGCTCCAGATATCCATGTAAATGATGTTCTTCCAAACATTTATAATACTCTTGCCTGTTCTCATTTAGAATATTGATTGGCAGTAGACCGCCATCCATCAGCTGATAATTCATAAGGAGTCGTGCGGTACGCCCGTTTCCATCTATAAACGGGTGGATTCTGACAAATTCAGCATGTGTCCAGGCCGCAAGTTCTGTAGTTTCAAGCACACATTTATATTCCAAATCTCTATAGAAATCTTTCATTTGAAATATCATATCTTGAGGAGACGGCGGCTCATGCTGGCTTCCTCCTATAAATACATCTCCAATACGGTAATTTCCACCCGGAAATATATTCTCTACTAAAATCTTGTGTATCTGTTTCACGATTGTCTCTGACAGAGCCTTTTTATCCTTGATGCATTGCTTTATGTAACGATACGCTTTGTCATGATTTATTACCTCATAAATCTCACGTAGATCTTTGCCGCCTACGGATACTTTATCACTAAGCACCAGCTTAGTATCTATGAGGGTAAGTGAATTACCCTCTATAGCAGTCGAATTGTGTGTATACGAAATACGAAACGCTTCTTCGTAATTTTCTAAATACATGGGTTCTAATTGTTCCTGTATCTCCATAAATTTATCTTTATTATGTTTTATCTTATCGATTAAGTTCATCTTGCTTTCCTCCCTATATAATCGTATCATATCAAATATATTTCTTTATAACAATACCATTTGCATAATAGTCATTATAATAGCCATTACATTTTTGATTGCTGCAGATGCTTCAACACGGCAGTTTCATTTGATCTGCAATTATAGAAACATTTGTTTTCTTGCTTGATTTCTTCTCCTTTGTCATTTTTTCCTAAAGAGATACATTCTATGCCCTTTTTTCGCAGTTCTGAGTAGATTTCTTTCCACTCCCTTATTTCTGTCGCTATATCGGCATACGTCTTATCCCTCATCTGGTAGCCAGCGCACTGCAAGTTCGTCATTTTTGATTCCCTGCATATGACCGCCGATATCGTGGCTCCACCAGCCATATCCTACATTGGGTGCAGTCACGGTAAAATAAGTTTTCCGCTTCTCCTGCTATCCTCATAGTGGTAATGATTCAGCACCCACAGGGGATCTAATCCTTCGATTCCTGAATTATTTCCCTGCTGCCAGTCTATCCACCAAAAATCCACCCCCTGCTTTTCCATAGGATGATGCACCGTCCTGAAGAAAAGGGCTTTAAGGCTGCAAGCAAAAGGAAGTTCGTTTTCCGGTTCATACTCTTTGAAATCCCCGTAGACGGCAGCTTCATTTTCTTTTCTCATACGGATAAGCCTCTGCATATAATAGAAAACGGAATCTGCATCCGCAAGCGCTTCTTTTACGTTAATCTCCCTGTAGTTGGGATTCACCTTAAGCCACGGTTTTCCTGTGGTAAAGCCTGCATTTTCTGTATCATCCCACTGCATAGGTGTTCTTGCATTATCCCTCGCACGGTAACGAATGCCATCAAGCAGTTTTTCGGCATCAGTATTTCCGTTTACCACCCTCTCTCTCCAGCAGTTACGGATTTCCACGTCATCGTAGTCCTCAATGTCCCTATGTCCCTGATCCAACACATAGTCTGTGATCTCTTCAAAAGCTGCTTCATCATTCGTCATCACAGTAGCAATATTTTTCCCCTGAAGCACTGTATCAATAGCAACACAGGGAATATCAAGTCTATTTTTTACAAATTACGGTGCAATCTTTTATGTAATTTGCACAACGTTTTTCTTTTTGTCACGGAAATTTTTTATAAGAATGAGAAAGACTAGACAAGTTTACTAAAATCTGATATAATGAATTATCTTAATAATCGGTGTGCCCAGAAATTGGAAAACTGCCAAAAAAGTTCTCTGAGAGGACTTTTTTGGCAGTTTTTTTGGAGGAAAAAAATGTATTTAATGATTGATAATTATGACTCATTTGTGTACAATCTTGTATGTTATATGGAAGAATTAGGGGAAAAGGTAGAGTTAGTGCGTAATGATAAAATTTCTGTGGAAGAAATTGAAGATTTAGTATCCCTTAAAAGAATTGAAGGATTGATTATATCGCCGGGACCTAAAAGCCCTGAAGACTGTGGAAACTGCAAAGAAATTATTAATAAAATGGCAGGCAGACTTCCAATCTTAGGTGTTTGCCTGGGACATCAAATTATAGGTCATGTGTTTGGAGCGATCGTTCAAAAGGGATTAAAACCGATGCATGGTAAAGTATCTAAAATAGTGACAACTCAAAAAGAATTGTTTACAGAACTTCCATTACATTACAATGTAACTCGTTATCACTCTTTAATTATCAGTGAAGAAAGTTTTCCTGATGAATTGGAGATAGATGCACGCTCAGAAGACGGAATAATTATGGGTATTCATCACAAAACATTCCCTATTTTTGGTGTGCAGTTTCATCCTGAAGCCGTGTTAACTGAATATGGTCACGAAATACTTAAAAATTATATTGAATTATGCAAAGGATGGTGGAAGATACATGAGAACTATAGTT
>PPYE01188388.1_pt1 | contig 19055 bp, 19 predicted proteins | sample 1559881 | NCBI WGS metagenome assembly PPYE01 (sample SAMN08240022, study PRJNA423297) | Human gut metagenome, whole genome shotgun sequencing project. | reverse complement strand
CACGTTCCCTCTATCCGTATGTAGCCGCCGTGTACGGCTGGAAAACAAGGCAGCGCAAGCCGGACAAGGCCGCATAAAAATGCTGCCCGCAAAATACCGCAACGCACCCGCCAGAGGTGGTTGCGGTATCCTTTATTGAATGACTGAAATACAGAACCATCACCTTTTATAATCAGCTTCGTTCCTTTTTTATCTCATGTTTTTTGTGAAACCGGGAATGGACGAATATTTTGAACTGACGGACGAAGGTTACGAGTGGGTCTCCTAAACATTCGGTACAGATAATGACAGGTACGGGTTCGGGATACATTGGCAATGGATGTGTCCTGAATCCTTTTGCCGGAATTACCCTTTTATATCTTCATGACTCTTTCCCTTTTATCGAAGCGTATTCCGTACCCCATTGTACTCCGGCTAACCAACCGGAAAGCAATCCTCTTATAACACCTTAGCTTCCCCATTTTACTCCTTACAGCCGTTCCCCAGACACACTCCATGCCGAAAGCCCGCTTATTTTTTCTGCAAAGTTCGATTGCCGGCTGCCAGTCCCGGCAAGGACCGCTGGCGCTTGCAACCGGAAAATCTTCCTCTCCGACTTCGTTGGAGAGCGTATTTCCCGTTGCCTCCTTGTCTGGACTGACCGTCAATCCTGTGGCAGAAAAATAACCAGCCTCTCGGTACGAGATTGTACCAAAGGGAAAAACAAAAAATAGTTCAAACTTAAAATTTAAAGCGTATGACATTTAGAGAATTTATGCGAGAAAACGGTTACGAGTTACAGACAACTTTTTGGGAGGACTTCTCAATAGCGGACCGATTCGGTCTGTCAGCTATACAAGACACTTTCAAACGTGCTTTCGAGGAATGGAAAAATAACTATAAATACCTCACGGAACTGATATTGGTACTCAATCATAAAATCTGGCAGTATTATGAAACGAAACCGGAATTTGCGACACTTTACAATACCCTTTGGGAACAGGCAGGTCAATATGCGGTAGAGAACCTGAAAGATGACGAGTTAAGTTATTATTACGAGGTGACGGATTAAGCAAGGGAACACAAAGAGTCGGCTTTCATCGGCGGCTCTTTGTGCCACTTCCTTTTTTATAGCATACGGCAAAACAAATACCGCAACCGTCCGCAAAAGACAGTCGCGGTATCGTGTTATCCTGTATAACCATTGTCAACGGTCTCCCGAAACACTATGAAGAAAACCGTTTATACTTTCTTTATTTTCCCTCTTTTACCGCATCTAAGAATGTCTTTGCAGGCTTGAACGCAGGAACAGAGTGAGCCGGAATCACGATGGTCGTATTCTTTGAAATGTTACGAGCCTTTTTCTCTGCCCTTTGTTTGATGATGAAACTTCCGAATCCTCGCAGGAACACCTCGTTCCCGGCAATCATCGACTCCCTGACACTCTCCATGAATGCCTCCACTACAGTTGTCGCTACCGACTTTTCTATTCCGGTCTCCTGTGCGATCCGGGCAATAATATCTGCTTTTGTCAGACTGTTTTATTATAAAATCCGTTGCAAAGATAATAACATATCTCTTTGTCGTCTGGATTGCCAGCCTGATAATGTTACGGAAAACGATAATCCACCTTTATCTCACGGTGTTCCTTCGGCACGAACCAGACAATCGGAAAGCCCCGATAAAAGGAGAGAAACATAAAAAACATACAAATCCGTATCCTGTAGTCAAGGCAGGCAAACACCCGATCACCATTTATCGGTCATGATGGTAATCACTCTTGCTGAAACCACCGAATATAGCTTTCAGAATCTTTCCGATAACATAGAAAACCACTATAAAAACGATAAGTTCTCCCATATTCTATACTACTTAAAGTTAATATAAAGATACTAAAAATCAACGAGAACAGAAAACATATAGCCCTGATTCTCAAAAAAATCCATTTCAATCCGGCTAATACGAAAGCTCATTGCCCATCTTTCGGCTTACGCTTGCCCAACGGTCCTTTGAATTTTCCCCTATTGAGCTTTACCCCGTGCCGGTTGAGCACACTGAACACCGAACTCCGGCTGTTGTACCCGCTTACCGCCATGATGTCCTCGAAAGAATGACCGTTGACATACATATCAACGATGGTATTCTCCCGGTCGGCCTTATCCATCGCCTTCATCGTTTTTCTCGGGACCTTCGCTTTCTGTTGCAGATTCATGACATGTGCGGACGAATACCGCAATACCGCCACCTCTTCGGGTAGCGCCCCGAACATATCCAGTACATCGGCTGCCGTCGTTTCGGGGAACAGTTTTCCCCGCGAGTCGATCCGGTCATGGATGGAAATGATACGCACCACTTTGATTCGGCACAACTCAATAAACGCGGACAATTCGCGCGACCCACGGAGAGCGTTGCTGAATTTGGCCACGACAATCTCGTCACCTCTTTCGAGATTCGCTACAAGCTGTTTCCATCTGGGGCGCAGAGCCTCGTTTTCGACAAGTTCCTCTATCACTTGTACACAACCGTATTTCTGCATCCACTCTTTATCAGCCTCGAATCCGTCGTAACGATCCGCCTTGAATATGTAACCTACTTTTGCCATATCATTGTGCACTTCTATAAGAATAAGTACAAATATAAGAGTTTTATTTTAAACTAAACCATACTTTGAACGAAAATGATATGAAGGGCTTTCTGTGTCCTTCGTTTCTTTCACTTATTTTCATTGAAAATCAAACTATTAAGTGCAATGTTAAAAATGGTTTATAAAACGATTTTCGGCGCTTGTCATCTTGAAAAGAATACTTAGATTTGTGCTGTAAAATACAAAATGAACTATGAATTGTAAAAATCAATACTTAAAAATTGTACTATCGATTGCTGGACTTTCTGCCGTTCCGATTGCCATTTTCACACTTACATCGTGCGACGGTTCGAACGTCAAATCACTGGTTGAAGCCCAACCTACTCCAGCCGGTCTGTATCGGGAGTATCTGTCCGAAACACGCGGGCAAAAAGAACTTTCCTTTGAGGATTTGACCGCGTATATCGGGAAGTGGCAGACCTTGAAAGATTCCGTGACCGCAACCATGCGCCGGGACACGACCTATCGGGCACATTCCGACATACGTGAAGAGTGCATTCTGCTGCACGATTCCGTCCGTGCGGAACTTTCTCGGCTAGCGATGTCGAAACCTCGCACCTATAAAGAAGTGCTGATTCTGAAAGAACGTTTCTCTTCCTATACCGGAGACGTGGAACTGCATCGTTCCGCCGAAGAAATCCGTCCGTTTTTCGCAGAATTGGATAAACGTCCGGCCTGTCGGGGTAACAAGGAGCAAATTCTGTCAGCATATCGTAACGTGCTTGCCGAAACCCTGAACAATGGAATACATGGGAACGGCGACCTCAAAAAATTCATCGAAAGGGAGGATGCCGCTTTTCGAGCTTTCCTGTCCGGGTTGCACGAGCTTGGCGAAGCGAATATGGCCGACATCACCCGTGACACAGAGAAATGCTGCTCCGAGGTGTTTTTCGCCGCTGGGCGCAAGGAAATCACTTACAAGGACGCCACGATATACATGGCCTTACGTACCGACCGTCGGCTGATCCAGAACGTGCGTGCCTGTCTTGACAACATACGCCGTGGAAAGGTCGTAACGCCCGAACAGGCACAAGCCTATGTCTGGATGATTCTACAGCCCTACGCTTCCTTGGACGGCCTCTGCATATATGATTATGTTACGACACTTTCTGGATGACTTCATGTCGTTCGTACCCCTGCAAATGCCGCAGCTTCTCAATGTGGCAACGATGGAGGAGCCGCAGTTCTACGGTGACTATGTTCTGCTCACATTCCCGCTGCGGGACCCCTATGATCTGGAGGAGGTCATGGACATATTCGAGGACGACATGGAGCTGATTACACTCTACCACCATGTGCCGGTCGGACTGGAGAAATCCGGTCATAGCACCTGTGCCTACTCCAATCCCGCTTTCGGGCAGATGTTCAAGATGAACGCCCGGACAGACGCGGACGGCAAGGTAAACCGTATCATCGCGACCATTTACGATTCGTTGGAGCTGATGTACGGCGACCTGTGTCTCGATCTGAAACTCCACGCCGGGAACGGCAGCTTCAAGTACAAAAAGAATCAGGAAGACGTGTTGTTGGATTTCATGTAAAACAACCCCTATGCGAAACACGATATACCGCCAAATGGTTTTCTGTATCGACACGTACCGCACGTGGATAGAAGTGGCCGATGACAACCTCTACAAGGAACACGTCATTTCGAGAAACACCCGGACCGACTTCCTTGTGACCCGCACGCTGGTACTGCGGGCCTACAAACCGCATGGTCCATACGAAAAGGGCATGACGTGGACGATTCCGGAGCATGATCTGGACACGGCACTGGCTACATATCGTAAGCAGAACGGCACATTCAAATCCCGGATGAAGAAAGGCGCGTCGTCCCTGACAGCCGAAGACACCGAGAACATTATCCGCTTGGCCACCCACGGGATTGTCCGATTGGAACTCGTGGTACGGCCCGTTCATATACCTTCAAAACCCTATTACCTGTTATGACCTGGATTATATTACAATTCGTATTTCTTGCGCTCGACCGGCCGAAACGTTTCGTCTGGTTTGCGCTCTTGGCATTGGTCATCGGCTTCGTGCCGCATCTGTACACGATGGCCGTAACAATCGCCTTTGTTCTTTTGGCTGCCCTGTTCTACCCGTCGGCAAGGGTCATGTCCGAAAAGACAGACATACGCAAATTCCTCGAATGGCTGGAATGTCCCGGAGCATTAGCCGACAGTTATCATAGTATCATCACGCGAGGCTGCCACGATAATGCGGATAATGGCAACCTGAAACTATCCGCACATTATGAATCATCAAAAACAGAATGAAAATGAGAAATAGAAATGAAGCGCCCGCCGCCATACTGGCGAACGTGGAAGTGTTCGACTACCTGAAAGAAAAAGTCGGCGAGCGGAAAACGAGAACGGAAGCCTACTGCGATTTGTTGGATAAATCGCTGGCAGGTTTCGTCTCCCCGTTTTTAAGAAGGCAGGACTACGACCTCTCTCCCTGCCAGTGCCATGTAACCGTTTCCGACCTTGCATCGGAGTGGCATTGGCATCGGGCTACTGTCCGCTCGTTTCTGGACACGCTCGAAGCGCTCGGACAGTTAGAACGCATCCGGCTGGCAAAAAGCGTCGTCATTACCATGCCCCTGCGGACCGGCACGCCTGCCATGCCGGACAGCGGACGGGAAGAAGCGGACTTTGCCACAAGAATACAGGAAGCATTGTACGACTGGATAATCGGCAAAGCAACCTCTTTCGATGTGGGTAAATCATGTGGACAAATCATGCGCCAGACCTTGACGGAGATAGCCGGACGGGACAGTCGTATCTATCCGGACAGTCATTCCGACACGGCATCGGCACAGACCGTCCGGTCGGAAGAACAGCTGTGTGAGACCGTCTTGGAATGTATTGCCCATGCCGCCCTCTGGCGGGTTCTGCGTAAATCGAGGTTCGACGACGGCTAAATATCCTTCCAGTTATAGCAGGCATCCGGGCTTGCCCGTCTGCCACTGAACAAAGGGAAGGGGGAGCCTAATACCCCTGCTGACTGACGTCGCAGGGAGAAGTGTCCAAGCAAGCAGCAAGCTGGGACACGGGGAATTGTCCGAAACAACACGAAAACAGTATGGCAAATGCAAAACAGGTTCTCGATGTTCAGGTATCGAAAGGGATCACCGCCGCCCAAGGCAACGAACACCTGCGTAATCGCAGCGAAGAGGCGGAGAAGTACGCCATGAGCAAGGGCAACTACGACCCCACCCGCAAACATCTGAACTTCGAGATTGTGCCCGGAGGCAAGGTTCGCCCCATCGACACGAGCCGCAATATCCCGGAACGGATAGCGGACATATTGGGCCGTCGCGGGATCAAAGACCCCAACGAGGGATTGGTTGAACCGAAATACCGCACGGTGGTAAACATCATTTTCGGCGGTTCGCGGAAGCGGATGCACGAACTCGCTTTCGGCACGCAGAAGGTGGATTTTGAAAAAGGTGCGGACAATACCCGCATCAAAAGGAAGAGCGACATCGAACGTTGGGCGAAGGATGTCTATGCATTCGTTTGCGGCAGATACGGCGAGCAGAATATAGCCGCCTTCATTGTACACCTCGACGAATTAAATCCGCACGTGCATTGTACGCTTCTGCCAATCAAAGACGGGAGGTTTGCGTACAAGGAGATATTCGCCGGAAAGGACAAGTTCGAATATAGCGCGAGGATGAAACAGCTCCATACGGACTTTTTCGCCGAGGTCAACACGAAGTGGGGAATGGAGAGAGGCCGGAGCGTCGCCGAGACCGGCGCACGGCACAGGACGACGGAAGAATACCGCCGTATGCTCTCGGAAGAATGTACCACCATTGAGCAACAGATTGGCCGACATCAGGAAGTCCTGTCCGCCCTCCATTCGGACATTCGGCTGGCAGAGCGCAGAGTCAAAGGTTTGACCTCGATGGTGGAAAACTTGAAAAGGGAGAAGAGCGAAAAAGAGGCTCAATTGTCGGCACTCGAAAATGATATGGATACCCGGAAAGGTGATGCTTTGACCCTATCTGCCGAGAAAGAAAAGCTCGAAAAAGAGCTGACTGCTATCCAAGGGAAACTGGCAGACAAACAGGAGAAGCTACAAACCGCCGACCGACAGCTTTCCGACCTCAAGGCAAACATGGATGCCATTGAGGAACGCACGGAACAGCTCAAGGAGGAAGCCTACGAATACTCCCGTGATGTCCACTCCAAAGTGGACAGCCTACTCAAGGACGTCATGCTGGAAAATATGGTCGATGAGTGGAGGGAACTGTCGGCGCGGATGAAGCCTTCCGAACGGCAACTTTTCGACGACACACTCGTGCGTTCCGTGGCGGAACGGGGAGCGGAAGTCATGCGCTGCGCCACGATGCTCTTTCTCGGTATGGTCGATGATGCCACTACGTTTGCCGAAACACGTGGCGGAGGAGGTGGCGGAAGCGACCTCAAATGGGGACGTGATGAAGACGAGGACAACCGGGCATGGGCGCTTCGCTGCATGAGGATGGCGAGCCGCATGATGCGCCCTTCCATCGGCAAGAAGCCCAAGCGTTGAATGGCAAGGTTTATAATAAAGAATCAGATAAACAACAAATTAAGGATATAAGAATATGACGAAAAATATCATTTTCATTATTGCGGCGCTTTGTTCGCTGCAAGCCCGTGCGGATGTACAACCTACGGAAAGGGATACTGTACACCGCACGTACCGTTACGATGACACAGAACTGCTGCAGCCGTTACAGCCCTTATACCTTGACGGAGTGGTCGTTCCGGCACGGGGAAACGGCAATTGGTTTGTCAGTATCGCCGGAGGTGCGACAGCCTTTCTCGGCACGCCGCTCGGTTGCGAAGACCTGTTCGGGAGGTTGAAACCCTCGTACAGCCTTGCCCTCGGCAAGTGGTTTACCCCGTGGGTAGGTGCACGCATAAATTACAACGGGTTGCAGTTCAAGGACGGCACGCTGGCCGTGCAGGAGTACCATTATCTCCATGCGGATCTGCTGTGGAATGTGCTTGGCGGTAGCTATGTCCGGCAGAAACTGGTGCGCTGGCATCTGGCACCCTTTGCGGGTATCGGACTGCTGCACCATGCGACCAACGGGCATAACCCGTTTGCAATCTCCTACGGCATACAAGGGCAGTATCGCATTTCCAAAAGGGTAAGCGCCCTCATGGAACTCTCCGGTACGACCACCTTCCAAGACTTCGACGGGTATGGCAAGGCGAATCGGTTAGGCGACCACATGCTTTCACTCACTGCCGGATTCTCTTTCCATATCGGCAAGGTCGGCTGGAAACGGGCCATAGACCCAAGCCCCTATATCCGCCGCGATCGGCAGCTCGTCGATTATATCAATGTACTGTCGGAACAGAACAGCCGCTACGCGGGACAGCATGACAAGGATAGCCGGACGCTGGCCGAGCTGAAGAAGATACTGGAAATCGAAGGATTGCTCGACACGTACAGCCATTTCTTCGATGATGACGATGCTATCGAGCGCAAAGGTTATCCGAGGAACAATTACAGCGGGCTGAACTCCCTGCGGGCAAGGTTGAAGAACAAGCATTGGAACGGAAAATCACCATTGGAAGGACAAGCCCCGAATGGGAATGGCCGGGCAGACAGCCTGCAGCACTGGCCGGATAGCGTGCCTGGTCTCGGAACAGGACAGTTCGAGAATCTTCCCGACAGCACTTTGGCAGACTATGCCGTTCGGATGCAGTCCGGACGGGAATGCATCGGTGCTCCCATCTTCTTTTTCTTCGAACTCGGCACGTCGCACCTGACAGACCCCTCCCAATTGGTCAATCTCGACGAACTGGCACGGGTGGCAAAGAAATACGGTCTGAAAGTTAAAGTCACGGGAGCGGCCGATAGTGCGACCGGAACAATTGGTATCAACAATGCCTTGAGTGCTTCGAGAGCCGACTATATCGCCTCGGAGCTGAACAAGCGGGGTTTGTCGCCCGACAGGATGACCAAGACCGGCGAAGGTGGCATTTCCGATTACGCCCCCACGGAAGCCAACCGACATACAAGGGTGGAACTGTTCTTCGGCAAATGTGAAGAAAACGAATGTTCGTCCGTAAACAGGTAGAAAGCAAGAGAGTACCGATGATAAATATCGGTACTCTCTTTATTTGTTATGTGCTGTATCCCGGATTCTTTAAGCAGACCGTATCAGTTGTCCGGATTGAAATTCTTGTCGTAATCCAAAAGGAACTTTGCCAGTACAGGGTTGTTGTGGTCCACTTTCAACTTGCCGGTGTCCAGACGGCGAATTGCCTTTCTGTCTTCTTCCGTTAACTCGAAATCGAGATACAAGATAAAAGAAACGGTTCTGTCCCGATGATAGGAACGGAGCCGTTTCTTTTATCGACTGGCTTACTATGTTATTGTTCGTCTTTCACGCCGCGTACATACCCGCCGTCGGCATCTGAACTGGTCGCACCGTTGGAGTGGTCTTGGGCATTGAAACGGAAACCGCCGTTCTTGCCTGAAATGGAGCCGTCTCCGTCATAAGTTCCGCGGCTGAAGCTGGTATAGGTCATGTACATGGCTTTGCTCTCATGTCTGTAAAGAAGCCATCGACCCTCATACGTTTGCCATGCGTCATCGGGTAAGCGGGTACCCATGATAAGCAGCTCGCGCAAGTTGGGCACGCGATAGCCGCTCGGTGTAATAGAAGCGGTCTGATACCATCTCCAATCCTGAACGCCTTCCCAACTCCAACGATTTAGTGCATCCACATCTATGCTCGGTGTAGGATAGTCTGCGTCATTTGCCGCTACCCGGAACTTGGCATACGGTCGGTTATAAGGCGACAGGTCATTATGCGTGGGCAACGAACTGGCTTCATAGCTTAGGCGGCGTGCCTTCTCGCTAAGGTTGGAGACATCAATCAGGTAGGTACCGTCGGGTTCGGCCTGTGTCACTTTGGGAATGAGTGGTGTGGGTTCAACATTCGGATCGTCAAGACCGATACCGAGGTTGCGTATGCAACGGTAGGCATATTGTCCGCCCACGGTGTTGTGCGAGCCGTCGTAGTTACCCAATGCGGCACATTCTTCTGCCCACAACACCCACGAATGGTCGCCGTCAGCGGAACTACTGGTATAGTGCCAATAGGTCTGGTAATCCCTGTCCGCGGGATTTTGGGGATAGAGGCGCGAAGCGTCGTCCAGCGCATATTCGCCGATATAGAGATCCACGAGCTGGTCGATGGCGGCCAGATACCAGCGTATTTCGTTAGGCTGCACGATGTTGTCGCCGTTCAGGTCGCGGTTACGCAACAGCACAGCGTGCAGGGCGTCTTGGTGGTCATCGGTCAGACCGTAGTGCTCGGAGGGGTTGAGCACCTCCGTCCAATGCAGGGATCTGTTGGATACATAGTTTTCGCCCAGAATACAACGTATGGTATTGAGCCGGCCGTTGCTGGAGGAAGTACTGTTTCTCACGTCACCTTCCTTCCAACGCGTGCCCTCCATGCGGCTTTCAAGCCCCCATGCGGTGGACAATTCATTCTCGCTCTTTTTCACGTTGTACACCGTGCGTATGGACTTCTGCTTGAAAGTCTGTATGGCTTCCACCACGCTCGACGCGCCATCGGGACTGTAATGCGAGTTGTCTCCGTTGATAAAATAGAGCAGGCGGTCTTCGGCCTCCACGTATCGGCGCCACTGCGACAAAAGCGGGGTATTGTCCTCGTCTGTATTGGGGTCATCCGGCTCGCGCACGTACACGTACTCGTCGATGAAAGCGGTAACGGTAACCGTACCGGTGGTCTTTCCTTCCTCGTACTCCTGCTTCAGGCGTTGCAGCAACTGGTGTACGTCGAGTAGGCGGGCGTCAGAATGGCCCGCATGTCCGTCATACCCCGAAGGTTGGTTCTTTCCGCCCTTGTAGTTCTGGTCACCGGGGTATTTCACGAACAGCTCGTCGTCTTGGCCATAGTCCTCGTTGATGGCGAACTTGATCCACTTGTAGTCATGGATACCTGTACTTTCCGGACTGTCCGTTTCGCCGAAACCGCCCGCATAGATGGCCTTGTCGAAAGCTGTCTGCACGCCCCATGTCATGGTTGGAACCATGCTTCGGTTTATCGTAATGAGCTCGCGGTCGTAGTGTGCATCCAGCTCGTACAGCCCATCTTGACTGAATATCACGTTGCCTTCGTAGCCGGGCCTCTGTTCGTTCTCCTCCCCATCGGACTCCACTTCAAGCCGTATATCGTTGATACCACGCAGGGTGACGGTGTAGATGTAGCGGGTATTGCGGCGGGTGTCGTAGTCGTTGGGGTTGCCGTCGGCGTAGCCCAGATGTACGGTGAAGGTCACGTCGGCATTGACGGTATTGCCTTTGTCATCCTTATAGGACAGTGTGCCGGACATTTCCACGTAGGTGGCGTTGGCGGGGGCGTAGGCAAAGTCGCCGTTCTCGAACTGCTGACCGGGTTTGTCCGTATAGTCGCCCGTGTTTTTGTGTTCGCGTTCCTCGCGTAGGGCGTACTGTTCCGCAGCGCTAAGCCCTTCGCCGGAGATGGCCTGTTTGGGAGTCTTGCGGTTTTCCGGCATGTAGAACACGAAGCCACCGGAAGTGTAGAGGTAATTGTCATCCCGCTCGGTAGTCTCGAAAGGCATCTCCTCGGTTGTGAAGTAGGTGCAACCGTCACCATCGGCATCGCCTGTCCCGTGGGGCAGCAGCAACGACTGGGCCGGCACGTTCACCACCCGCCAGCCGCGCGGACGGAAGTCAAGTGCCGTCCAGTTCTTATCGGAGGGTTTCTCGGTTTTCACCACGAACTCCACCCTCGCGTCCGTCCGCTCGGGCCGCAGCGTACACTCCAGCGAGGCGGGACCGCTTTCCGTACCGGGAATGTTGACAAGGTTGCTCGTGGAATTTTTATCATCGTAAGCATAGCCTGTCATCATGAACTGCGTGGAGCGTTCCACGGTATGCTCGTCCATCTTCATTACGAAGGCTTCGAGGTCTGACCGCGATGTTATAGACTCCATGTCCGATTTTTTGACATCATAGCCGGAACTTACGGATTCAGTAGATAGATTGGCGATGCAGACTATCTGTACCTTGTTCAGAGAGGTGGTCTCTATCATGACGGAACCTTTGCTGTAGTCTCCGTTATAGCTGATGTCGTCAGTAAAGAAATTGCGGTAATGCACCTCCCCGGCGGGGTTGAAGATGAACACGTAGAGGTTGTTCACACGGTTCTCGTAGGTAGCGTCCTGCGCGGCACGGGTCTCCACGCAGCTCTTCTCGGACCGGAAGTCCAGCATTACACGTGCGGGAAGCCCCTCTGCCACGCGGGCACGCTCCTCGAACAACGGGTCCTCGGTACACGAGTACAGTCCTACCGCCAGCAGCATGGCCGCCAGCAAGGTCAATATGTTTTTATGTCTTGTTCTCATAACTCAAATGACATGCAGTTTCGTTTAATTGAACGGGGGAACGGTTATCTCTTCCGTATCCCAGTCCTTTACTTCAAATTTTAGCGTGAGGTTGGCCTCCGAACTGAGTGTGGCGTGTATGTTCACTTGCTTGTTACGGGCGATAGAGTTCAGAGCGCCGCCGTATTCGTTGATGAAAGGTATGGCGTCATAGGGAGCTGTACTTGTGGTGAAACCGATGGTATATGGCGAGTTCTTGCTTGCATCCGTCCATGCGTATGAGGGATAGATGTAAAGGGCCAGCGTCTTGCTGCCGTAACCTCCGATTTCGACAGAGAGGCTCTCGTAGTTTTGAACATCATACTCCGTGTCGTCGGGAACGTCAAGGGTCTGCTCGCGGAACAGGTAGAGCCGGTCGCCGAAGAACTCGCCGAAAGTCATGGAAGTGATGGTAATCGGGTGGCTCAGCGTGTTGTTCATAATGACGTTGAGCTTGGCCACGGAGCGCTCCAGTTCCACTTCGATGGTCTGCGGCGTGCCGTCGGATGGAATTATCTGCACATCGCGATGCCAGCTCATGGGTAGGCCGTGTTGTGCGATTTCCTGCTCCGTAAAGCGTTTTGGGAAGTGCGTGCGGTGTTCATCCATCACCAAAGCTTTTTTGGTGTTGCCGACCTGCACGAGGTTGTCCTCGAAGTCTGCCATGTCGGAATAGTCCTTGCCGAGGGCGGCCTCGTTGGCCACGGCATAGATGTCCACAGTACCTACCGGCACACCCTCGATGGTGACACTGCCGCCGGAGAGGTCGGCTTCCTTGAACTGTTTGTTGATGACAGGTTTGTCCTGCGAGAATACCAATATGCGCAAGGTGTTTATCTTCTCTTCAGCGGCCTTGTACTCCTCGTCCGTGGTGTGCGTGGAACGTATATCGGCCATTGGTACGTGCAGGGTAACGGAGGCTGTGCGTCCGTCGGGTATCCATTCGTCCACTCGGTCCGTGCAGCCGGCCAACACCTGTTCATCCCAGTCGAGAACCTTCACGTTGATTGCGAGCGAAGCGGCCGAAACGGTCAGGGTGTAGGCATATTGGCTGCCTGCATCCCATTGTTTCGCATTCCCGCCAGAGAGGTTGACCGTGGAATTCCGGTCGGCGGTCTCGCCCTCGAAACGGTAGCTCACGGCGATTTCGGTACCAGTCAGGTCGGTGTGCGGGAGTAACAGCACGTCGCCCAGCATGTTGCGGGTCTCGCCGGCTGTGATGGAAATATCCTTTGCGGCCAACAGGGCATCGCTGTCGTTTGTCTTGGCGGTGTTGCTCCACGAGCTTCCACCGGAGGCATTCCAAGTAAGGTCGCCTTTGTAAGTCACGCCGTTCACTTTGAAGGAAGTAACCGTTACACCGCGCCCCACGGCCCTGATATTGAAGGCCAGCCTTGTGAGCCGATGGGAGAATTTGAAGCTGACAGATTCGGGGGCTTTGTCTGCCTCGATTACTATATTTGTTCGTTCCGCCGTCATCAGGTCGTGCCCTTTCGTGGCGACGAAGTTCTTGACGGTAAAGGTGCCGTCCGTGCAGGCGACGGACACGGCATCGCCCAGCGTTCCGGTGGACGGATAGAGGGCGTAGAAGTCGTAGGTGTTGCCCGACTGCCAGTACAGCAGGCCGCCTCCGTAGGTCCAGCCTGTACCGGAACCGTAGGTCACGGTCGTGTTGTCGAATATCTGCACGTCGTTGTCCGTGCCGCTGGTGTGGCGGTAGCTGCCCCACACGCTGAACGACTGGCCGTCGGTGTTCAGGTCGTCCGCACTCCCGATGGCGGAGCGTGTCAGCGTGGGTAGCGAAAAACGTATCGCCCCGCTGTCTCCGGCTGTCTCCATGTCCTGCACCACGCTTTCCGTGCAGGAAGCCGCTGACAACAGCACCGTCGCCAGCAGGGGCAGGATTCCGAGGGTGTTCTTTCTTCTGTTCATATATCTCATCATATAAAGGTTATTCCGTTCTTGCAGGAAAGCTGCATGTGTGCGGTCTGTCCTGTATCATTGTGGCCGGGAAGGGAACATTCAACCCCGCCCGGCCTGTATTCTTCGGTCCGATTGGCCTAACCGGCCGAGCTGCGTATCTCGTTTCGCTGAGTTAAGTTTCTCGTCATGGTGAGTTGCTCAACTCGCCGCGCTGAGTTGCTCAACTCACGGAAGTGGGTCGCGCAACTCACGGAAACGGATTGGCTGGTACGGTAAGCGTTTAGTTCTTTTTATCAGTCAAATTAAGGTCATCACCCGGCGTAGTATCTTTCCACTTATCTACGGTTACATCAAACTTGATAGGCTTGGCGTTCGGGTCGGTGTTGATGTCTTCCATCTTCAGCTCTGCCGTGTAGTTGTAGTAGTACCCGGCTGTCCATGTGTTCTTCTGCAAGCTGGTTTCGCTGTTGCTCGGATTGTAGCTCAATGTGGCACTGAAATCCTGCTGTCCTATCGTTTCTTGGGCAGCGTTCTTTACCACTGCGGTGAATTGGACGCTCAACGTGCCGCAGGTCTGCGGAATAACGAACAGCGGTGCGCATGTCTGGCTGAAGTATCCCTGTTCGTTGGCAGCGTCGGCAGTCACGTCGGTGATGTTGTCGAAAGTGTATGTGCCCGTAGTGTTTGAGAGCTGGTCAGTACTCCACGTGATTGTGCCTTCGTTGGCCTTGTGGTACGTTCCCGTGGACTTGGTCGTTGCGCTCTCTATCCGTAGGTTGTTCACAGCCACGGTGTAGGTGTTGGCCATCTTGGTCTTGAACGTGAAGGTCAGCTTGGACAGCATGTGCCGGAACGTCATGCTTACTTTCGGGGCTTCGCCCGACGCTGTGCCGTCCCATGTGTAGTTGGACTCGTTGCCCATTGCGGCTACGAGGTCGTTCTTCCCGTCCGTGCTGTACGCCGTGAAAGTCAGCAGGCCGGAGGTCGATCCTCCGCTCTGCGAGCCCGCATCGTAGCTGACAATCGACTTGTTAAGCTGGCTTTCCCCGTTGGCATAGCCCGCAAAGCGGAATTCCTTGTTTTTTTCCCAGTAGTAGGTGTTTATGGGTAGCCATTCGTTGTCGCCTGCTTTGCTCACCTGCACGTTGGTAAAGGCGTCTGCCCAGTTCTGGTCGCCTGTGCCTTTGTTCTGTGCGAATACCCAGAACTTCTGGAAATTTTGTGATGTGACATCACCGGAACGGGTGGTCTTGTCCACAAAAGTTGTAAACTCGATGGGCTGGTTGGCGTATTCGGCCACGTCCATCACTTCCTGATTGCTACAGCCGGAGAACACCGCTGCGGCGACTCCCAGCAAAAATAAACTCTTTTTCATGATGCAAAAGCTTAAATTAAAAATACATTATTGTTTGGTTAATCATTTAGTTATCAATACATCTGTTTTATACAGGTCACCCTTCTTACAATGGCAGGGGGATGTCGATGTAATCGCCCCATCCCTCCACGTCGATGTCGAAACCGCTGTCGAAGCCTGCCGCACCTTCCTCGTCGGTGATGACAAGGCCGTCGGAGACGATAATCACGCCGCCACGGGGCTGGGCCTTCACTTGGTCCGTCACATCGAACTCGAAGGTCTTCATCGCGCCGTTGTGCAGACGCACTTCGAGATTGAGGTGGTAGGAGCGTTCCGTGGTGCGGGTGCCGTCGCCGTAGTGGTCGCCGGGGTAGTCGGGAATGCCGAAGGATTTCACTGTGGCCTCCGGACCGTAGTCACGCAGGGTACAGTCGAACATCACGGTAGCCGCTTCCGGTCCGGTGTGTCCGTCGTTCAGATAGACGCTCTCGGCCATGCCTGCCAATGCTCCGCGTGCGAGGGCCACGTACTGAAACCCCTGTTGGAACTCGTAGCGCACGAGGTAGGTATAGGTGAGCGGCTGCAAACGCACGGGCAGACCGACAGTCTCCTGCGTGGGCAGGGCCTCGTAGCTGCCTATGTATGCGCCGTAAAGCATGTCGGGCTGGTTCACGGTACGTTCCCCCGCGTGCAGGGCTTCGAAAGCCCCCCGCGTCAGGCTACGGGTGGTGGCACTTGCGGAAGCCAGTGCGGCGATGTCGTTGAAGACGATGTATTCCGTGTCATTGTTGTAGAACAACAGGTCGTGCGTACCTTCGTTCATATAAAGACGGCCTCCTTCGGGCGACAGGTTGCCCTCGTTCTCGGCGGTGCCGCCGGTATAGATGCGTGCACGGATGCCGGTGGGCACGTCGGGGCGAAGGTCGTCATAGCGTTGGGGCCATGCAGGGTTCCACACGGACTGCCAGTCGGTCTGGTAGCTGCGTTCCCATTCCTGCTCCCACGTGGCGGTGAGGTTTACCTGAACGGAGAAAGCATGGTCGGGGTGGTCGTAACAGAGATCCTTTCGGCAACCGCCCAACAACAGAAGCGTGGCGGCGTATAATGCCATATATAGCGGTGTGCGTCTCATCGTGCGCCTCCTTTCTTCTTATCCGTGTCCCACAAACGCCAAACGAGCGTCAGTTTCAACTTCAGCGGCCCGAAGTAGTCCAGCTTGCTGGTCTGCCGATAGACGTAATGTGTGCCGCCCAGATAAGGTATCGGGTCGTACACCTCATACTTGCTGTGCATGTACCCCACGCCGATACCGGCTTCTAAGGAGAGCCGCCGTCCGATGGGGAACATGTAGCCGTAGCTGACTCCGACCATTTCGGCTTCGCCCTGATAGCCCTCCTTGCCGTTTTCGAGGTCGTACCACGTGAAGCCTCCGAACACGCCGAGGTAGTGGCCGTGCCACGGGCTGCCTTGCTTTTGCCCGAACCACCAGCGTCCCTCCGGGCTGATTGTTGCCACTTGATAATACCTGTGCTTGCCGTCGTTCTTCCACCATGCCATCTCGCCTTCAAGGTTCACCGTCCAGCGGTCGGCGATGCGGTACTCTACTTCGAGCGAGGGCATCAGTATCGCATCGTAAAGCAGGTTGGTCTTGATGGCCAGTCGCTGCACCATCGCTCTCTGAGGTTGCACGGTCGCTTCCTGCCGCACCGTTGCTGGTTCGGAGGTCGTTTCCGCCACGCTATCGGGTTGCAGGACCGGTTCCGGTTCTTTCACTTCCGACTCTTTTTGGGGAATGACTTTTACAGGCGGTTCGGGTTTCCGGTAGCAGACCACCGAAAGGCTGGAGCGTAAATCTGGGAAGAAGTTCTCCAGCATGTAGGTGTACGGCATACCGCCGCGCAGGTCCATGAGCTGCTTTTTTCGTCCGTCCACTACGCGACCCGCCTTGTCGAACACCCATACCGGTGTATGGTCGAGGATGTGCAATACCTCTTTTTTATAGAGCATATCCGATGCGGCGACCATCCGGCGCAACATATCCCATGCGATGCCCTCGCCATGTATACAGACCAAGTTGTCGGGAATTTCGGCGTGGCGCACGAGATAGGTTTTCAGGGAATCGGCCCTGCGATCTGACAACACCTCGTTGAGATGGTTCACACCTTCGGGCGATGACCACGAACGTACCACAACGCCTTCAAGTCGGTTCGCCCCGTATTCTTCGCGTAGAATGCGGATAAAACGCTCCAATTCCGCGCGATTATCCCTGAAGAGCACGTCCACTTCTCTGTGGCCCTGCCGGTAATAGATACGGACCGAGTCCAACTCTTGTGCATGAACATACCCGCCGCAGAACAAGAGAAATAATAACAGTATTCGTTTCATTGTCATAGTCTATGCCTATTTATATATCAGCTATTTATTCAATTCTCTCGTGCCATGCCTTTTCATTTAAAGGCAAAAAAACACCAAACCAACAAATAATCAGCCTGATAACTGTCTGTTATGCCGATTTATTTGTTCATTAAAAAAGCTATCGAAAAAAGGTCGTATTATTCGGACACTCCGGGAAAATTCGCCCTACTCAAAGAGCTGAAACGCAATTTTTTGCAGATTTTTGTTGTGGATAGCTCATGTTTTTGTAATTTTGTGGCTGAAAACGAACGATTTAACCAACGATTTAACCAACGTAAAATCATACCGTCCGTTTTTGTGACATTCCTTTTCGTCTTATCTCTTTTTCTTTCATGGCTTTATCTATTTCTTTATAGCGGCTGCGGAATTTCAGAAATGTATCTCGCGAGATGTTGAAACGCCTACATATATCGGCAATCGTGCAGTCCCGTTTCAACATGCCGACGACGACTTTCCGGTTTTCGATCAGCACATTCATTTTCGTGTAGCTGCCTTTTTTTCGTCCGAGGACGACACCCTCGGCTTTCCGCAGGGCGAGCGCCTCTTTGGTGCGCATCGAAATTAGATTGCGTTCAATCTCCGCTACCAAGCCGAAAGCGAAGCAGAGCACCTTGCTGTTGATGGAGTTGTCAAACGAATACCCCTCCTTGGTCGTGTAAAGGTTGATTCCTTTCTCCAGACATTTGCCCATGATGGCCATGAGGTCCGTTAGCGTGCGGCTTAGACGCGATATTTCTGTGACAATCAGCGTGTCGCCATGCTTCATGCGCCGTATCAGCCCTCCTAATTTGCGGTCGCACTCCTTCTTCTTGCCGCTGGCGACCTCCGTTACCCATTGGCTGACGGAAAGATTTCTACTGTCGGCGAAACGCCGGATCTCGTCTTGCTGGTTAGCCGGATTCTGTTTGCCCGTACTGACCCTTAAATAACCTATTATCATAGTCCTTAATTATTTTACGGGAGCGACATTGCTCCCGTCCGGTATAAATAAGGCATGATGGTTCGATATGAAAGGATTTTGTATATAATTGTAGGCGTAACATCTTATTTTACAATTATTTTATATCTTTCCGCTATACCCTTTTCCCTTTTCTTCCCGTTAACATTCTCTCGCCGGTTGGATTTTTCCATGCAAAGGTACAGCAGTCGTCCGGCGTCAAGCACCGCCATGCTAACGGCTCGTGGATTTGCCCGGCAGCCTTCCCAAATCAGAGATGTCCTTTCAGTCCCCCGCCATGTCGTACCTGTCGGGTTGGGTATTCCGTGAAATCCCCGGTCGTTTGCTTGCCTTTCCGTCCTTTCC
>PPYE01433068.1_pt1 | contig 19076 bp, 5 predicted proteins | sample 1559881 | NCBI WGS metagenome assembly PPYE01 (sample SAMN08240022, study PRJNA423297) | Human gut metagenome, whole genome shotgun sequencing project. | reverse complement strand
TTTTGGCGCCTTTCATCATCTGGGTTTCTTTGCTTCCATAAATAATGGGAGGCTTCGGCTTGGGGTTCGGGTTGGGATTCGGTTTGGGGTTCGGATTCGGTTTGGGGTTTGGCTTGGGGTTTGGATTCGGATTCGGATTCGGATTCGGGTTCGGTTTAGGATTCGTTTCTTTTACATACCCTTGTCCACTTGCTTCACGGAAATCCATGTCCGCCATCTTCAACGTCGCAGAGGATGAGGTCAACCCTTCCGCAATCGTCGCCTGCCCTTTCAGGTTCTTTTCTCCCTTTATGTATGCATCATAGTACAGCTTGCCTGCCAGGGTATTCAATGCATTGTACACCTGCTTATCGTCAGTCATCGTAATTCCGCTGTTATCCGTCATCATGGTAACTGATGAATTTTTTGCAGCTTCTTTTATGTGCACATCTCCTGTCTTATAATCTTCCGCCTTCGTACCCGCGTTCTCATGTTCATAGACCAGCTTCATGTTCCCTTCGTATTTATCGATGGTCAGTTTATGCGGATCATTCTGCAGCAGTATGCCTTTGTCCGCGCGCAGGCTTGTTACATGGCTGTCAATAGATTCTCCCTTACCGCGATTCTTGTAGTTGAAATCTGCGCCTTTCTTGTGATAGTATCCTACTCCTACCTGCTTGTGTTCCCAGACTGCTCCATTTGCCAGCACCATAGATACTTTTCCGGGTATCTTTCCCCATTTTTGCGTATCCGGATTAATTCCCGATATATCCGTGGTTACCAGACCCTTCAAGAAGGAGTCTTTATTGTTCAGTCCCAACATGACATGACCGCCGCTTTCAGCACTGACATCCCCGGTAATCTTTACCGGACGGGTCGCAGAAGTAGCTTCTACCTTATTCTCATCATTCAGCTTTGCATTGACGAGTATCGAGCCGCCTGTATAAGCAGCCAAGGATGCGACATCTGTTCCTCTGATTGTTCCTCCTCCAATAGATACTTTTGCTCCGTGAGACTCAACAGCTCTCCACATCTTGGAGTCAATATCCACAAGTCCTTTAATGTCTACGAGCGCACTTCCATTATGTTTCTGCGCTTCAATAGCACCGAAATCTTCTCCCGTGTCTTTTACACGGATTTTTACTGCATGTGCCGGATCATCATCATTTTCTATGATTAACTTTGCATGGCCGCTTCCGCTTTTCCATCTTTCGTCACCGCGTACCCCTGCCACCAGGATTCCACGTCCGTAAAGGCTTCCCTTAGGATCGGATTCGATGTACATTCCGTTGACATTCTTGATTGTTAATGTACCGCTGTAGACGGTAATTGCATTGGGGTTTTTCTTCGGCAGGCGCTCTGTAATGGATTTCAGTTCCAGCCTGTGTCCAGTCATGTCGATATCCCCGACCACATCACCGTTCCAGTAGATATTTCCGAACTTATTATCGTTTACTGTTGTTACAGGATCATCTTCCGCATGGGTTACCAGTGACAAGTCATGATCAAATTTATAGTGGCCTTTTCCGTCATAAACTCCCGCTTTAGACCAGAAATCCCGCGCTTCTTCAGCAAAATAGTTCGCTTCCACGATTTGATGGCGTACCGGATTGACCAGTGGCGGCGGCGTGGGTTTCCCCTCTACATATCCCTGTCCGTTTTCTTTCTTGAAGAGCATGTCTTTCATTTCCAATGTCTTGGAGGATGAGGTTAATCCTTCGGCTATTGTCGCCTGTCCGCTCAGTTTTTCTTCTCCGGTCTTGTAGGCATCGTAATACAGTTTTCCTGCCAGAGCATTCAGTACTTCATATACCTGGGCTTCATCAGTCATGGTAATTCCGCTATTATCCGTGATTACGGTAATGCGTGACCCTTCTGCCGCAGATCCGATGTGTACATCTCCCGACTTGTAATCTTCCGCCCTCGTGCCCGCGTTCTCATGCTTATAGAACAGTTTCATATTTCCCTTGTAGTTCTCAATGGTTATCGGTTTCTCATTTTTCTGGTAAATGTTGCCGCCATCAGCCTCAAGGTTTTTGATTTTACTTTCTTTAATGCTGTCTGTTCGGGCTCCTTTTCCTTCATGGTACCAGGAGGCTCCGTCAGAAAGCATCATGTACGTTTGACCAGCTGTTCCGACATCTGTTCCTATCAACCCTTTTATGTAGGACCCGTCCGTATTCAGAACCAGTCCCAATCTTCCTTTCTGAGCAAGTACATTCCCTTCTATCTGTACATCATGTTTGACTGCTCCTGCCGTAAGGACATTTCTGTCCGACAGATTGCCGTTGATCTGGATTTTACCGTCATTATTTATCTTCAAACTGGACGCCTTATCCCCTTTGGCTATTATTTTCCCGCCGCCGATTGACACATCGCCCTTATTTGCCTGAATTACGCTGACATCATCATTCTCAACATCTACCAAACCTTTTATAACAAGCTTTGCACTTCCGCCATCCTTTACATTCCTGCCGTCTACAAGTATAGCTGCGTCTTTTTCCGCTGCCGTATTACGTATCTTCACAGCATGTTCCGCTTGATTATCATTAGATATAGTGAGGCTCGCTCCATTTCTGCCCTGTCCCCAGACATAAATACCGCTCTTTGCATTTTTATCGCCATGTATGTCAATATCTATACCTGCCGCGTTCTTTATTTCCAGATCACCGCCATGTGACAAAATTCCCGACGCATAATGCCTTAAATGATTTGCCTCAGAAACCAAGGTCAGCTTATGTCCGTTCATATCAATAAAGCCATCCGCTGTATAATCCGGATCTCCCCATATGATATTTGCTACATTGGCACCTTGATTTCCCCCGTATGTCAGAGTCTTGGGATTTGATAAATCAACCTTGATCGTGGTATCGGACTTCAGGACATAACGATGATCATCATCCTCACCATCTTTATACCCGTTATTCATCCAATACATATTCCCCGATCCCAGACCATCTTCAACAATCTGTTCACTTACATCCAGATTTGCCGGCGGCACGGGTTTATCTTCTACATACCCCTGTCCGTTTTCTTTTTTGAACAGCAGGTCTCTCATTTGTAATGTTTTAGATGACGCCGTCAGTCCTTCGGCTATCTCTGCCTGTCCCGCCAGCTTCTTTTCTCCGTTTTTATAAGCATCGTAATACAGTTTTCCCGCCAAAGCATTTAAAGCCTTATACACTTGGTCTTTATCTGTATCAACAATTCCTTTATTATCTGTAACTACTGTAATGCGTGATCCTTCTGCCGCGGATCCGATATGGGTGTCTCCCGCCTTGTAGTCTTCCGCCGCCATGCCTGCATTCTCGTGGGCGTAATAGATTTTTCCCGCGCCGCTGTAATTTTCAATTACAAGCTGTCCCGCATCTTTTTGATAAATTGCACCGCCTTTTGCATCACCGGCAAACCTGGTTACACGGCTGCCCTGTCCCGCATTCAGCGTGTTCCATTCACCACCTTCTGAAAGAAAAAGATTCACCTTTCCTTTTGTATCTACCTGTGTCCCGCCGACCCATTTCGATCCGGCAGTAAGACCAACATAAGCTTCCGCCCCAGCATCCATGCGGATCGTCCCCTGCAAATCCGCTTTTGATGTCCCGATCGCACTTCCGTCCTGATTCACATTGATAAATGTTCGGAATCCTTTCGCAGCACTGATAAGATACCGCTCTTTCTGATTCTCTTTGACTTTGAGTGTACCGCCGCCGATACGGAGAACATTCTTCTCCGTTTTGCCGCCCCAAAGTGATTCGTTTGTTTTAATCAGGTCAGAAAGTGACCCATTCTTTGAATCATCAATATCCGCTGAAGTAATAGAAATAGTATTATTGCTTCCAATCATATATATGCCATAAGTTTTTGACTGATCGCCCCGATTCCATTGCATAAGGCTAATTGCGCCCGGCTTGATTGTGAATCTTCCATTAATCGCTAAATCAGAACAGTCCATAGACGAAATGCCTGTCGTTTTGATAGAACCGCCGCGCAATTCTTCAATCACTACATCAGCATTGATCGTCGTCTTCACCAGGTCTTCACTTACTTTTTTATTAAATCTCTGGCTAAAATTACCCACTGCGATACCATGTGCAGCAGTATACTTGCTGCCGCTGTCTCCTGAGGGAGACCACAGCGTTTTCGCCTTGATGGTAATCGTACCGTTTTTCCCCGGATTGGTTTTATTGCTGTCAACCACGATAGTTGTCTTATTATTCGCCTTGATCCCGTATGCTGAATAATCAGCCCCCAAATCGGCAACTTTCGTCAAATCGAGCGTCAGGTCATGACCCGCCATATCAATATTAATCGTCTTAATTGAGGCCTTATCATGCGTATATCCTAAAATACCTGCTGCGACGGATTTGAATCTTTCTTTAGGCATGTTATTTTTATTAACAACCTGTGCCAGACGGTCTGCAGTAAATACTTCACTTTCACTGATCGGATTTGTAGACTGATCTGCCATCACCTGGCATGTACCCGCCAGCAGCGCAATTGTAACACCGGCAGCCAGCCGCTTCATCTGTAATTTACTTACCTTATTCCGTTTCATAATTCCTCCCGATTTTTCAAACATAAACTCTCTGCCGGATACTCGATTAGCACCCCAGCCTTGCCCGACAGCAGGCAATTCATCCTCTTCTAAAACATACCCATCCGGATCTGAACCGCTTGCCGCGGTCATGAAACCCGTGTCACATGAACCGGATTCACTCCAAAAAGTATTTCAAATTATCCATGCCCGGCACTCCCTTTCATCCACTCCATTAAACGCAACAAAAAACGAGACAATAAAAAGATGCACAGATTTCATAATTCTAAATCTGAACCGGATTTCCCATATCCGGCTTTCTTATGCATCTAGCCTTATGCCTCGCAAGTCATTAGAAAATCAGAAAACAAAGTGGCACCCTGACTTAGTTCCTCATTCTGTCATATCTCCGTGAAAGACTTACTATGACACAATTCCCCATACAGTTGCGGGCCAGTTCCGGAGTCTCACCGGATTCCCCACATGAGCTCTTCAGCTTTTGTCCTCATATAGTATTAAATTATTGGATAACCATTATTTATTAAGAAATAGCTATTTACATCTTATAATTCCAAATGATTATCTAATTTCATCGTGTCAATTATACTATATTACTTTTCACATATCAACAATAAATGATATTCCAATTGGTAATTTTAATTATTTTTTATAAATCCTTTTCAAATACAATGTTAACTTGCTCTGTTTCGCATACTTATCTAATTATCTCCCAAGTATAAAGGACTGCCGTCCTGTCCCCAGGAAAGCAGTCCTTTATTTTTTCTTTTTATTATTCAGTTCTCATGACAAAATCTTGTTTCATTCCCCTTTTGGAAGTTGACATCATGCTCAGAAGCTGAAGCGAATTCCTGCATTGATTCTCCAGTCTACCTTGTAATCTCCGCCAAAGCTCTTTGTGAAATCTGCATAAATCATGCTTCTCGGACTCAGGTAGTAGTTGCCGCCCAGTGCAATTTCTGCCCAGGTATCCTTAAGGCTGAACGAGGAACGCTTGCCTGTCTTTCCGGGTTCACTGAACAGGATGTGTCCATCTCCGTCAAATTCATGGAACAGACTTGCTTTGGCATAGAAATTGCCTTTGTCACTCTCTACTCCGGCTACTACACCCAGGCGCCCAATCAAACTGTTGACTGATGATTGATTGACACGCATGCTTTCACCACTAGGCGCCGCTGCAGCAAAGCTGTCCGATGACAAACGGCTCCATGTCAGTTCCGCCTGCGGCGTTACAAAGCCTTTTCCCATACGAATCTTTTTTCCATATTCAGCACTGATACCATATCCGTATGTATCATACTTGCCTTCTACATAATTCCTGAGCGCCGGTGCGCTGTATTTGTTGTAGGCAGTGAACTTATTGGAAAGTTTTCCTACTTTCGCAATGATATCCACATACTGTCCATCTTCCGATACTCTGGTCGCGTAGGCTGCCAATGTGTACAGTTTCGGGTCACCTTTTCCACCATATCTGTATGTTGCGCTGCCGTCATTGTATCCGAAAGCGCCGCCTACATGCCAGCCCGATGCTAAACGTTTATCCATGCCCACCTGGGCCGCCCAGTAGCTGTCCTTCATATACGCATTATGGGCGTCATAACTGATCCGGCCGCCGTAAACTCTTGCCCACAGGCCGCTTTCCGCACCGATTCTAAGGTCTCCCATGCGCTTATACATATCATTCATGTCATTCCGCCATACAAGGATAGAGGAAGTCAAAGCGCTTCTGGTACTGCTCATGATAGAGGTCTCATAATCACCGGTTTCGATTTCAGGCTTACTCGGCTTGTCAGGCTTTTCCGGATCCTTGGCAGGCATGTAATCAAGGTATCCCTGTCCATCTCCCTTAAAGCTCAATGTTTCGGTTCTCAAACCGGCGCTGCTGGAAGTCAGCCCTTCGGCAATTTGCAGTTTGCCTTTCAGATTCCGTTCTCCATTTTTGTACCCGGTATACTGCAGCTTTCCTGCCAGTGCATTCAGTGCTTCGCTGACCTTGTTTTTATCAGCTGCCTTTTTTGAATTTGTATCCAGTCCGGCATTATCAGTAATCATGTTCACTGTGGAACCGGCATCGGCTGCCGCAATGAAAGTGCCGCCGCCAAGTACCTTTGTCGGGTTTGTCTTGTCATGGGCATAAATAAGAGACATTTCCCCGCCAAAGTGTCCAATATCCGTCGTTCCGCTTACTGAATCCGTCTTGTCAAGGGTACCTTTAGTAGAGACAAGCTTACGAACCTTACTGTTACTGGTCTGCTGCCACTTGCCTCTCAGATCGACATCCGTACTGCTGTTCATGCTGGCACCTGTCCAGGTACCGTCACTTTCTACCTTAACTTTTGTCTCTCCGCTGCCGGCGCTGCTTCCTTTCCAGCTTCCGCCATTGGAAAGAGTTACATCCATCTTCCCTTCACCGGATACATCACCTTGCAAGGACGCTCCGGCCCGATCCATAACAACATCAGATGTAGATGCGGCATCCGTTTTGATTCCGCCGGAAACGGTTCCGTTTTTCAGTTTAAGTTTTCCGCCGTTAAGCACGGATGCGCCATTTACAACATTCGTATTTTCTGTTTCAATCGTTCCGTTATCCGCTGTCACTGCACCGCCTACACTGCTACCGATCAGTTTTACCGTTCCGCCCGCATTGGCAGAAGCATCTCCCATTACTGCCGTTTCATCCGCTGTAATTGCTCCACCCGCTGCGGCAATGGCACCGGCCGTGCTCTTTTTCAACGCTACAGTGCCACCATTCAAAGAGGAAACCTTGCCCTTTATAACCGTCCCGTCATTAACTGACAGGTTACCGTTATCCGCCGTAGCGTTGCCGCCTACGCTGCCGCCGATCATTTCTACTATTCCGCCTGCATTGACAGAAGCATCGCCTTTCACCGCTGTTCCGTTTACAGCAATCCGTCCGCCCTCTGATGCAAGACTGTCTGCGCTGCCCTGTTTCAATTCCACGGTACCGCCGTTTTTAGCATTAACGGATTCATTTACTTTTGTATTCTCCGCTTTAACGGTACCGCCATCAGCTGATACGGTTCCGGTCACTATGCCGCCGGCTATAGATGCCGTGCCACCATGAGCCCCGATAAGATCCTTCACCGTGGCATTCCTTATCGTAGCCTGGCTGCTTCCATCTTTGGCCATTACCTGTCCTGCTACACTGCCACCAATCAGATTGATACTGCCGCCTGCCGCTGCAGTGGCATTACCTTCTGTTTCTGCACCATGGAGGGAAACTATACCATTATCGGCTTCCACATCTCCTTTCAATTTGCCATTCCGAAGGCTTACTGAAGATCCGGCACCCGCACGAACAGCTTTGCCGCCGGCTCCTGCCGTTACATTGGTTATACCTGCTGCTTCCACAATACCGCCGCCAGAAGCCACGATACCATCTCCTTCGGCAGTGATATTAGAGGTTCCGGAAAGAAGCACTTTACTTCCCGCACCGTCGGCAGCTACACCGGTCTTGCCTGTAATATTGGCACTGCCCTTAATATCGGCGGTCTTTCCTCCTTCTGCTTTGACACCGACGCCGGTATTTCCTCCATTCAGATTCAGCGTATTTTCTCCGCTGTCCACATGGATATTCTTCGCACCCGCATCGACAGCCGCACCGGAATCTCCGTTGACAGTAGCCGGATTCTTTGTGAACTTATAGGTATCCGTATCCGATTTATAAACGCCGGCTTCCTTGTATACCTGTTCAGAAGCAGTACTGCCGTCTATAGTCTTATTAATTGGATCCGTGACCTGTTCATTCGGATAAGCGGTTTCATAAAGGTACTGCCCCTGACCGTTATCTTTCTTAAAGGTAATATTTCCTGTTTTGAGAACCGCTTCAGAACTGGTCAGACCTTCTGCAATTTTTACAAAACCGGTCAGATTCTTTTCTCCGTCCGCATACGCTTTATAGAAAAGTTTATTCGCAAGAGCGTTCAGTGTTTCACTGACCAGATTCTTATCCGCAGATGCATTGGAAGATGTATTCAGCCCCTTATTATCCGTGATGAGGGATATGCCGGAGCCAGATGCCGCTTTCCGTATGATGAAATCTCCGCCGATCATGGTTTTCGGCGCTGTTTCTTCGTGTGCATAATATACATCCGTGTAACCGCTATAGTTATCTACGGTGATATTTCCTGTGTCTTTCTGGAAGATCTGTCCTGCCTTATCCGCACTTACTCCGCCGGCAAGTCTTGTCAGATGGCTGCCTTCGAAGTTTTTGCCGCCCCAGGATGTTCCGGTATCTCCATACTTTTCATTCATCCATGCGGCACCGTTGGCAAGGAACAGATTGGCCTCCCCTTTGAAGGTCAACTCTCCTGCTTTCTTCCCTTCATCGGGGAATGCATTATACACAACCCCTTGGAGTGTAGAATCCGACGTGGTCAGTCCCAGATTAATCTGTGACAAAGTGCCTTTCTTATCCACCTCATTGACAGCACCGGTCGTTACCGCCAGATTTCCCTTAATATTGACTTTCTTGTCAAGGCTTCCTACGGCATTTCCGTTGCTGTCAAGCTTGACATTCATGTTGACAATACCGTCTTCTGCACGGATAGCCGCATAGGGATTTGTCGATGCCTTGTCCACTTCAATGCTGCCGCCGCCGTTGACTGTCACTTTGCTGCCGCCGGCATTGGCAAAAATACCATGGGCTTTGCCTTTCAGGTCTACATTTCCATTGACTGTGATATCAGCTCCCATAGAATTGGGCCCCATATTACTGGTGGAGTATAGTCCGGTTGCCCCATAATAACTAAAGCCGCCATTGTGTCCGTCCACATCGGCTGTCACATTTCCATTAACAGTCAATCTGCTGTTTCCCTGGATATAAGCACCCAGTGTATTGGCTGTTCCGCTTACTTTCAGATTGACATTTCCATTAATCGTCATTTCGGGCCGGATAGCTGCATTGCTGTTTGCCATATGGATGCCTTCAGCACGGGATGTGCTTGTCACTTCTACATCCAGGTTCTTCGCGGTGATTTCTGCTTTCTTCGCAGTAGACTGGTTGATTCCGTAGACTGTACCGCTGCCTTCCACCGTCTTCATTTTCAGTGCTTTTCCATCAGCCCGGATAATGACATCTTCTTCTACTTTTACTGCAGGTCCGCCTGCGGCAACAGTAATTTCAGAATCCTTTGTGAATTTGTATGTACCATCTTCTTTACGCACACCGGTATTGACATACTTCATGTCCTTCGCCTTTACGCCGGTGATAGTATCGGTAAATGCCGTTTCTGTCTGTTCTTCAGGAATATCCGAAGCCGGTGTATAGAGGTACTGCCCCTGACCATTGGATTCCTTGAACGTCACATCTTCCATACGTTTGGACAGGCTGGAAGACGTCAGTCCCTCGGCAATTTCCACTTTACCGGCAAGATTGGTTTCCCCATTTTTATACGCGGTATAAAACAGCTTATTCGCCAAAGCATTCAGAGTTGCGCTGGCCAGATTCTTATCTGCTGCTTTGGACGAATCCACATTAAGACCCTTGCTGTCGGTAATCAGAGTAATTCCCGATTCGGGCTGCGCTTTAGTCACGGTAAAAGTCCCGCCGAGGATATCCGTGGGTTTCTCATCCTTATGCCCATAGTATACGTTTGTAAATCCCTTATAATCGTCTACGCGGATATTAATGCCTTCGCTGTCTTCATCCTCTCCGGGTTTCTGGAAAATATGACCCGCCTTATCGGCGCTTTCCCCGCCGACCAGCCGTTTCAGATGACTTTCCGAAAAATCCTCTCCGAAATAAGCATCAGGCGGTTCGCCCCAGGCTTCATTCGTCCAGGAGGCACCATTCTGCAGCCACAGATTAATTTCTCCAAAAAATTTCTTGCCGCCGGCGTCATTGCCTTCATCTTTAAACGCATTATAAGCGACCCCCGTCCAGCTGGAATCAGGCGTAGCCAGCCCCAGATTGACACGGGTATAAGGCTCCGGCTCAGCCACATTGATCGCGCCGGCGGATGCGCCTACATTCCCTTTTATCGTAACTTTGGCACTCCCGGCTCTGACAGGCACTTTATTTTCATCCCGTTCCATATTCATCGTGGTAGTGGCGCACTCTGCCAGAAGCGCATAATATCCTTTGGTATTATCTTTATTGATTTCTATATTTCCGCCGCGGAAGTAAATATCCGAATGCCCGCCATTGGCAAATACACCATTGGCATTCACTTTCAGATCCACCAGTCCGTTAACGGTCAGCTTCGGTCCCAACTGAAGTTCATAATTATTTCCGGCATAGATGGCGGAACCGCCATAATAGCTGAAACCACCGTCATTTTCCACATAAACCGCCCAGGGATTCTTTTCATCATGGGTATTCATCGTCACGTTCCCATTGACGGTGACTTCCGCATTGCCGCACAGATACATGCCCAGTCCGTAATTGGCGCCATGAGCCCTGATATCCGTATCTCCATTAATCGTCAACCTGTACGGTGCATCCTTATTCGTTCCGCCCTGCCCGCCTACACTGATTCCTTCAGCGCGACTCTTTGTATTCCCTGCGTCAATAATCAACTTTTTAGCAGTAATAGTAACCCCTTTTTTAGAGTTTGCTTCCACCGCATGAACAAGGGTATGTTTGTCATTTACATGTCCATAAAACTTTAAAACATGCCCTGATGCGTCAATATTTACAGGATAATCCAAATCTCCCACTTTGACGCCTTGATTCGTTTTTATAAGAGAATCATCGGTAAATTTATAATTTTTCCCGCCATCCTTTGTTATGTGGGCCATAACATATTCAGACGCGTTATCTTCCTTTCCTGTTATGCTGCCAGTGTACTCCTCAAAATCTTCTTCGGCATATGCCGCCGGACTATACAAACCAAGACTGCCGAGTAATGACAATGTAATTGCCGCTGTCAGAAACCGTTTCCCCGATTTCCATTTCGAACATTCTTTCATAATCTGCTCCTCCATCTTTCTATTTTTCAGAAATATGAAATATATACCCCGCTTCCTTGCAGCAGGGTATTATACCGCAGCCGGAACCGTCACGATACCTGCTGTTTGCCACACTACTTCCGCACCGCCTTTCTCAGAACTCACACCGGAAACCGGCATTCAGCTGCCACTCCCGTTTCCAGTCCCCGCCAAATCCTCTTGTCACATCTATATAAATACGGCTTACAGGTGACAGATTATACGTGCCGCCTACCGTTAATTCCCCCCAGGTATCCTTTAAATCATAGCTGGTTTCCTTAGTACCGCCGTCAGCAGCGGAATAGGACGCTTTAATTCTGCCGCCGAATTCATGGGCAATGCCCGCTCTTACATACAGATCACCGAAAGAACCGATACGTCCTGCTTCAATACCTGCCCTCGCCACATAACTGTCAAAAGACTGCCCCTTCACAGTCATCACGGCGCTTTTATTGGAAACATCGTATTCATCAGGTTCCAAATGCGCCCAGGTGAACTGGATCTGCGGCTGCCAGTAGAAATCTCCCGTTCCGAAGCGCTTTCCATATCTCCCTGCCACACTGTAACCTCTGGCGGTAGATGATCCCGTAAACTGATTTCTTCCTCTGTCATACAGGGTAAACTTATTCTTTATATAACCCCCTTTGACGATCATATCCACAAAGGCGCCCCGGGCAAGATCTTTCGAGCCGTAGAGCGACAGGGCATACAGTTTGCTATCGCCTCTTCCGCCAAAATCATACTTGCCCTTTCCATCTCTGTAATCCAGAGATATACCTGCACGCCAGTTATTGGGGTAACGGCGGTCGTACCCGGCTTCGCCTGCCCAATAGTTTTCTTTTATTCCGATACCGTTTCCGTCATATTTCCATCTGCCGCCATAAACTCTTCCCCATGCACCCTCCATGCCGCTTCGATAGCGGAGCATGTCCAAACGAAGCATCCCCTGCATGGCGTCATCTCTCCACTCCAAAGCGGAATCAGTCAGCACGCTGCGTCCACCTTTCATCAGCGCCGTCTCATTATCCCCATGGACAATCGGTGGAACCGGTGGTGTCGGTGGATTCGGATTCGGATTCGGGTTCGGGTTCGGATTCGGATTCGGGTTCGGATTCGGGTTTGGATTCGGGTTTGGATTCGGATTCGGGTTTGGATTCGGATTCGGGTTCGGTGCTGATCCTTTTTCTACATATCCCTGCCCGTGGTTGTCTTTCTTATACTTCATATCCGCTAATTTGGCAGATGCTGATGACGCGGTCAGCCCTTCCGCGATTTCTGCCTTACCCGCCAGATTACTCTCGCCGTCCACGGATCCCTCATAATATATCTTCCCCGCCACCGCGTTCAATGCTTTCCATACAGCATCGCCATTATTCATATCAATACCTGCGTTATTAGTGGATACAACAATTCCCGAACCGGCAGCTGCTTTCTTTATCCGGAAATCGCCTCCGCGGTAAGATGCGGTCGTACCGCCATCTCCCTCGTGAGTATAAATAACTTTGACATGTCCGCTATAATTCGTCACGTGGATTTCCGATACTTCTTCAGGATAAATGATGCCTGCCTTATCGGCGGAGTTTCCGCCCACCAACTGGTTCACATGGGATACTCCGTCATATTTCCCATAGTGGAATACGCTCGGTTGGGGCATTTTTTCTACCTGAAGCCCATTGGTCCGCGATGGAGAGCTGTGTTTCCATACGGCTCCGTTCTGCAGCCAGAGATTTACTTCTCCCGCCTGATCAGATCCGCTGTTGTCCACCACACCGATCCATTGGGAATCACTGTTTGCCAAAGCCAGATTGATACGGCCATTCTGGAAAAAGTAAGGCTGTCCGTTGTGGTCTTTATCATCCCGCATGGCAATGATATTCCCCTTGATATTCACTTTATGGGAAGCCGCGTCCGCTCCTGCCATATTCACATTGATAGTGCCGCCGTAACTGGCAAGGGCATAAAAACTCTCTTTATCGCTTGTCGGCGTCACTATGGTCACATTCCCTTTATTGGCGTTAATAACAGCGATATCATAGTCATCCATGCCGGCAGACTTGTAATACGGATCCGTCTTCATTGCGGAGCCGCGGACAGCCAAGTACACATCGCCGTTGAGATCAATGGAGCTGCCGTCCGACATATCCACATCAACCCCCGTAGGTTGCCAGCGGGCACCGGTATATTCATCCGCCCATCCCGGAACATGGCCGTCCGGCCCGTAACCGCCATGTATTTCCGCCGCATTGACTCCCCATTTCGCGTCCCGGGAAGAGGAATCCGGAGGTTCTCCAACGGCTGCCGGATCCCCTATATATACGTTGCCGTTGATAGTAATGTTCGCTTTGGCCCCTGTACCGGTGCCGGCACGCATCATGTAAATACCGTCGGCAAAACAGCTGCCTCCGTAAGTCTTAATCTGCAGGTTCCCGTTTATGGTCAGCCGGCTCCCGTCAGATGCGAGAATCCCCGCCCCCTGCGAATTTCCTGCTTCGCTGCTGGAAGTATCAATGGACAGCGTTCCTGTCCCGTCACCCACGGTGACAACGGATGTCGTTCCTTTCCCCGGCGTAATACCCTCAGCGTGATAAGTGCCGTGGATACTGATTTTTGATCCGTCTTCCAAGTTATACTTATTAACACCGTTTTCCACTTTATAGGCACTTCCGAAAGTTGCCTTATCTTTTTTTGCCTTGGTCGTGATACCGGAAGTATAAACCGGCGCCGCCAGCACATCCGAAACTGCTCCGGTGCCGCTGATAAGCAATGCTGCTATACCGGCTGCCAGCCACTTTTTTCTGCCATACACATATTTCATCATTATCCCGCCTTTTCTCCACTACAACGATCTATGCCTTACACTTCCATCTTCACGCCGAACAGCCATGTGCGCCCCGGCATGGAATACCATGTTCCCGGCGTATGGTCGCTCCATATGACATCTGTATGCTCCGCCCAAAGTTTATCGAAAATATTATTGATTTTCAGATAAAAATTAAAATCTTTTCTCGGTTCATAATTAAAGCTCAAATTATAAATTCCGTATTTATCGTTCGGCCACCCTTTCAAATCACCGTTTACCGGGTTCTTTCTCCGGATAAAATAGAATCCGTCCAGACCTCCGGTGAACTTCTTATTGTGATAGATCATGTCAAAAGTAAGTTTATCTTTCGGCGAATATCCGAGAGAAAAATTATCCCCAGGAACATTGGAGTACAAATGCGCCCATCCTACATTGGCGCTCCATTTACTCCCGATCTGCGAAATCAGCTGGGCATTCCATCCTCTTGAAACACCCTGATTAAAGTTTTTATATTTTTTTGATGAAGTATCATATCCGATAGATTGTTCATCTTTTGTTCTGAACCAGTTAAAGGTAAACATAGTCTTATCGCTGAATACATGGCTGTAGCCGATGGTATCCGTATATCCATAAGCCGGTCTGACCTTGGCATTTCCATACTGGGGAATATAAAGAACATCAAGCCCCGGCAGAATGTAGAAATCATTGCGTCCCGCATACACTGTATCCTTAGGTGTAATTTCATAGCTCAAACGATAGCTTTTGGATGTATGACTGGAAAAATCGGCAGTGTATTGATCTGTCTCAGGGCGGTCATGCCGCAGGCCTCCGGAAAGAGACCACCGGGGCAGGAAATTCCAATCTTCCTGTATATAAAAAGAATAATTTTCATACCAGTGGTTCGTTTTGACCGGATTCCCATTTACGTCAAATCCTGCCGCCCGAAGAACATTGTCCCTTCCCTTTGAATAATCCACACCAAAAGTCAGCCGGTTCCATTCATCATGGAAGCTCACCTGCTCGCCGATGATGTCATAAGTATAGTCGCTGCTTATCCCCCAATTGGACTGCGCATTCATGTCATAATCCTGAAAATAATTTGTCTTTACTTTATTCCGGCGGTAAGTAAACTGGTTATCCCAATGCTTCCCGATGGATATCTTATCCTGCAGAGTCAGCATATCGGACTTATAATCGCCATGATACCGGTTTGAATACACAAAATCATATCCTCTATATCTTGACTTCATTTTGTCATAACTTAAGGAAAGAGAATGTTTATCAGTAAAATCATAAGCAAATTTCACTCCGTCCGATAAGGTATGGGTGTGCCCGGGCCATAGCTTTCCGTCACCGGATTTGGTATCACCTATCAGCAGTTTGTCATAATAGGCCATGTAGGAAAACTTCCCTACTCTCCCCATAGTGGTCAGCTTATATATTTCCCGTCCGCCGGTTCCTCTGGCTATATCCACGGTCGTTTTCTTTTCCCCGGGATTCTTAGTGATGATATTGATCACACCGCCTTTGGCGCCGCTTCCATACAGCGCGCCGGCACTGCCGCGCAGCACTTCAATACGTTCGACATTGTCCATATTATTCAGCAGAGAAGAATACATATACCCTGAATTATTCGCTCCGTTGAAATCGGTTACACGTACGCCGTCCACAAGCAGTATAATATCCTTGCTTCCATTAATCCGGATCCCGCTTAAATTGGCATTCAATCCATTTCCGCCATAATTCAGATACTGTGTCCCCGGAACTGTACGCAGCGCATCTTCCACGGTATTCAGATGGAGTTTTTCAATCTGCCGGCTCGTAACTACACTGATATCGGCCCTGGCATCCACCAAATTTTCATTCATGCGATTCGCTGTGACAACAACGGGCGCCATCTCAAAAACATACTCCTCTGCCAGCGAAGGGTATGCCATGCTTCCGGTTAAAACTGCTGCAGCCGCCATTACCAATGTCTTCTTCATCCTGATTCTCCTCATAACTAAAAGAATATAAAACAGATATGCGCCGCTTCCGCGGCATTTCCCCGCACACAAAAAATTTATTTTTAATTTTTAACTTATGGTACGCTCATACCATAAATTTATAAAACGAGGCATAAGAAAGATACATAGAAGACTTCTGCCATACCAAAAATACAGCACCAGCTTCCTATGCATTAACTCATGCCTCGCAAGTTACGCCAATCTCATAGAAAGCAGGTGGCACTCTGACTCAGTTCCTCATCCTGCGGCCCCTCTGTGAAAGGCTTACAGCCGCAAAACTCCCTCTACAGTTGCGGGACAGTTCCGGATTCTAACCGGATTCCCCACGACTGCTTTCCTTATATAATTTTGTGTGATTCCTGCATGCAGGATATAAAGGTTAAATTCTTAATGCCTAAACACATTTGCCTTAAGAATATCCACTTTTATGATATCACTATGCCATATTTTTTACAATATACAGCTAATATTTCTATCACTTGGTGACAATACATAATTTATTCCTTAATAGTAAGGATCTGTAATCAAAATCAAGTTTTGTACAACACCGCCATTGTATTTGAATGTGCTGTGTATAATAGACTGTAAGATTCCCGATTTTGAAAGCCAAGCTGTATTCTTCGGTTTCAATTCCTTATTCCCGATATTATGTGTCCATCAAAAAAGAGCTGTAGGAATGAGAAATCATTCACAACTCTCTTTTAATCACCGGTCTGTAAAATTTTTTTGAAATACCAAATCTTTGTGACATGGGACAGAAAATGCTTTATGCCCGATTGATCATTCCACATATCGTATCTGCTTTTTATTTTCCCGTCCCGCTTTTTTTATCTCACCATCTTCGCATTCTTATATTCTTCAGGAATCGCAAGTCCCAAAGTTTCTGCCGATTTCTTATTGATAATGACTTCCAGCACTTCAGGATCCTCTACGGCAGTATCCTGCGTTTTGATTTTCCCATCAAGTACATCCGCTGCCATATGTCCTGCCTGTATACCGGACTTGTAGAAATCCACGGAGAGCGAGCCGAGCGCGCCGTCTTTCGCCATGCTGTCCGCACCTACGAATACAGGAATCTTCGCGGGATCCGTCACCTTGACCAAAGTGGGAATGGAAGAAGCGATCACGTTGTCCGTAGGAACATAGATGAAATCCACCTGTCCCACCATGGATTCCGCCGCCTGCTGGATATCATTGACGGAGGAAACGGTCCGCTCCACCACAGTAAGGCCGAGGGACGCCGCATGGGCTTTTGCCTGGTTTGCCTGGATCTGGCTGTTCACTTCGCTGGAGGAATAAATCAGTCCGAGACGTTTTGCCGCAGGAAGAAACTTAAGCCCCATATCCACCTGCTTCTCCACAGGGCCGCGGTCATTGACGCCGGTTACGTTTGTTCCAGGTTTACTGTTTGATTTCACCAGCTTTGCCGTTTCAAAATCGGTAATGGCGCATCCGATGATGGGCAGGTCATGAATTTCATTGGCTACCGCCTGTGCGGCAGGCGTGGAAATCGCGCAGATGAGATCAGGACGATTGGCCTTGAAACGATCCGCGATAGTCTTTAAATTTGACTGGTCTCCCTGGGCATTCTGCTGGTCTACTGAAATTTTGTCCACTCCGTAGCCCCTTTCTTTCAAGCCGTCAAGGAATCCTTGATTGGCCGCATCAAGAGAACCATGCTGCATCACCTGCACCACAGCAATCTGTTTCTTCCCGTCAGCCATTTTCTTCTCTCCGCCACCGCTTCCTCCGCATCCATAGAGCAAAGCTGCTGCCACTGCCGCCGCCGTAAGTTTCATCCATTTTTTCATTTGAGAGCCCTCTCTTTCTACTGCACTTCTGTCCTATAAAAAATGTCCCCTGCCAATTGCAAGGGACGACGGGACTCATCGCGGTACCACCCTGTTTATCTGATGAAAAACAAAAAAGGCGGCACCCAAGGGACGGATATTCCGTGGTACCACCCTACTTCATCAGATCAACTCTCAGCCGCTTAACGTGAGCCACTCCGGCAATGCCTACTGTTATTTCAGCAAAGCAGTTCGGGAAAGAACTTCGACCTCCTGCCCGCACCGATTTTCACCATCCATCGGTTCTCTGCGCCGGGAAAGGAAATTTACTTTTTTCCGTCAGCACTTTTAAATATTGTGATTATTTTAGCGAATGAGGATTTCCTTGTCAATAGTTATGGGGAAAATATTTTAAATTTGAGCGACCCTCTTTCTTCGGCAAAAGGCAGCAGTCACAGGGCTGACAGGGCAGAAGGCGTCATTATGCATATTAGCGAAGAATCGGCTGCCGCGGTGAGGAAAACGGTAAAACGTCAGCAGAAGTAACAGATTCTTCACTCTGTGCCATTATCCCATTTCCCATCCTTCTCACAAAGCATTCTTGCCCTCGTTCAGAATGACGATTTTGGGAAAGCACGTCACTAACAATGGGGAACGGAAAGTGTCATAATGACGAAGAACAAAAGGTGTCATCCTGAGCGCGAGCGAAGGATCTGCTGGCATGATGAGGAAGATGGTAAGCTGTCATCAGAGTAACAGATTCTTCGCTTTGTATCATATTGCTGCCTCCCTGCTTTCTCATACGGTATTTTTGCCAAAGCTCTGAATGACGGGGTACGGAAGTCGTCATAATGACGGTAAACATTAAGCAGCACTATGATGGAAAACGTTAAGCGTCATAATGATAGGAAACGCTAAACGTCATCCTGAGCGCAAGCGAAGGATCTGTACCCGTGATGAGAAAGACGGGAGGACGTCAGCAGAAGTAACAGATTCTT
>PPYE01740370.1_pt1 | contig 19079 bp, 14 predicted proteins | sample 1559881 | NCBI WGS metagenome assembly PPYE01 (sample SAMN08240022, study PRJNA423297) | Human gut metagenome, whole genome shotgun sequencing project. | reverse complement strand
TCTTGGGGTCCAGGCCCTTGGAGATCAGGTAGAGCATGATGTCGTCACGGCAGCCCACCGTCTCCAGAACCGTGGCGGTACCGCTGACGATCAGATCCCGGGCGTTGCCCATCCACACATCCGTGCCGTGGGAGAAGCCGGAAAGACGCACCAGGGTGTTGAAATCCTTGGGCTGGGTATCGATGAGCATCTGCCGGGTGAAGCGGGTGTTGAACTCCGGGATGGCCACGGCACCCGTGGGGCCCAGGATCTCATCGTTCTCATAGCCCAGCACCTTGCTGGAGGTAAAGATGGACATGGTGTCCGGGTCATCCAGGGGGATGGTGTGGGGGTCCACGCCGGTCAGATCCTGCATCATACGCACCATGGTGGGGTCATCGTGTCCCAGCATGTCCAGCTTGAGGATGTTGGCCTCCATGGAGTGATATTCAAAATGGGTGGTGATGGTGTCGGAATCGTCGGCGTCTGCCGGGTGCTGCACCGGGCAGAAGTCCTCCATGTCCTTGTCATCGGGCACCACCACCAGGCCGCCCGGGTGCTGGCCCGTGGTACGGCGGGTGCCCACGCATCCCAGCGTCAGCCGGTTCTCCTCTGCCCGGCAGGCGGTGATACCGTTTTCCTCCAGATACTTTTTAACAAAGCCGAAGGCGGTCTTTTCCGCCAGGGTACCGATGGTGCCCGCCCGGAACACCTGGGTCTCGCCGAACATCTCGATGGCGTGGCGGTGGGCGCGGGCCTGGTATTCGCCGGAGAAGTTCAGGTCGATATCCGGTACCTTGCCGCCGCCGAAGCCCAGGAACGTCTCAAAGGGAATGTCGAAGCCATCTTTGATGTACTTGGTGCCGCACACGGGACAGACCTTGTCCGGCATATCGGCGCCGCAGCCGTAGGAACCGTCGGTGATAAATTCGTTGTGCTTACAGTTGGGGCAGCGATAGTGAGGCGGCAGAGAGTTGACCTCCGTGATGCCGGACATATAGGCCACGAGAGACGAGCCCACGGAACCACGGGAGCCCACCAGATAGCCGTTTTCCAGGCTTCGCTGCACCAACTTCTGGGCCGACATGTACACCACGTCGTACTTGCCAAGAATGCCGCCCAGCTCCACATTCAAGCGGTCCACGATCAGCTTGGGCGGATCGTCGCCATAGAGTTCGTGCACCTTGTCCCATACCAGGCGGTTGAGCTCCTCTTCGGAGTCTTCCAGCCGGGGCGGGAACAGCTCCGCCGGCAGCAGCTCGAAGTTTTCGATCTGGTCGGCCACCAGGCGGGTGTTGGTCACTACCACCTCGTAGGCCTTCTCCTTGCCGAGGTAGGAAAACTCCTCCAGCATCTCGTCTGTGGTCTTGAAGTAGATGGGCAGCGGTGCGTTGGCGTCCGGGAACTTCTTGGACGCCAGCAGAATGTGCCGGTATACCTCGTCTTCCGGATTGAGAAAGTGGACGTCACCAGTGGCGCACACGGGCTTGTCCAGCTCCTCGCCCAGCCGCACGATGGTCCGGTTGAACTCCCGCAGGTCCTCCTCCGACTGCACGTCGCCGTTTCGCAGCATGAAAGCATTGTTGCAAAGCGGCTGGATCTCCAGGTAGTCATAGTAGTCGGCGATGCGCTTGAGCTCCTCCCAGTCCTTGTGATCTGCCACAGCCCGGAACAGCTCGCCCGCCTCGCAGGCGGCGCCCACGATGATACCCTCCCGGTGCTCGTTGAGCAGCGTCTTGGGGATGGTGGGCACCCGCTTGAAATATTTCAGGTTGGACGCGGAGATCATCTGATAGAGGTTCTTGAGGCCCACCTTGTTGCGGGCAAGCAGGATGATGTGCTTGGGAAAACGGTTGGTCTTGCCGCCCAAGGGACGGAGCTTTTCCATCTCCTTGTTCACGGCCTGGAGCGTATGGACGCCCCGCTCGTGGAGCATCTTCCAAAACGGGATGAGCATGTAGCCCACGGTGGCCGCATCGTCGCTGGCCCGGTGGTGGTTGAACGCCGGCAGATCCAGGTGCTCGGCCACGATGTCCAGCTTGTATTTTCCAAGCTCCGGCAGCAGGTTCTGAGCCAGGATCAAAGAGTCCACATAGGTGGGCTGGAAGTCCAGGCCCACCTTGCGGCAGCCTGCCCGGATAAAGCCGATATCAAATTCCGCGTTGTGGGCTGCCAACGGGCGGCCGTTCACGAACTTCAAAAACTCCGTCAGCGCCTGCTTGAGCTGGGGCGCGTCCTTGAGCATGTCGTCGGTGATGCCGGTCAGGCCGATGATCTCCGGGGTGAGGCGCCGGTTGGGGTTGACGAAGGTCTGGAACCGCTCGGCGATCTCACCGTTCCGCAGCACCACCGCGCCGATCTCCGTGATGGCTTCCCGGTCTACCTTGAGGCCGGTGGTCTCGATATCAAAGCAGACGAACTCATCGTCCAGCGAGCAGTCCTGCTTGCCGTGGACAGCCACCCGGTCATCCAGGTTGTTGACAAAGTACCCTTCCACGCCGTAGAGGATCTTGATCTTATCCCCTGCTGCGTGCCAGGCGTCCGGGAAAGATTGGGCCACGCCGTGGTCGGTGATGGCGATGGCGGGATGGCCCCAGCGGATGGCCGTCTTGATGGCGTCCTTGGTGTCCGTCAGGGCGTCCATGTTGCTCATCTTCGTGTGCAGATGCAGCTCCACGCGCTTTTCCGGGGCGGTATCCTGCCGCTCGGCATGGTCGATCACATTGATGTGGTAGGGGTTGAGCTGGATGTCCTTGCCGTCCCAGGTGGGCTCCATCTTCCCCTGAACGCACAGCCACATGCCCGGCTTGATGGCGGTGCCGTACTGCTCCGCCTCTTTGGCGGAGAGATTTTTATGGACACTGACGGAGTTGGTATAGTCCGTCATATCAAAGTGCAGCCGCCACATGCCGGGACGGCGGGTCTCCACGCACTCGGCGGCAAAGACCTTGCCCGCTACGGTAGCGGTCCCCATTTTCAGGTTCAGCTCCCGCATGGGATTGGTACGGCCCTTGATGGGCTTGCCCAGCAGCACCTTGGATACACCGCCCCCCTGCTTTTCCTTGCCGGAGGACGGAGCCGGGGCTGCTTCCGCGGAGTCGGCAGTCCGGGGCGCCTCAGGCGCTGTCAGATGGATCTGGGCGTCGGAAAAACCGTACACGCCCCGGATCAATGACTCCAGGGCGTGCGCGTCCGCTTCACTCATGGGGGTGCGGGCCGTCAGATCCAGGGAAATGGTCATCTTTCCCTGGTCGATGACAGCGCCGGTGATCTCAGCGCCGGCCAGTTTCAGCCGCAGCTCTCCCGAAAGCTGCAGCTCCGCAAACATATCAAAAAACGGGATGTTTCTTGCCATGGTTCCCTCTCACTTCAATTTCTATGGGATACGCTCAAAGTTTGGCGATCTCCTCCATCAGCGCATCCACAAGCTTGTCCTGAGGAACTTTGTAAAGGATTTCTCCCTTACGGAACAAAAGCCCCTCTCCCTTGCCGCCGGCAATGCCGATGTCTGCTGCTGCGGCCTCTCCGGGACCGTTGACGGCACAACCCATCACTGCCACAGTGATGTTTTTGTCGCAGTCCAGCAGGCGGCGTTCCACCTCCTCGGCGATGGGGATCAGATCGATGCGGGTACGGCCGCAGGTGGGGCAGGCGATCAGGTTCACGCCGTCTTTCCGCAGGCCTGCCGCCTTGAGGATCTTTTTGGCGGCATAGATCTCCTCCACCGGATCGGCCGTCAGCGTCACGCGGATGGTATCTCCGATGCCCAGGCACAAAAGCCCGCCGATGCCCATGGCAGACTTCACCATGCCCATGGAGGGCGTGCCCGCTTCGGTGACGCCCAGGTGCAGCGGATAGTCCGTCTGCTCGCTCAAAAGCCGGTAGGCCGCCATGGTCAGCGGCACATCGGAGCACTTGACAGAAATGCAGATATCGTCAAAATCGAACTTGTTCAAAAGACGCACATGGCCCATGGCGCTTTCCACCAGGGCCTCGGCGGTGACGCCGCCGTACTTGGCCCGCAGCTCCTTTTCCAAAGAACCGCCGTTGACGCCGATACGGATGGGGATGTGCTTTTCGCGGCAGATATCCGCCACCGCCTTTACCTTCTCCTCCCCGCCGATATTGCCGGGATTGATGCGGATGGCGTCGATGCCCCGCTGGGCCACTTCCAGAGCATACTTGTAGTTGAAGTGGATGTCAGCGATCAGGGGGATGGAGATCTGTTCCTTGATCTTGTCCACCGCCTCTGCCCCGGCCTGATCGGGGATAGCCACCCGGATGATCTCGCATCCGGCAGCCTCCAGCTTTTTGATCTGGGCCACGGTAGCAGCCACATCGTCGGTCTTTGTATTGCACATGGACTGGATGGAGACCGGGGCGCCGCCGCCCACGGCCACATTGCCCACCATCAGTTTTTTTGTCATGACTTCCTCCTACTCACCCAACCAGACGGAACACGTCGTGGAAGGTCACAAACAGCATAAAGCCCATCAGCACCACAAAACCGGCCGTATTGACCGCGGCCATATATCGTGCAGGGACTTTCTTTCGCAAAAGCAGCATGGACACGGCGTCCACCACCAAAAAGAGGATGTGTCCGCCATCCAGCGCCGGAATAGGCAGCAGATTCATCACAGCCAGGTTCACTGCCAGCATGGCGGCAAAGTAGAACATGCTCTCCACCGCTGCGCGGATGCCGCCCAGCTCCTGGGCCTGTTCGCCCGCTTCCGTCATGGAAGAGACGATGCCCACCGGGCCGCTGAGATCGTCCACACCGGCCTGGCCGCTGAAGAGCATCTGCAGGCTCAACCGCACCACCCGGACAAAATCCACCGTGTTCAGCCAGGCCAGCCGCAGCTTGCCGCCCAAGGTGGCTTCCTCCGTGGCAGTCAGGTCCCGGTAGATGCCATAGCCCTGATAGCTCTCGCCCTCAAGGCCCGTGAAAGTATTCCACTGAAGATTTTCCAGAGTGATCTTTTCCCCGTCCCGCAGTACGACCAGATCCAGCGGTTCCCCTCGGTTCAGATTCAGCAGCAAGTCCACATCGTTGTAAAGATACACCCGCTCGCCGTTGATGGACCAGAAAATATCCCCCTGCTCCATCGCGGCGCCGTTATATGACTCAAATTCCGGCGCTACACCGGCAATGGCCGGCACCTGAATGACCTGTATCCCCGCATAGAGACCCAGCAGGATCACAAGACCAGTGAGGAAGTTCATCAGTGGGCCGGCAGCAAAAATGATCAGCTGCTTCCAGAGGCTCTGGCTGCCCAGCGCTCGCTCGTCAGCGGAGTCCTCATCCTCCCCTTCCATGGCGCAGAAGCCGCCGATGGGCAGCGCCCGCAGGGAATACTGCGTTTCGCCCCGGTCCCGGCACCAGAGCACCGGACCCATACCGATGGAAAATTCATTGACCCGGACGCCGCAGAGCTTTGCTGCCACGAAATGGCCCAACTCGTGCAGCGCCACCAGGACGCCGAAGATCAAAATCGCTCCCAGGATATAAAGAATAGTCATGCACTGTCTCCTAGCATATTAAAAGGCTCCGTCCAGCACGCTCTGCCGGGCGGCGGCATCCGCCGCCAGAATGTCGGAAAGCGAGGGCTTTTGCACCACCCGCACCTGGGACCGTGCCTTCGCCACCAGGCGGGCAATATCGTGGAATCCGATACGGTCCTCCAGGAACAATCCAACGGCTTCCTCGTTGGCGCCGTTGAGGATGGCGCAGGCGGTGCCCCCCTCTGTGGCCGCCTCCTCCGCAAGGCGCAGGCAGGGGAACGTATCCCGGTCCGGCCGTGCAAAGGTCAGGGGCGGGCAAGTGAGAAGATCCAGCGGCTCCGCCGGGTTCACGCCGCGATGGGGGTAGGTCATGGCATAACGAATGGGCAGCCGCATATCCGGTGTGCCCAGCTGGGCCAGTACTGCCCCATCCTGGTACTCTACCAGTGAGTGGACAATGGACTGGCGGTGGATGACCACATCCACCTGGGAAAGGGGCAGCCGGTAAAGGCGCATGGCCTCGATGACCTCCAGGCCCTTGTTCATCAGCGTGGCACAGTCCACAGTGATCTTGGGGCCCATGGCCCAGTTGGGATGGCGCAGGGCGTCCGCACGGGTCATCTTCCCCACTTCCTCATATGTCATGCCATAGAAGGGACCGCCGGAGCAGGTCAGGATCAGCCGTTTGATCTCACGGCGGTCGGCACAGCCCTGGACGCACTGGAAAATGGCAGAGTGTTCCGAATCCACGGGGACGATCTGCGCTCCGGCTGCGTCCGCCGCGTCCATGACCAGTTCACCGGCGCACACCAGCGTCTCCTTGTTGGCAAGAGCGATACGCTTTTTTTCGCCGATGGCGGCCAGCGTGGGTTCCAGCCCTACCATGCCCACCACGGCGGTGACTACTGTATCCGCTTCCGGTACTACGGCGGCGTCCATCAGGGCAGCGTGGCCCCCCAGTACCTTGGTATCCGTGTCCTGAATGCGCACAGCCAGGTCTCGGGCTGCCGCCTCGTCGGTCAATACGGCCAGGCGGGGGCGGAACTTGCGCACCTGCGCTTCCATCCGCTCCACGCTGGCATTGGCGGTGAGAGCCGCCACCTGCAGTCCCATCTGCTCCGCCACATCCAGGGTCTGACGGCCGATGGAGCCGGTGGAGCCTAAAATCGAAATCGTCTTACTCATAATCCTATCCTATTCCAAAAAGCTGAAAACAATCCTAAAAACTACAAGACAGCATCCAGGTCAGTATATGCCCGTGTACAGGACCAACCATACAAAAGGCGCCACGAAGGTCACGGAGTCGAACCGGTCCAGCACGCCGCCGTGACCGGGCAGGAGATTGCCGTAGTCCTTGACACCAAACTCCCGCTTGATGACGGAAAAGCTCAGATCGCCGATCTGGCTGATGGCGCTGCCTACCAGGCCGAACAGTGCCAGAAGTTCAAAGTTCCAGAAAGCGTCCGCAAGAACATAGGAACCCACTGCCATCATCAGCGCCGTGCCGATGACGCCGCCCACCAGGCCGCCCACGGCACCCTCCACGGTCTTTTTGGGGCTGACGGGAGTCAGCTTGTGCTTGCCGAACAGCAATCCGGCAAAGAAGGCGAACGTGTCGGATCCGAAAGAGATGCACAGGGGAAAGAATACCAGCAGCATTCCCACGTACGGCATCATCCTTAGCCGCAGCAGGCAGCTGAGCATCAGCGGGAACACCATTCCCGCAAAGAGCGCGGCGGTCAGGGAGGCAAACGGCACGGGCCGTGTGCTGCCGTAACGGCGGATGGACACCACGAACAGCGCCAGCACCAGCAGCGTGCCCAGCAGCGCGGTCAAAGGCAGTACCGGCAGAGCGGTCAGCTTGGCGTATCGGATGGACAGCTCCATGTACACGCACACGGGCACCAGTACCGCCGAGAGCACGCTCAGAGGGATCAGGGACTTCCCTGCTTCCCCGGCCACAGCGTGCATCAGCTCCCAGGCGCCTACGCCGCACATGCCGCACACCAGGAGCATGGTGGCCCATTCGGGCGCCACACCCAGCACCAAAATCAAAAACGGAATGCCGACCACGGCAACCATCACGCGTTTGAACATAAGATCAGCCCTTTAACTGTAAGGTGTTATTTCTTTACACCGCCGAAGCGACGGTCTCTTTTGCGGTATGCATCGATGGCACGGTCCAGCTCCGCCTCATCGAAGTCAGGCCAGAGGGTATCCGTGTAGTAAAACTCCGAGTAGGCACACTGCCACAAGAGGAAGTTGGAAAGCCGCAGCTCCCCGCTGGGACGGATGATGAGCTCCGGATCAGGGATCCCGGCGGAGTCCAGATAGTCCGAGAACATGGCCTCGCTGAGCTCCTCAGGGCGCTTCTTCCCTTCTGCGCAGTCGGCGGCAAAGCGGCGCACCGCGCGCAATATCTCGTCCCGTCCGCCGTAGTTGAGGCAGACGTTGGCCTGGAAATCGTCCTTGGAAAGATGCTCCGTGATCTCGTCCGTCTCGTGGGCCAGGGCCCGCAGCTCCGGAGAAATGGGCGTCATGTCCCCGAAGAAGTGCAGCCGGATGTGGTCCCGCTCCATGGTGTCCACTGCCTCCAGCAGATACTTCTTCAAAAGCAGCATGATGGCGGAGACTTCGCTCTCAGAGCGCTTCCAGTTCTCCGTAGAAAAAGCGTATACCGTCAGGTACTGTACGCCCAGGTTTTTGCAGTAGGTGGCGATGCGGCGGAACGTCTCCGCACCTGCCTTGTGGCCGGCGGTACGGGGCAGGCCCTGTTTGGTGGCCCAGCGGCCGTTGCCGTCCATGATAATCGCAATATGGCGAGGCAGGCCGCTGGCCTGCCCCGCCCCGTCATTGATTTTCGTCATATGCTCTGCCATCAGACCGCCATCAGTTCCTTCTCCTTCTTGGCCAGCAGCTCGTCCAGCTTTTTGCAGCTGTCGTCCGTCAGCTTCTGAAGGTCCTTTTCCGCCTGCTTGAGCTCATCCTCGGTGATCTCGGACTTCTTTTCCTGCTTCTTAAAGTTCTCCATGGCGTCCCGGCGGATGTTGCGCACGGCTACCTTGCCCGCCTCGGCGTACTTGTGGATCTGCTTGACCAGTTCCTTGCGGCGCTCCTCCGTCAGCTGGGGGAAATTGAGCCGGATGCTGCGGCCGTCGTTCTGGGGATTGATGCCCAGGTCGGAGTTCTGAATGGCCTTTTCGATAGACTTGAGGGCACTGCCGTCCCAGGGCTGGATCACCAGGGCCCGGGGATCGGGAGAGGAAATGGCCGCGATCTGCTGAATGGGGGTGGGGCTGCCGTAGTAGTCCACCATGATCCGGTCCAGCACCGCCGCGTTGGCACGGCCTGCCCGCACGGAGGCAAAGTCCGCGCTGACGGAGTCGATGCTCTTTTTCATTTTGTCCTCGTAAACTTTGTATTCGTCTTTCAGCATAATGTGGTTCCTTCCTTTCACTGATTGTGGAAAGCGCAAACCGCGCGTGCTTGTTGTTTGAATTTATTCGCCGACGATGGTGCCTACCTTTTCGCCGCACAGGACCCGGACGATGTTCTTCGGGTCCTTAAGGGCGAACAGCAGCACGGGAATATGGTTGTCCATGGACAAGGAGGTGGCCGTGGTATCCATGACCATCAAATGCTGAGCCAGAACCTCGTCGTAGCTGATGGAGTCGTACTTGACGGCGGTGGGGTCCTTCACCGGGTCGGCGCTGTACACGCCGTCCACGTTCTTGGCAAGCAGGATCACGTCCGCATCGATCTCCGCGGCCCGCAGCACAGCGGCCGTGTCCGTGGAGAAGTAGGGGTTGCCGGTGCCGGCGCCGAAAATGACCACGCGGCCCTTCTCCAGATGGCGGATGGCCCGGGAGCGGATATAGGGCTCGGCGATGGCGCGCATCTCAATGGCAGTCTGTACCCGGACGGGGATACCCTTTTGCTCGCACACATCCGCCACAGCCAGGCAGTTCATCACCGTGGCCAGCATGCCCATATGGTCGGCACGGGTGCGCTCCATTTTGCCGCCGGAGTTCTTGGCGCCGCGCCAGAAGTTGCCGCCGCCGACCACCAGGCCCACCTGAACGCCCATGTCCAGGCACTCCTTGATGACGTCGCACACCTGGCCGATGACTTCAAAATTCAAGCCGGCATGCTGATCGCCGGCCAGAGCCTCGCCGCTGATTTTCAGCAGGACTCTCTTGTAAATCGGTTTTCCCATATTCGATCCTCCATTTGGACGGAATTTCATACAGATGTATTTTAACGTATTTTCCCTGGTTTGCATAGGGGGTAGACAAGATTTTCCGAAAAAATCCCCTTACCGACGGGCAGGGCAAGAGCCGGTCTGATTTACAGACCGGCTCTTGATCAATTTCCCGGTGTGTTCCGCTCAGGACTCGGGCATGGGCTTGCCCAGCCGCTGGTACATGGTACGCTTCACCGCCCGGAGAATGTTCTCATAGCCCGTGCAGCGGCAAAGGTGACCGGAGAGCAGCTTGCGCAGCTCCTCGTCGGTGTACTCCTCCCCGCTTTCCAGGATCTCCTCCGCCGTGAGGATGAAGCCGGGCGTGCAGAAGCCGCACTGGATGGCTGCCTCTTCGGCAAAGGCAAGCTGGATGTCGCTCAGCTCTCCGTTGGGGCCCAGCAGGCCCTCCAGCGTGCGGATATTCTTGCCCTCGGCCCAGACGGCCAGGTAAATACAGGAGTTGAACGCCTCTCCGTCGATGAGGACGGTGCATGCACCGCACTCGCCCACCTCGCAGCCCTTTTTCACGCTGGTCATGCGGAAGTCATTGCGCAGCATGTCCGTCAGGCTGGCGCGCACATCCACCGTGCGCTCCACGTCTTTTCCGTTGAGATTGAAATGGATCGTCTGCATCTGTGCCATTACAGCGCACCTCCTGCCCGCTTGACCGCTTCCCGGAAGGCGCGCTTGGCGCACTCCACGGCGATATGCATCCGGAAGTCCTTGGCGGCACGCCATGAATCCCGGGGATGGATGTCTTCCTTTACTGCCTTGGCGAATTCCTCCGCCAGGTCCGCTGTGAGCGGCTTTCCGGCCGCCAGAGCCTCCGCCGTTTTGGCCCGCAGAGGCACGGGGCCCGCCACGCCGAAGGCAACCCGCGCCCGCTCCACGGTCCGCTTGTCAGCGGAGAGCCGCACGTTCACGGAAGTGCCCAGGGTCGCGATGTCCATGGCGTTGCGCATGGCGTACTTGATGTAGAACCCGTGGGTATCGGCATAGCTCTCCTTGGAGATCAGGATGCCGGTCTGGATCTCGCCGGGGCGGATATCCACCTGCCCTGCGCGGATGTAGAAGTCCTGGATGGGCACACGGCGCACGCCCTCCGGACCGGTCAGCTCGATGACGGCGTCATAGGCAAAGAGCGTGGACGCGGAGTCCGCAGAGGTCACGCCGTTGCAGGTGTTGCCGCCGATGGTGCCGATGTTGCGGATCTGGGGGCCGCCCACCTGATCCACTGCTTCGCCCAGCACCAGCATGTGCTGCTGGATCAGCGGGTCACGGGTAATGTGGGAGAAGCTGGTGAGGCTGCCGATGCGCAGCGTACCGTCGGCTTCCATGGCCACGCCCCGCAGTTCGTCCAGTCCGTAGATGGAGATCAGCTCGGCACCGGCCCGCTTCCCTTCCCGCATCTGCACCAGCACGTCGGAGCCGCCGGCAATGATCTGCGCCTGGGGATGCGCCACGCGGAGCGCCACGGCGTCCCGAACGGACTGGGCCTGGTAAAGTGCTTTCATATCATACATGGTGATCCCTCCTTAGTCCTCGATCAGCCCGGCCTCTTTGAACTTGCGATAGAGGACATGGGGCGTAATGGGGCAGCAGTCGATGGCCACGCCGGTGGCCTGGAAGATGGCGTTTCGGATGGCCGGCGCAGGGCTGCAGGCCGGCGGCTCGCCCAGGGCCTTGGTCCCGTAGGGGGACGTGGGCTCGGGATTCTCCACGAACTCCGCCTGCAGATGGGGGTGATCCATAAACGTGGAGAGCTTGTAGTCCAGCAGGTTGTTGTTCAGGGGCTTGCCGGTCTTTTCGTCGAACTTCAGCTCCTCAGAAAGGCCATAGCCGATGGCCATGGACATGCCGCCGTGGACCTGGGCCTCCGCCAGGGCGGGGTTGATGAGGGTGCCGCAGTCGTGGACATTGACCAGATTCAAAAGCTTCACCTTGCACAGGGGGATATCCACTTCCACCTCGGCAAAGGAGCAGCCGAAGGAATAGGCGTTGGACTTGATCTGAGCCGTGGTCTCGGCGGTGATATGCTGGCTGTCCGTCAGAGAGTACAGGCACTCCGTAGCAAGCTCGCCCAGGGTCTTGAGCACCCGGCCGTCGCTCTTGCGGACGATCTTGCCGTCCACCAGATCCAGGTTGCTCACCGGCATGCGGGTCTGGTCGTGGGCCACCTGCAAGATCCGCTCCCGCAGGGCCATAGCGGTCTGCATGATGGAGAAGCCACCAATGTAGGTCTGGCGGGAGGCGTAAGCGCCGGTGCCGAAGGGCGTCACGTCCGTATCCTGCGAGGATACCACATGCACGTCCTCCAAAGGCACGCCCACTGCGTCAGCCACCATCTGGCTGTACGCCGTGTCGCAGCCCTGGCCGATCTCCGTCTCGCCGGTCTGGAACTGGAGAGAGCCATCCTGATTGAGCACCATGCGGCAGGAAGAGGACTCCAGAGAGATGGGCCACACGGCGGTGTTGTACCAGAACACCGCAAGGCCTACGCCCCGGCGCACGGGACCGGTCTGGTTCTGGTATTCCTTGAATTTACGCAGATAGTCGATGGCCGCCATGCCCTTATCCAGGCACTGGTTGAACGTATCGCTGTACAGCTCATTTTTGGAGAAAGCGTCCTGATAGCCGACGGGCATCAGATTCTTGCGGCGGAACTCCAGGGGCGTCATGCCAATGGCGGCGCAGATATCGTCGATGTGGCTTTCTCCGGCGAACATGGCCTGGGGGATGCCGTAACCGCGCATAGCGCCGGCAGCCGGACGGTTGGTGAACACGCTCCAGCAGTCGCATTCCAGATTGTCGCAGGGATAGAGCTGCGGGAACGCGCCCATGCCCTTGGCCACCACGCCGTGACCGTGGGAGGCGTAAGCGCCCTGGTTGGAGAACGCCTCGAACTTCCGGGCGGCCAGCGTGCCGTCCGGCCGGACCCAGGAGATGATGTGGGTACGGATGGCGTGGCGGACCCGGTTGGAGACGAACGTCTCTTCCCGGCTGCACTCCAGCTTCACCAGCCGGCCGCCCACCTTGGTGCAGCACCAGGCGCAAAGGGGCTCATAAAGGGCATCCTGCTTGTTGCCGAAGCCGCCGCCGATGTAGGGCTTGATGAGCCGCACCTTGCCCCAGGGGATCCCCAGAGCCTGGCCCACGACACGCCGCACGATGTGAGGGATCTGGGTGGAGGAGACCACCACCACACGTCCGGCTTCCATATAGGCAAAGCAGCCGTGGTTTTCAATATGGCAGTGCTGGACAGTAGGGGTATCGTACCACCCCTCTACCCGGATGAGGCCCGGCTCCTGGATAGCAGACTGATAATCGCCTCTGCGGATATCCGTGTGGGCCAGGATGTTGCCGGGGAATTCCTCGTGGATCTGGGGGGCATCCGGCTCCATGGCCTTCTGCACGTCCAGCACGAAGGGCAGCTCCTCGTACTCCACCTTCAGTGCCCGGACGCCCTGGGCGGCGGCCACCTCGTTTTCAGCGATGACCACTGCCACCTCATCGCCGTAGTAGCGTACATGGCGGTTCAAAAGCAGCCGGTCCGCCACGTCCTGATGGGCGGGGTCCGTGGACCAGGGGTGGCCCGCCGTGGGGAACGGGATGTCGGGCACGTCAAAGCAGGTCAGGACCCGCACCACACCGGGCACAGCCTCGGCCTGGGCGGTATCGATGGACTTGACGTAGCCGTGGGCGATGGTGGCGTGACAGATCTTGATGATCAGTGCAGAGGAATCGCAAAGATCATCCATGTACTTGGCCCGGCCGGTCGCCTTATCATAGGCGTCCACCCGGACGGCGCTTTTTCCCACACTCTTACTCATGGGGTATGCCTCCTTTTGGCGAAATGGTCACAGCCGCGTTGACTGCGCAGTGCGAAAACGGATATACTAAAGACGGAAAGGGGGAATTCTGCCATGACACAGGAAAAAACGCTGGGGTGCGTGCTCCTGGCTGCCGGCAGTGCCCGGCGCTATGGAGAAAATAAGCTCCTGGCCGCCCTGGACGGGCGGAGTCTCATTCTGCGGGCCATGGAAGCGGTCCCGGCAGAACAAATGGAACGGGTGGTAGTAGTGACCGCTTACCCGGAGATCATGCGTCTTGCGGCGGAATTTCACTTTGCCGCCATTTTCAATGACGACCCGTCCCTGGGTGCCAGCCACACCATCGCCCTGGGATTGACCCAGCTGCGGGATCTGGACGGCGTGATGTTTCTGGTGTGCGACCAGCCGCTTCTGCGGCGGGAGAGCGTGGCGGCCCTGACTGAGCTGTGGCGCCGGTCGCCGGACAAAATCGCGGCTTTGGGACATGATGGAGTACGGGGAAATCCCTGCCTGTTCCCTGCCCCGCTGTACCCGGAGCTTTTGAAGCTGACGGGAGACCACGGCGGCAGCGTCGTCATCCGGAAGCACCCGGAGCTTCTCACACTGCTGGAGGTGCCGGAGCGGGAACTTTTCGATGTGGACACCATCCAGGCGCTGGAGTCTTTACAAAGGGATACGTCCTTGGAATCACATCCCACATAATTCGACTCTGTGGGGAGATTGTTGCCGCGGCGGAAAATCGCCGCGGCAGCATTTTTTTATCCTTTTCGGCTGTAAGGAGTGCCCTCCAGAGGCAGTGACGTACGGCGGACGCCGTCAAAACGGAAGTAGGCATCGGCCACGGCGGGAGCCGTGGGGATAGAGGTGATCTCACCGATGCCGATGGCACCGCAGGCCACGTTCAGGCCGGGCTTCTCCACGATGATGGGCGTGATCTCCGGGATCTGATTGGCCCGGAACAGGCCCAGCGTACCAAACTTGGCGGTGGGCTTGCAGTCGGTGAGCGGATACCGCTCCGTCAGGGCATAGCCCAGGGACATGACCACGCCGCCTTCGATCTGTCCCTCCACAGAGGTGGGGTTCACGGCCTTGCCCACGTCGTGAGCGGCGATCATCCGCTCCACGCGGCCCTCTTCGTTGAGGATGCACACCTGGGTGGCGTAGCCGTAGGCCACATGGCTCACGGGGTTGGGCACCGGTGCGCCCAGCGGGTCGGTCTTGCCCAGGTATTCTCCGTAGAACTCCTGGCCTTCCAGCTCTGTCAAGGTTTTACCCTTCATAGCCTCGATCAAATCTGCGCAGGCCCGGCGGCAGGCTTCACCGGTAAAGAGGGTCTGGCGGGAGCCGGAGGTGGTGCCGGAATCCGGCGCGCAGTAGGTATTGGAGCGCTCATAGACCACGTCAGCGCGGGCGATGCCGGTCTGGGTGCAGACCATCTGGGTCAGCACCGTACCCAGGCCCTGGCCGATGCAGGAGGCGCCGGCGAAGATGTGTACCTTGCCGCCCTCGATCACCAGCCGGCACCGACCCGTATCCGGGATGCCCACGCCCACGCCGGCGTTCTTCATGGCGCAGGCCAGGCCCACATACTTGGCGCCGTCCACGTAGGGCTTGACAGCTTCCAGGGTCTCCGCAAGGCCCGTGGACTCGTCCACGATCTGGCCGTTGGGCAGCTCCTGTCCAGGACGGATGGCGTTGCGGTAGCGGATCTCCCAGGGGGTGATGCCTACCACGTCTGCCATCTCGTTGAGCAAAGACTCGATGCAAAAGCACGTCTGGGTCACGCCGAAGCCCCGGAAGGCGCCGGCGGGAGGATTGTTGGTATACCAGGCATAGCCGTCGATCTCAAAGTTCTGGTAGTTGTAGGGGCCGGCCGCATGGGTACAGGCCCGCTCCAGCACCGGCCCGCCCAAAGACGCATAGGCGCCCGTATCGGCCGTGACCGTAGCCACCACGCCCTGGATGATGCCGTTTTCATCGCAGCCCAGGGTGAATTCCATGTCCATGGGGTGACGCTTGGGGTGGATGAGGATACTCTCGGCACGGGTGAGCTTCACCTTTACCGGCCGCTTGGCAAGATAGGCGATCAGCGCCGCCTGATGCTGGACGGTCACATCCTCCTTGCCGCCGAAGCCGCCGCCCACCAGCTGGTTCTGCACCTTCACCTTGTCGGCGTCCAGGCCCAGCATGCCCATGATCTCATGCTGGGTATCATAGGCGCCCTGGTCGGTGGAGAGCACCATGACGCCGTCGCCGTCGGGATATGCCACAGCGCACTCCGGCTCCAGGAAAGCGTGCTCAGTCCAGGGAGTGGAGAACTGGCGGGTCAGCACATGGCGCGCCTTTTGGATGGCGGCCTTGGGGTCGCCCCGCTGGATGTGCTTGTGGGCCAGCAGGTTGCCGGAGCGATGCACCAGCGGTGCGTCCGGCGCCATGGCCTCCTTGGGGCTGCGCACCATGGGCAGCTCCTCATAGTCCACCCGGACCAGCTCCTTGGCCCGCTGCAAAATCTCCGGTGTCTCGGCGGCCACCAGACAGATGGCGTCGCCCAGATAGTGGGTGATGTCTCCCACGGCGATCATGGTGTCCCAGTCCTTCATCAGATGGCCCACCTTGTTCTGTCCGGGAATGTCAGCAGCGGTATAGACGCCCACCACGCCCGGCAGGGCCTTGGCCTCCTCCGTATGGATGGCCAGTACCCGGGCACGGGGATATTTGCTGCGCACGGCGCTGCCGTAGATCATGCCGTCCAGATAGATGTCATCGGGATAGATGCCCGTGCCGGTGACCTTCTCCTCCACATCCACACGGGGCACCCGCTGGCCCAGGGACCAGTCCTCCGGTGCCGGGGGTACCTCCCCTGCCCGGAAGATCTCGCCGGCCAGCAAAATGGCGTCGATGATCTTTACATAGCCGGTGCAGCGGCAGATATTGTTGCGGATGGCAAAGGCCGCCTCCTCCCGGGTGGGCGCGGGGTTCTGGTCCAGCAGGGCCTTGGCACAAAGGACCATGCCCGGGATGCAGAAGCCGCACTGCACCGCACCGGCGGTGCCGAACGCATAGGTATAGACGTCCTTTTCAAAGTCGCTGAGGCCCTCCACCGTCAGGATGGACTTTCCTTCCAGCTTGTCGGTCTGCGGAATGCAGGCGCGGGTGGGCTTGCCATCGATCAGCACCGTGCAAGTGCCGCAGGCGCCCTCACTGCATCCGTCCTTGACACTGGTCAGGCGCAGCGTGTCCCGCAGATAGCGCAGCAGCTTTTGGTTTTCCTCTACCTTCACGGTTTGGCCATTCACGGTAAATGTAGCCATGGAATCTCCTCCTCGCCGTGCCCAACCCTGGTCCCACGGTCTGTTGTGTTAATTTTGAAAGGTCAACCTTTCCATTGCTCTATTATACAATATAATTCAGAGGTCCGCAACCTTGCTTTGTGCAATCCGCTATTCTATCTTGAGCATAGCGGAGTAAGCTCCCAGCCAACGGCCAGGGCACCGCGGTCCACCCGGACCTCAGCCCTGGGCTCAAGGATATGGTTGCTGACGCCCAGCGGAAATTCCGCCGTAAGGACCGCGTCCTCCAGCGGGTACTGGACGCCTCGCTCAAAGACGCCCTCCGCCCGGTCTCCCAGGCAGAAAACGGACAGCAGCCCCCACTCCACCGTCTGCTCGATGGTGATGAACTCATTTTCGATAACGGTCCATATGAACGCATCATCGTACAAAAAGCTCCGTGCGCCCCGGCGGCGCAGGTACAGCAGCGTCTGAAGGTTTGCCAGCGTATGGTCCAGACGTTTTCCGCCGGTGCCGCCATAGATAAAAAACGCCTCACAGCCGCGCTCCAGCCCCAGCTTCACCGCAGCCATGGTATCCGTGTCATCTTTTTCCACCGGAAGCCGGATCACACCCGGCCCTTGTGCCGGCGCGTCCATGGAGTCGAAGTCGCCCAGGATCACATCCGGTGTAATGTCAGCGGCGCGGCAGGTCTCATATCCGGCGTCGGCGGCGATCACAAGGTCATCAGGTATGCCGGGCCGCTCCCGCAGGCCGAAAAACGTGCCTGCGGCAAAAATAAAACAGCGTTTCATGGGATTCCCCCTTTTGACATAAGTGTATCACGCTTTTCTTCGTTTGACAACAAAGCCGCCCGGCTGGGCCGGGCGGCTTTGAGGATCAGGTTTTATTCATCAAAAGCAAACTGGAGTTTTTGTCTCCCGCGATCAGCAGGTGGGCATCCTCCTGGAACCGATACTCCGGGTCCAGCAGCGGAATGATCTCGTCGCCTGTTTTCAGGCCGAGGATGTTGACGTTATACCGACGGCGCACATCCACCTCTGCCACGGTCCGCCCCTCCCATTCCTTGGGCGTTTCGATCTCCACGATGGCATATTTAGGCGTCAGTTCGATATACTCAAAGGCGTTCCGGGCAGAAAAGCGCATGGCCACCCGGCGTGCCATATCCATCTCGGTGTGGATCACATAATCCGCGCCGATCTTTTTGAGGAACTTGATCTGCTTTTCCCGGTCTGCCCGGGCCACCACACATTTGGCCCCCAGCTCTTTCAGCGTGGCAGTGACCTCCAAAGAGGTCTGGAAGTCATCCCGTACGCAGACAAAGCATACGTCAAAATTCCGGACGCCCAGCGAAGCGAGCACCTGCTCATCCTGGCAGTCGCCCACACAGGCGGCAGTGGCCACGGATGCCATTTTGGAAACGCGCTCTTCGTCCTGATCCACGACCATGACCTCGTTCCCCAGCTCCACAAGCCGGGCGGTCAGGTGATTGCCGAAACGGCCAAGTCCAATTACCAAAAAGGATTTCATGGGTTACTCCTCTCATCCAATCAAAATCTTTTCCGGGGTCCTGCGCAGCTTGGGCACTGGGCGGTCCCGTACCATCGCCATCAGGACGGACATGCTGCCCACCCGTCCGGCAAACATCATCAGCGTTACGACGATCTTGCCCGCTGCGGTCAGTGTGGGCGTGACTCCTAATGTGAGTCCAACCGTGCCCATAGCGGAAAGAGATTCAAACAGCGCTTCGTCCATAGAGATGCCGTCCAGACAGAGCACCATACAGCCAAGCATGCAGGTCATGAAATACATAATGGAAACGGAAAATGCCTTGAAGATATCTCCCGCGTCCAGCCGCCTGCCGAACAGCTCCACATCCTCCCGCCGCCGTACCCGGGCCAGGGCGGTGAGCACCAGGACGGCGAAGGTATTGATCTTGATGCCGCCGCCGGTGGAGCCGGAGCCTGCGCCGATGAGCATGAGGACCATGGTCAAAAGCTTGCCGCTCTCGCTCAGGGCCGTCAGATCCGCCGTGTTGAATCCGGCTGTGCGGGGTGTCACGGACTGGAACGCCGCCATGAGGATCTGCTGGGATGTGGGCACACCTGCAAAGGCGTGATCCTCCTCCAGAATAAAAAATGCCACTGTACCCAGTACCAGTGCCATCAGCGTTCCGGTAAAGGCGATCTTGCTGTGGAGTCTCCATTTTGAAAAATGGAAGCGATGGGTCAGAAT
>PPYE01320580.1_pt1 | contig 19080 bp, 12 predicted proteins | sample 1559881 | NCBI WGS metagenome assembly PPYE01 (sample SAMN08240022, study PRJNA423297) | Human gut metagenome, whole genome shotgun sequencing project. | reverse complement strand
CGCCAAGACATTCACGCTGCAGGAACGCTTGATTTCTACCGACAGGGGAGATTCCACTTCCGTCTCCCTCGCCGGAACCACCTCGTCCGCCTCTTTGAGAAGGATGTTGTGATCCAGAAGGGTCTTTTCAACGGTGTCGCCCTTATAGGCCACCAGCTCCGTCTCCCTGCCGGCTTCGCTCACCGTCATGGGAACCCCGCGCCTTATGTACACTGTAGTGGTATTTTTTACTCGTTCCGCCGTATCCAACTCCCCGAGAGGGGCGAGTCCCTGCGCTTCTGCCTGGGCCAGGATGGCTTCGAGATCAGCACTGCTCATGCTGAAGGAATATGAGTTGTCTCCGTCAATCACATTGGCGGAAACGGTGTTTGCCATTACGGTCACAAATGAGGATACGCAAAGCGCGAGGACAAGTACAAGCACTGCCGCTCCCCGGATCAGGAAAAGCTTGGGCGCTTTTTTTTGATGTCTACCGTGCATACGAATGCTCCTTCCATCACCCTGCTTGGGCGATTACAAGGGACAGTATAGTCAAAAATAAACGACGTGTCAAAATTAAATCCCGATTAACTTTGTGCAATTCTCACAAATATGAATGTCTGATTCCTTAACATAATCCGGAAAACCCCCTTAATTTCTGCAGAATTTACGTTTTCTTTCAAAATTATGGAAACCGCCGCCTGTGCAAATTGTATCAAAATGGGAAATTACAAAGTGGTTACAGGTCTTACAAATGAAATATTTTTGAATTTTCATGCATTTTTATTGGAAACCTACCGCCATTATTCACACCAAAGCACTGTTACTATGTATAAATTTTAACATGTTATGCAAAACTAAGAAGCGAAAAACCCGCATGAATCCGGGGCGAAACTGCATTTTTGACCTTGCGAGTGGGAGCTTCCTTCCCAGGGAATAGCCGGAGCAGAACATGCGTTCGCTCTTTTTGCATGTTCATGCACCCGCGTAGCAAAAGCGACAAATTATTTTTTTGTTATGGATGGTGATTTATTCCCTATTCAGCATTTAAAACAGCGGCAATGTGGGGATTGACCTTTCATTTTCGGACAAATTACACCTAAATCTGCAGGGAACCTATTCCAGCGGCTCTTTGTACGCCTTCCTGCTTCCGGGTTGGCCGGCCATACTGGGAACCTCTCCAAGCCAGATTCCTATCCCTCATCTTGAGCCCAAAACGACGCCTTCCAGCCGCTTCATTTCCTATTCTTGATAAAAGTGCGGAACAGACCGTTTTTTCGTCCAGAAAAACTGTTGTCTCTCCCCGCTGAAAACGGATACTTCCACTTATGGGAAAGCAGGTCCGTCCGAATTCTTTCTTTCAAGTCTTTCCCAATGTCGGCAGCGGATCAAAAAACCGCTTTCTAATATATATGGTAAAATCAGCCTGAACAAAACAGCGGGTCGAGTCCCCTAAATCGGATTCTCCAGCCCTGCTCTTTCCATTCGGTTCGCAACGCAGCTGCCGCGTCCTGCTGGAACACCGTCCGCGCCGCGAAAGTGGATTCACTTTCCCGAAAGCAGGGCCAAGGGTGCGGGTTTACATCAGCTTTTGATACCCCAGACAGCCCAGCACCTTGTCGAACGCCGACTTATAGCGCTTGGAAAATACCATGCGGAATTCTCCCGCATAGACAGCAAGCCGTCCGTTAAACCCGGTCTTGAAACGGTATACGCCGTAATTGGGATTATCCCTGTCGTACCAGCAGGGCACGCCCTGAAAATCATAGATTTCACAGCCGGACTGAAGCGCCCAGCGGATCATTTCCCACTGCATCAGATAGTTGGGCATCACTTCCCGGTGCACGGCTGTAGAGGCTCCATACACATAACAGGTCCGGCCCCCATACTGGACGCAGACAGCCCCGGAAAGCGCCTGTCCCTGGTAATCGCAGAGATACAGGCGGCAGTGCTCCCCCAGACCGTCCAGCATACGCGCAAAATACTCCTGAGTCCGGACGTGGAAGCCGTCGCGCTTTCCGGTCTCCAGCATCAGGCGTTCAAATTCCGGCAGTCTTTCTTTTCCATAACTTCTGCAGGTTACGCCCTTTCGCTGGGCCAGCTTTATATTGTAACGGCATTTGCTCTTAAAGGAGGCCATAAGCTCTTCCTCGTTCCTGCCGCGAAGCTCCAGAAGATAATTGTTCCTGCTCTGAATGACCTGCGCGTCCTCCTGGAAGGGCTGGTACGTGAATCCTGCGCTGCGCAGGGCGAATATCCTGTCGCTGTCCGTCTCCTCTATCAGTGGATCCGCCTTCAGGGCGTAGGCATGATAGTTCCGGGAAAGCTGCCATACGCCCCTCAGCAAATCCCACAGCACGTCCATGTTCCGATAATCCCATACCGGGCCGCGGGGCGAGTATAAAAACGATTTCATGGGCGGCGGAAACCTCTTGATCAACACCAGCATGGAACCCGCTATTTTTCCCGCGCTGTCCCGGGAGATCACAGCCTCGTGCAGCCAATCCGGCTTCACTGCGCACCATAAAACCGACTGCATAAAACTGCCTTTGCTATCCTGTATAAAACGTTCGTATTCCACCACAGCCCCAGCGTCTGTAAAATCCAAAAACTCCATGGTATCCATTCCCTCCCGCCCGAATTCCATTACCGGGCTCCCTTTAGTCTATCTATTAGACTGCAAATCGGGAGAAAAGGTGACGGCCCGGAGAGAGACCGTCCAGAATGGTTTTTGAAATTTCCTTTTCTCACGGCGCTGGGGGCGCCCCCGGCTCGGGACAGGGGAGGGAGAAAGGCAAAAGAAAAAACCGGAAAGCAGAACACTTGATTTCTTTTGAAAAAGAAACTTTTGCTTTCCCTGAAATTTATTTTGTCTTTCTATTATAAATATTTACCGGTAATGCTTTGGGGATTGGCGGCGACTTCAGCAGGCGTTCCGGCCGCGACAATACGGCCTCCGTCCATGCCTCCTCCAGGCCCCATATCAATGAGATAATCGGCGTTTGAAATGACATCCAAATCATGCTCGATCACAAGAACGGTGGCGCCGTACTCCACCAGCCGGTCAAAAACCGACAGCAGGGTGCGGACATCCAGCGGATGCAGGCCGATGGTCGGTTCATCAAACACAAAAACCGTCCCCGACTGCTGCCTGCCCATTTCAGACGCCAGCTTCAGCCGCTGAGCCTCACCGCCGGACAGGCTGGGCGTTTCTTCTCCAAGGGTAAGATAGCCAAGGCCCAAATCCTGCAAAACCTGCAGCTGCTGGCGAACCGCTTTTAAATCCTCGCACGCTGTTAGTGCGTGCTTTACATCCATAGCCATGATTTCAGGCAGTGAATATTCTTTTTCAGCCTTGTTTTTGCGCTTAATCTGCTCCGCTTTCCTGGCATATCTTGATCCCCGGCATTCCGGGCAGGGGATTTCCACATCCGGCAGGAACTGAACATCCAAACTGATGCTTCCCGTTCCATCGCAGGTTGGACAGCGCAGCGTTCCGGTATTGTAGGAAAAATCACCCGCCTTATATTGCAGGGCTTTGGCGTCCGGCGTTCTGGCGTAGACTTTCCGCAGTTCATCGTGCACGTTCGCATAGGTGGCCACTGTGGAACGCACATTGATGCCAATAGGCGTTGCGTCGATCAACTTGACCTGCCGTATCTGCTCCGCTGAAATCTCCTTTACATGGCCGGGAAGTTTTTTCCCGGCTATTTCAGCTTCCAAACCGGGAATCAGGCTTTCCAGAATCAGTGTGGTTTTACCGGAGCCGGACACGCCGGTTATAACCGTCAGCCTGCCTTGCGGAATATCGACCTCTAACGGCTTTACCGTATGAATTTCACCAGTTGACAAATGTATTTTTCCCAAGTCAAACAGTTCCTCCGATACAGCCTGTTTCCTTATCCGGCTTCTATATTCGCCGGAAAGAAACGGACCGATCTGGGAAACAGGATTTCTTTTCAGCGCAGGAATATCCCCCTGCGCAATCACCTGCCCTCCGTCCGCACCCGCTTCCGGTCCCATTTCAACAATCCAGTCTGCTTCCGACAAAATCTGTGTATCATGATCTACCAGCACTACGGAATTTCCGTCTGCAATCAAATCGCGCATCACACCGGTGAGGCCAATGATATTCGATGGATGCAGGCCAATGGACGGTTCGTCCAAAACATATAAAACGCCGGTCGTGCGGTTCCGAACCGCCCGCGCCAGCTGCATCCGCTGCCGCTCTCCGGTGGAAAGCGTGGCGGCGGCGCGGTCAAGGCTCAGGTAGCCCAGCCCCAAATCCATCAGCCGTTTTGCTGCCGACTGAAACGATTCGCAGATTGCCTCTGCCATAGGCCGCATTTCAAAGGGCAGGGAACCCGGAACTTCGGCTACCCACGATACCAGCTGGCCGAGCGTCATCTTACAGGCTTCGTCCAACGCAATTCCCCGCAGCTTCGGCAGCCTTGCAGCGGCAGAGAGCCGGGAGCCGCCGCAGTCCGGGCATATCCCCTGCTTTAAAAATTTCTCTACCCGCTTCATGCCCTTTTCGTCTTTTACCTTGGAAAGGGCATTCTCTACCGTGTAATTTGCATTGAAATAAGTAAAATCCAACTCCCCAGCCTGGTTGCTGCCATTCTTGGGCTTATAGAAAATATGTTTCTTTTCTGCCGGACCCTGAAAGACAATTTCGCGTTCCTTTGCAGTCAGTTGGGAAAACGGTACGTCGGTGCGTACTCCCATCGCACGGCACACATCCGTCATCAGCGACCACATCAGGGTATTCCAGGGCGCGACCGCACCCTCGTCAATGGTCAAGGATTCGTCCGGTACCAGAGTATCCTGATCAACGGTGCGAACCACCCCGGTGCCCCCACAGGTGCGGCAGGCCCCCTGGCTGTTAAAGGCCAGTTCCTCCGCTGAAAGACCGAAAAACCGCTCCCCACATTCAGGACAAACCAGTTCATGACCCGCGGCCACTGCCAGAGACGGTTTCAAATAGTGCCCATTGGGACAACAATGGCTGGAAAGACGGGAATACATCAAACGCAGGCTGTTCAGAAGCTCCGTACCCGTTCCGAAAGTGCTGCGGATACCGGGCACACCGGGACGCTGATGCAGCGCCAGCGCCGCCGGAATATACAGCACCTCGTCCACCTGTGCCTTGGCCGCCTGTGTCATCCGGCGACGGGTATAAGTGGAAAGCGCATCGAGATAACGCCTTGACCCCTCGGCGTACAAAACCCCCAAAGCCAGCGAGGATTTACCCGAGCCGGAAACGCCGGCAATGCCGACGATTTGATGCAATGGGATATCCACATCTATATTTTTCAGATTATGTACTCTTGCATTCCGCACCTGAATGCTGTCAGGCACTCTGTTTTTCTGTACTGTTAGATCGCTTTCCTTTTGTCTGTCCATCTTCCGTTCACCTGCCCTGTCATTTTACGTTTTATCCTATTCTTCTATTATATCATCTTCTATCTCCCGAATCACCTTAGCTGGAACGCCTCCGGCAACACAATTGTCCGGGATATCCTTTGTGACGACGGCGCCAGCGGCAATTACAACATTAAATTCTCATTTTTGATTGGCGGGCTGTGTTGTCTGCTCCCTTGTAATGTTTTTCAGCCATCCGTATTTTTTGTAGTGGAGAATCGCCGCAGGCACCTTTACCACTTCATCCAAATTGATAATCAGGAATACGGCGACCACCGGGAGATGGAAATAAAACGCGGCAAGGAAGCCGACGGGAACAGCGAATGCCCACATGGTGATCGTATCGCAGATCAGTCCAAACTTTGAGTCGCCGCCGGCAGGGAAAATGCCGGCAATGGTTGTCATATTGATGGATTTCGCAATCATGTAGCAAGCACAGAGGACAAGCATCCATTTCAGATATTCCGTGGCCTGCGGACTTAGCGCTGTTACTTTCAAAATCAAGGGTGAGAGCGCCACCAAAAGCAGGCCGGAGGCGATGCCGCTGACAATCGCCATTTTCCAAAGAAGGCCACCGTACTTTTTTGCTTGTTTCAAATCTCCCATCCCAAGTTCGTTGCCCACGATAATTCCGCCGCCATTTGCAAGGCCGGTGCAAAAGCTGACGATCAGGTTTTTTACGATATTGGCAATCGAGTTGGCGGCAACGGCGTCGCTTCCCAAATGCCCCATGATGACGGAATACATGGTAAAGCCCACGCCCCATACCAGGTAATCGCCAAGCATGGGCAGGCTGTATCTCCAATAATCTCTTGCCAGCAGCTTATCTACAGCGAAGCAAAACCGAACATGAAGCCGCACGTGCTTTTCCCGCAGCGACTCCACATACGCCCAGGCCAGTTCGAGCAATTTTGAAATCGAAGTAGCAAGCGCTGCGCCGGCAATTCCCATTTTAGGAAAAAACCAAAGGCCATAAATCAACGCGGCGTTCAGAAAGATATTGACCACAACGGCGGTGGAGCCGATGATCATGCTTTTCATGGCGTAGCCGGTATTCTTCAAAATGCAGAGATAAATTTGCGAGATACCAGTAAACAGATAAGACGCGGCCACAATGCGGAGGTAAGTCGCGCCTCCGGCAATAAGCTGGGGTTCTGGGGTGAAAATCCGCATCAGCAGTTCCGGCACAAAAAGAGACGCCAGAAAGAAAACAGCGGAGATCAAAAACGATACTTTCGTAACATAGGCAAAAATTTTTTCAATCGAAAGGGTATCGCCCTTCCCATAATACTGCGCCGCCAAAATACTTGTACCCATCGTCAATCCACCCATAAAAAGGTTAAAGACAAAGGTGATCTGCCCGGCCAGCGATACAGCCGAGAGTGAGTCCTGACTGACAAAGCCAAGCATAAGTGCATCGGACGCGCTCACCGCCGTAAGCATAAACTGCTGGAATGCGATGGGTAATACAAGCGCAAATAGTTTTTGGTAAAACCCGGCGTTCCCTCCGCCGTTTTTTTGTAATTTCATAAATTGTCTCCTGCCTTTTTTATGTCGATAGGTAATCCTTTGATTTAATCTCCAGATTTTTTCCGACCCACACCGTGCGTGACAGTTTCCCATCACAGGGCGTTCCATCAATGATGCGAATTTCTCGTTTTTCTGAACTCATCTTTTGGATGGTCTCCGTTTGGGTTGCTCTCAGCCGGCTTTACCGAGCTTCTGACACCATAGATAGATGCCAGTCAGAGGATTAGTGGAACGTTTCAGGGCGTTATCCCGTCATTGCGCTCCTCAGATTATCAGATCTCCTAAAAAGATTTTCTTTACATTTCTAATATGGGGATATACAATATGTATTCATATTGGCAATGTGAACAGATTGGGGGCAGAATGTTATGCGTAAGCACTTGTTCTTAATCGGAGGAGCTAGCGGATGCGGGAAAACCGCAATTTGCCAGACTCTCGCAGGACAGATTGACACTATTATCTGTTTAGATGGTGATTCTTTGTGGCATCCGCAAGTATTTAATTTGGAAAACACGATGCAATTTTATGATTTGTGGTTCAAGCTTGCGAAGGAAATTACTGACAACGATGTTTCTGTTGCCATTTTCCATGCAGGACTTGGATTGCCCGAAAACCTTTCATCGTTTGCAAGGGAAACTTTTACTGTCCATTTCTTGACTCTTTATTGCTCTAACCAAGTTTTAGAAACCCGGCTGCTTTCCAGACCTGAGTGGCATAACGCAGGTGCAAGAGCTACTGGCTTTGTCGACGCAATGAAAGGGCTGAACGCTAAGTACGTGAGTTTACCTATTAAGAATAAAATTGACACCTCCACTATCACTTTAGAAGAAAGTGCCTTGCAAGTGAGAGACTGGATGTTGTCCCATTTATAATATTTCTCCGTAGGTGTCAGTAACATGACATCCACTTTTCTTTTTAGTGCCTAACCTTTTCAGTTAGGCACGTGTCACACTCAACTCTTAGTATATTATAAACAGCAGGGGGGAACAGCGCTAAAACTTAATCAATATACTGGCTTTTTCTCATATCGCATGATACAATATGGCAATACGCAGGAAATACAAAATGGGCTTTCCTCTGCAGACGCTTTATCATCAATCAATTTCACTGTCGCCTGAAACAGGCAGGGAGGGTGCTGTGGGAAAAGAAAGATTGTGCGCCGCAATCGAAACGCTGCGCGAGCAATTTTTAACATTAGATTGGACGTATCATGATTTTTCGGTGGGGAGCCAAGCAGAAAAAATGTACCGCTGGCCGGGGCCGGCAGAGGAAGAAATACTGGTTCTTGTTCATCAAAGCGGCGGCAGGCAGGAACTGTTTCACCGGCACGATTTTTTCTATTTCAACTATACTTATCAGGGGCAATACGATTCGTTGAGCTATAAGTACGACAACCGCATCACAATCCATGAGGGAGAATTGTATGCAGGCCAGCCCTTTGCGGGACATGCGCTCTGCGTCCATGACGATCAGGAAACAACAATCATCGGGGTGCTCATTCAGCGGGAGGCTTTTTTCCGTGTCTTTCTGCCTATGCTGTCGGCAAACACCAGGCTTTTTCATTTTTTACTGGATCCCTCTACCGATCAATTTTCAGACGAGTATATTCACTTCAAAATTGAGGACGACTGCAACATCCGGGCATTACTGGAAATGATGGTCGTGGAATATGCAAACAAGCAGGAAGACACCCAAGCTGTTTTGAAACCCATTGTGTTGTCTTTCTTGATGCAGGTTGCCCGGCAGTACACGGCGGCAAAAAAAGAAATGGTTCCTGACAGGCTTTCCGATAAAATTGTTCACTACATGGGCGAGCACTCTGACACGGTCACGCTGAAGGACATCGCCAAACGGTTTTCCTACCACCCTAACTATATTTCAACCCTGCTGCACCGTGAAATCGGGAAGTCTTTCTCCGAAATCCTTTTAGAGCAGCGGATGGAGCGGGCGGTGATTCTTTTGAGAGGAACAAATCTGCCGATTGAAGAAATCGCGCTGATGCTCGGCTACAGCAACAGCAGCAACTTTTATAAAACCTTCCGCGCATACTACAATCAGTCCCCGCGTAATTATGTCGCAGCTATTCAATGAAGGGCCCTTTTCAAATGATGAATTGCGAAATCTGGGATATATAACAAATAAAAAAGACGGTTGAGCAATACACTCAACCGTCTTTTGTTTGCTTTTAAGCGGATACTCAACATACACACAACAATTTGTAAGTTGCACATTTGAAAAACCGCATAAATACAAGATCTTTGACGTGCTGTAATTATCTCTTGGGTAAGTGAGATTAGCGTTTGCTGAACTTCAAGGGTCTGGTGCTGACCCTGCCAAACACCCGGTGATTTCTTCGCTTTCCACCTGAATTTTGGCTTAATACTGCGGTTTTTCCGCACATCAGATTCTAATTTTCATTCTCGTGCATGACGCACGAAAAACAGGTTTTGCTCCTTATGTGTGCCTTGCGTATCGCTGCCCAGGGCAACGCAGGATAACAGTAAGGAAAGAAATCTGGTTGCTGTTCTTGTCTTCACCTCAATTTTTGAAACAAGCGAATTACATAAATCAGCCGGATAGTTTGTATACTATTCGGCTGATTTTTATTAGGCACCTAAACGGCTAATTTGTTCTACCCATTCCCGAAAATGAGGACATTCGGCAAGAATTTTATCTATTCCCATATCCTTAGAAATTAAAGTTCCATTTTTTATTTTCGCATAATTGGGAATTAATTTTTCCAGGCGCTTAGAAGGTGCCGTTTCAGGCGAGTTATTGATGTGTTCAGGGGTAGGATAACTTTCTCGAATCTCTCGTATTTTGTTGACCACATCAGCTTCTGCAATAAGTTCAAAAGATTCTGGATTAGAAAAAAGAATGCCCTCAAATTCATGTAACATAAAGTGAAACATACAATTTGCTTGACCAATATCTCTATTGACTGCTGCTTCTATTTTACCTATACGCTCATAGATATCTGGGTCATGTAAACCTATTTCTGGAGTGTTTTCAGGCATGGCATAATAATCAAACATAGTAGTAACGTGCTCATTTGGGTGACTTTTACATAGCACAGTCAATTCTCGTTTGATTTTGTTGTAATCACTTACGCCGCCTTTATATTTCTTGGATGCCGTACGTTTTGTTGTGCACACAATAGGATATACTGCGATACCGATATTAAAAAAATAAGGATAGATAATCTCATTAATAAAAGACTCTTCAGTTGGGCCTTCACAATAGATATATACATTTTTCATTTTGAGAGTCTACCCCCCAAAATATTCTTTTTCCAGAGATCGCCCAAGGCGTAGTCCTCTTCCAACCAGACCTCCAGTTCGTCTTCGTTCAATCGCTTAAACTCCGAACCATCTTCACCTCGATCAACAACAATAACATCTTCAACATCAAATTCATTGAGCATCTCTACAGATTGAGTAGAAATTATAATTTGCTTTTCGTCGGATAACTGTCTAACCATTTCTGCAAAAATTGTTATTGCATAAGGATGTAGACCAAGTTCAGGTTCATCAACAATAATTGTTGCAGGTTGCAATTCATGCGGTTGTAGCAAGAGTGCAGCAAGGCAAATAAAGCGTAGCGTACCATCCGATAACTGCGAAGCATTAAAAATGTCCTCACAACCTTTTTGTTGCCACTTTAGTACTATTTGTTCTTCATTTCCCTCCTGCGGTTCCAACACAAAATCTGCAAAGTATGGAGCAATTAATTGAATAGTGCGGACAATTTCTTCGTAGCTTTTTTCGTAATTGCTTTTTAGACGGAACAGAAAAGCTGCCAAATTCCCTGCGTCATTCATCAAAACTTTGTTGTTGGAAATATTGTGCTCTTGTTTTACTTTTGCACTACGTCCAGTATCATGGAAATGATAAACTCTCCAATTTTGCTTCTCCAAAATGGGTATTACATATTCGTCTATGTTATTATGAGCTCCGGTTTGCCATTGAGATTCAATCGATCCTCTGGAAACATTACTCTCATTTTCCCACTGTCCATGATACCCAAAATACTCTTTGCGAAATATTAGTCTGTTATCATCGGTTGGAATAAGCACAAAGCCATAAGAATTATTTCCGAAATAAACTTCAAAATCTATTTCATCTGTTACCTTTCTGCCATTGTAAAAAAGCGAATTCATTCCGCTTTGCGCCACAAAAACTTGGAGATTTTGCGACAAAATATTTTGAAGCAACGTAAACGCAGAAATGAAATTAGACTTTCCTGCTCCATTACTACCAATTAAAACGTTGACCTTCCTGAATTTAATATCACACCGTTTAATAGACTTAAACCCAGATATAGTAATCCGGCTTAGCTGATCTCTTGATAGTGCCATTTAAGCACCTCCTTCAAATGCATTTGCTTCAAGTAATCTGAATTTCTGAATACATCTCTGGTTCATTATTATTACTTGCAATCGCCATTTTCTTTTGTTTTATTATACCAGATGTACCCAAATCCTCAACTCCTATTATGTCGTTCAGGAAAACTTTTGTCACAAGGATTTTCACACTTATGTCCTCAAATTCCTATACACATCTTCCAGGAACACCTGCATCAGTTCACGCTTCTTTTCGCCGTTATCAAGCAGAAGGGCAAAGAAATCCTGGTTCTGCTCATACCCGGCAATCAGGGCATCTTGTACAGCGTCAAAATAGGCGAAACGGAAATCTTTCAACGAATTATTTCGTGCACTGTCCCTCAGATGTCCATTCTTCAGCAAAATGTCCCTCATTTGCAGAGCGGACTTGGAGGCCACGTCAACATCGAAGTTTTTGTTATACGCTGCATTGATCTCGTCGATGATCTCGGACAGCTTCTTTTTCACGGCTTCATCCATGAAGACCTCATTGGGTGTCGGAAGGCTGACCTCCGGCCTGGATTCAATTTCGTGTGTATTTTCCCCGGTCTTTTTCTGACGGAAGTTAGAGGCAGTGATTTTGTCCGCTATGTCAAAATCATTTCCACCGCTGCCCACTTCGATCTCCTTAACCAGATACGAAAGGAAATTGTACTTCTTGTGCAGATCCTCGCTTTCAAAGCAGGTTGCCTGAATCAGGAAACTGTAAAACCGCAAGAAACGCTTAATTGTTGCACGAATTTCCAACTTTTCCAGTTCCGGGTGACGATTGATGATTCGCAGGGATTTATCCAGCAACGCCCACATCCGAGCCTTTTCTTTAGAGGTTCGTTTATCCTGATACAGGTATCCGTTAAATTCCTCAATATCGTCAATATCCAGGAAATTATACTGATCCACCTGAGCTTCCACCGTTCGAATATCCGAAGGAGTGATCGTCTCATTTAGGATTGTCTCAGTATAGAATGGGGCAAAGGACGCTTGAATATCTTCATATTCATTTTTGAAATCCAGCACAAAGGTTTTCTTATCATAGGGCGCACAAATACGGTTCAAGCGAGAAACGGTCTGCACAGCATTGACTCCCCGCAGACGTTTGTCCACATACATGGCACAGAGCTTCGGTTGATCAAAGCCGGTTTGATACTTATTCGCCACCAACAGCACCTGATAGCTGTTGCTGTCAAACACTTCCGGCAAATCTTCTTCCTTAATACCGTTCATCACCGCTTCGGTGTATTCGTGGCCGTCCAGAGAGACCTTACCCGAAAACGCCACCAGTGCACGAATACCCGTATACCCATGCTTGGAAATATAGGTTTCAAACTCATTCCGGTATTTGACTGCTGCCTGCCGTGACGAAGTAATGACCATGGCTTTTGCTTTGCCGCCCAATTCCTGCATGATTCTGTTTTTGAAGTGCTCAATAATGATCTCCACTTTCTGAGCAATGTTGGTATCATGCAGTTCAATATACTTGGCAATCTTGCGCTTTGCGGCTATCGTCTCTAATTCTGGATCGTCCTCAATAGCCTTATTAATTTCAAAATAAGTCTTATAGGTTACATAATTTTGCAGCACATCCAGAATGAAGCCTTCCTCAATCGCTTGCTTCATAGAATATAGGTCAAAGGCAACCTTTTTTCCCTCTTCATTCAGGCAGCCGAACAACTGCAAGGTAGTCGGTTTCGGAGTTGCGGTAAAGGCAATCATGGAAACATTGGGCTGCTTTCCGCTACGGGCAATTTCGTCCTCGATGATATCGCCCATGGATTTTTCTTCTTCCGACACATCAACAGGGGTAGCCTCGCTCAGTTTGCAGCTCTCTGAAAGAGCATACGTTACCGCTTCCATGGCAGTTCCTGCGGTAGAGGAATGGGCCTCGTCGATGATTACGGCAAAAGTCTTGCTTTTCAGTTCCTGCACAAGTTCCTGAATGTACATGAACTTGTGGATGGTAGTCACAATAATTTTTGTATTGCCGTTGAGGGCATCTGCCAGATCTTTGGAAGTGCATTTTTCATCCATGACCTTGATCAGACCGGCCTTGTGTTCCAGTGACAGTACGGCATTCTGAAGCTGGCGATCCACCACGATACGGTCAGTGATAATGCAGACCGTATCAAAAATGACTTTGTTTTCCCTGTCGTGCAAAGAGGCAAGGCGGTGTGCCAGCCATGCAATGGTATTGGTTTTGCCGCTGCCGGCCGAGTGCTCAATGAGATAGTTTTTCTCGCTGTGGTGTTCTACGACATCTGCCACCAGCTTGCGCACGGCATTGAATTGGTGATACCGGGGGAAAATCAGTGTTTCCTTGGTCACACGCTTACCGGTATCCGGGTCTTTCTTGGTATCCTTTTGTAGGAAAATGATTTTATCAATCAGATACAGCACCGTATCTTTTTTGAGGATATCTTCCCACATATAAGAAACATTGATGCCGTTTTCGTTGTGGGGGTTACCCTTGCCGGAGTGAATCCCAACGCCACAGCCTTTGTTGAACGGCAGAAAGAAGGAAGATTTTCCTTTCAGATTGGTGCACATATAGACTTCGTTCAAGTCCATGGCAAAGTGAGCCAGGCAGCCCGCCTTGAATTTCAGCAGTCGGGTCTTATAATCTCGCTCAAACTTATACTGACGGATCGCATCCTCATAGTTCTGTCCGCTGGTGTTGCATTTCAGCTCAAAGGTGAAAATGGCAATGCCGTTGAGGAAAATTACAAGGTCAATGCGCTCACCCTCTTTGTGCCAGACTTCCTCCATCACCGAGAGTACATTCTGCTGATACAGCGCCTCTGCTTTTTGGTTGAAGGTGGTGGCAGGCTTGCGGTACATGAAGGTTAGGGATACACCGTTATCAAACTCCACGCCGTGCTTCAGCACATCCAGCAGGCTGCGGCTTTTCTTGTTGACCTCATTGTTGATGTAGTTGAGGATGGTATGGCGGGTCCTGTCGCCATAGAGTTTTTTCAGTCGGGCCAATGCATCCGGTTGGGTGACTTGCAAAAAGGAGAACAGCAGCTCCACATCCATGCCATAGCCGGGATCGTAAGCTGTAGAGGGGCGAACCTGATAGCCGTTTTCCTCCCGCAGCATTTCCAGAATGTATGCCTGATAATCTGCCCGTTCCTTTAATTGCCCTGCTTTGATGGCCATCTCACTGCACCTCCTTCACTCGTTTATTGCCGGTAACATATTCGTAGATGAGGGATTTTTTGTGTTTCTGAATGGCACTTTGTTGTACCTGTTTAGTTTCGATAACCGTTTCAATATATCCACATTTTTTATCAAGAAAATCGCAGATTTCTTTTTGTTCTTCTTTCGGACAAGTAATTCCCCAATAGTTAATGATCTTAGAGAGCACTGTACGGGGCATAGCTGATCCAGCCATAGAAGCCTGAATTTGTGCTTGGACAAAGTCTGATTCCATCAGATAGCGTAGATATCTGTCATCCATATTATCCGGCGCTCGTAAAATCGCTACAGATGATAGCACGACACACGGTTTCTCAGAAATCACCATTCCAATTCTGCCAGTGGTTGCTCCGTCTTTGACAAGTAACACATCACCCTTTCTGGGTTGGCATCCTGCCTTTTGGAGAGAAATAAAATCTTGTTGAGAAATTTTCTTAGCAGCATCATAGTCAAGGCCTACTCCTTTTACATCGGCAGCTGTAATATAAGGATATCCTTCATCTGTCGTTTCAGGTGAAAAATGGCTACCATCAGTTATGTACTCACATAAGTATTTGAAACGCTTAATCTCCCAATGGCATGGAATTTTACTTGTCCACTCAATGCCACTCTCCTTCATTGGCACAGACTTATCCAGTCCCTTGGTTACCGTTTCGGTAATCAGGGATTTTTTATATTTCTGCAAAAGATCAATCTGTTTTTCCAAATCTGCGGCAATGCTGTCAATCTGGTCACATTCTTTATCAAGAAAATCTGCGATAGCTTTCTGCTCTTTTTTAGGGGGCACAGCAATCTCTTGTGAACCCAAATCTCTTTGTGTCATAGACGGCAATGCTGTGGAGGTTACATAATAATCGAAAGGGAAACACAGAGCGCAATAATACAAATATTTCTCATACATAAAATCTTTGATTTTAGTATAAAACATTGTATCAACGCACCAAAATGCGCCGTCCACAAATAGAGGTTTATCCACAGTGCCCTTTCTGCCTAATAAAACTGATTTTCCACAATAGCTAAATTTGCTTGCTCTTGCAAATTCACCACCACTTCCAATTACAGGATAACCGCCTTCTTCAACTTCGATGTCAGAATACTCACCGCCGTTACAAATTTGAGCACAATATTTAAACCTTTTTATTGTCCAACTCGTTGGGAAATTCCGTTCAGTTATTAAACCAGGCATTACACTCCCTCGCTTTCCTGCAAGGCTGCAATTTTTTCGGAGAGGGATTTTTCCAGTTCCATAAACTGTGCCAGCAGATCATCTGCCTTTTCCGGCTCCTTGTACTCGTAAAAGAATCGGGTAAACGGGAACTCTGCGCCCAGTTTTTCTTTATTGGTAGCGCTCTCCTTTTTCTCCGGGTCAAATTCATAGGCCCAGATAGCATCCGGTACATGGGAATATACTTCCTCCTCAAAATATTTCTCCGGGTCCTGGGTGAGCTTGATGATCTCGGTGTCCTTAGTGGTAGTGTCCTTGATTATTTCGCCCTTGCGATCTTTCTGAACCACAGCAGTTTTGTCCATCACCGCCAACACCATGGCAATGCCAGTCAAACGGCTGGCAGACATCCCCTCAACCTTGCCCAGCAGAGATTTCAGATGCTTTTCAAACTCACCATAATCCATAAACACCTGGTCAGAACGGTTGGCTTCCAGAATGGTCAACACATCCGCCACAAACTGCTGGCCCGCCAGATATTTCTGGTATTTCTTCTCGTCGGCAGCGCTGCGGGGGTTCATCTCTTTCAGCTGTTCAAAATCCGTCTCATTGAAAATGCTGGAGTTGCTGGTAAAGTAGCTGCTGGTCCGCAGTCGTTCAATGCTTTCCGCATCCAGCACACCCCGACGCTGCAACGGTTGATAGACCGCATACTCCTTGTACATAAACTCCTCATTGGGGAAAATCTTGCAGTACTGGTTTTCCTCAAAGTTGGAGTACAGCTCGGTGATTTTCTTCATGCTCTCCCGGTCGATTTCACGGCGTTTTTTGCCCAAAGATTTGCGAAGGGGTTTCCACATATCTACCGCATTGATGAGCTGCACCTTTCCACGGCGGTCGGGTCGCTTGTTGCGGGATAGGATGAAGATATAAATACCGATATCGGTGTTATAGAAAAGCTGGGTAGGCAGGGCAATAATGGCCTCAATCAAATCTTCCTCCAGCATCCAGCGCCGAATTTGGCTTTCACCGCTGGTGGTTCCGCCGGAGAAAAGAGGCGAGCCATTGGTAATGATTGCTGCACGCCCGTTTTTCTCGTCCAGTTTATTGATGGCGTGCTGCATGAACAGCAGCTGGGCGTCACCGGTTCCGGGAAGACCGTGTTCAAACCGTCCGCCTTTCTTGTTTTCCTCACGGACTTTCTTCTCCTGTCCTTCCGGTGCATCTTTGCCGCCCCAGGGTGTACCAAACGGGGGATTCATAATCACCAGCCGCATCTTCTGATCCGGGAAGCAGTCCGTTTTCAGGGTGTTGGCTTCCTCATCACCCATGATGTTTTTCACATCCTGGCCTTTGATGAGCATATCCGCCAGACAAATGGCATAGGATTCGGGGTTGATTTCCTGTCCAAACAAGCGCACATCCACATAGGGATTTTTGCGGCGCAGGAAATCATAGGTAGTGGACAGCATACCGCCCGAACCACAGGCAGCATCCAGTACGGTGGCAATTTTACCCTCATCCGTCAGCAGGTCGTTGCAGCCCTCTGCCAGCAGTACATTGACCATCAGACGAATTACTTCACGGGGCGTATAGTGATCACCGGCCTCAGCGTTTTCAGAAAAGCGGCGGATAATATCCTCGAAAATGTAGCCCATCTTCATGCTGTCTACATGGGCAGGGTACAAATCCAAATCCGAGAACTTTTTAACCACGCTGTAAAGGCGGTTGCTCTTATCCATTTTGTCGATCTGGGTGCTGAATTTCAGCAGCTTTTCCAGAATCAGCTGGATGTTGGCGGAAAAGCCTTCAATGTAAGACTTGAAATTGGACGCAATGCTGTCACTGTCATCCAGAAGGCGTTTAAGAGTAAATTCACTGGTATTGTAAAAAGGGTATTTGGAAACTTGGCAAAGAAGCGCCGCCGGGAGGTTTGGGTTCTGCTTGTGCTTTGCTACAACTGCATCTTTGGTAGCCTCTAGAGCGCACTCAAACCGGCGGATGATGACCATGGGGATAATAACGTCCTTATATTTATCCGAGGTATAAGCACCACGGAGCGAGTTGGCAATAGACCAGACTAATCCCACTTCCTTGCTTACGTCAATGGACGTATCATCAAACATAACTTCGTAAAAATACTTATCTCTCATTTTATGGGTTCTCCTTCTCTATTCTCTTGAAAAGACGCAAACAGGGTAGTAACACTTTTGATCTGGTCGGGAGTCAGATTACAGCCGTCCAACTTCCGCATTGCATCTACCAAATCCTTGTTTTGTGTGATAGTCCGACAAATATCCGGCGGAGGAACTTTCCGAATCGCCATATACAGACGATCCATACGCTGGCGTGTCTGTAAATCTGGCTTTAGCTCCTTAATCAACTTGTCATAGACCTCCGCTGTTGGAGCGTTAACACCGTCTTCTATATATTTCATGTTAGAACGGGGCAGACTAACCCTTTTTGCTAATTGGGATTGGCTGAGCGTTCCACGGCAATCACGAATCAATAGACCGAGTTCGATTATCATGTCCTTGGCTTGTTGATCTACAGCCACCTTGTTCGGCAATTCGGCACCTCCTTTCCATAATTGTTCTATGTTCTATAACATAGAACAATTATACCAATCCAGCATTGATAAATCAACAAAAATCACCATTTTTCTGCGCTGTCTACAACAAAAATTTGCCCTATAAATACGTACGCAAAATACAGATAGGGAAAATGAAAATATTACCGGCGTTCTTCTTGTCTCATGTGATCTATTTTTCTATTGGGTCGGAACAAATTCCACAGACCATTTTGCTCTATCACCGTTTCGTAACGATGGAGCTTATTCCTCAACAGTCCGTTTTGTCGATCTAACTCTGCGTTGTTGAGCTGACTACGAACGGACTTGTACTCTGCCAACTCTGTGGTTAGTGCGGTGACCTTTGCTTTCAACTCGCTTATCATTTTCATCGCTGCATCCAGAGCCTTTTGCAGCTTGGATTCCTTGCGCTCCTGAACATAGAACTTCTTTGCCGCAGCTGCCAGATTTTCATATTCAGAACGATCCAGCATGACTTTTGTGGAAAAAGGAACTGTACGGGGTTCTATTTGCTCCACTTCCTGAACGGCAATCTGCCGTTTTTGAATATTCTCAATCTTCTTTTCCAGAGACGCTGCCTGCTGCTCTTTCTGCTGAGTTTGTGCTGTGAGTTGTTCCAATCGCTCCTGTTCCCGTTCCACCTTGAACTGTGTCACGGTCAAGTGTTCCTCGGAGCTGCCCCGTTCTCCACGCTCCACATCAGAATATCCGGCATTGCGCATAGCTTGGAAGAAATCATCCTGGAGGACACTGTAAGACTTCCGCAGTACCGGCTTGCCATTCTTCTGGAGAATAGGCACACCCTGTTCATCCAAT
>PPYE01384984.1_pt1 | contig 19119 bp, 20 predicted proteins | sample 1559881 | NCBI WGS metagenome assembly PPYE01 (sample SAMN08240022, study PRJNA423297) | Human gut metagenome, whole genome shotgun sequencing project. | reverse complement strand
ACACTTCGTGTTCTTTTCTCGCCTTTGACAAGGCTAAAAATGCTCATATGTGGAGGGGGAGCCCTATTAGGATCTCAATATATGGAAATCAAAGTCTCTTACGTGCAAGCACGACGATTCATTGATTTCCATACATTGGATCCTGAATAGTTACTCTTATTCGTGTAATTCCTCTCTCATAAGTCCAAGTGCGTTTTTTTCAAGACGGGAAACCTGGGCTTGTGAGATGTGGATTTCTTGTGCTACTTCCATTTGTGTTTTTCCTTGAAAATAGCGGAGTTCAATAATATTTTTTTCACGTATAGGAAGCGAACGGATCGCCTCGCGCAGGGATAGCATTTCTACCCACCCATCTTCTTTGTTTTTTGTATCACTGATCTGATCCATGATGTAGAGTGTATCGCCCCCTTCAGAATATACCGGCTCATAAAGAGAAACCGGGCTTTGTATCGCATCCAATGCCATCGCAATCTCTTCAGGAGTGACGTTCAGTTTTTCGGCGATTTCTTCCAATGTCGGTTCTTTTTCTGATTGTTTCATTAGTGCTTCTTTGGTGTAGATCGCCTTATAAGCGATATCACGCAGGGAACGGCTGACGCGGATGCTGTTATTGTCGCGCAGATAACGCCGTACTTCGCCGATGATCATAGGGACAGCATACGTGGAAAATTTTACCTGTAATGTTGTGTCAAAATTGTCGACAGCTTTCATCAAACCGATACAACCAATCTGAAAAAGATCATCCACATTTTCCCCGGTGTTTGTAAAACGCTGGATGATACTCAGGACGAGTCGGAGATTTCCATGGATAAACGTATCACGTGCATTGCGGTCGCCCGTTTTAATTTTGTCAAACAGGATCTGTTTTTCTTCTTCGGTGAGGAGTGGAAGTTTTCCGGTATTTACTCCACAGATTTCAACTTTGTATTGTGCCATTGTCTTGCCCTCACTTCTTTTGTATTTTTAGTTTGCCACAAATTGAATGAAATATTCCTGTTGTGAATAAGATTTATAAAAAGGAAAGAGGTTCCTCTATGCGTATCTGTGAATTGAGAGAGAAAGAAGTAATTAATGTGTGTGACGGGGAACGGATTGGGTTTGTGGAAGACATGATCTTTGATCTGTGTAAAGGCTGCATTTCCCACATTGTCGTCCCTAAAAATTGTAAATTCATGGGGATTTTTGGAAAAGAGGAGGAGTATATCATTGATCTGAGGTGCATTTGTCAGATTGGAAATGATATTATTCTGGTGGAGATGCCTCCTGAAAAAAAACAAAATTTTTGTGAAAAATAACTTTACGACGAGGAGGTTTTCGATTATGATAAAAGAAGAAATTATAGAAAAGAGGTTACTAGGATGAAATGTCCATTTTGTGCAGAAGATAATACGAAAGTAATTGATTCCAGACCGGCGGATGATAATAGTTCCATCCGCAGAAGAAGACAGTGTGAGCGCTGCGGAAAACGCTTTACGACATATGAAAAATTAGAGACGATACCATTGGTTGTCATCAAAAAAGATCTGGCACGCGAGCCTTATAACAGAGATAAGATCGAGCAGGGAATTTTCCGTTCCTGTACGAAGCTTGCCATCTCGATCGACGAGATCAATCAGGCAGTGGATCAGATTGAGACTGAGATTTTTAATCTCGGAGAAAAAGAGGTGTCCAGTAAATACATCGGCGAAGTTGTCATGGAACGTTTGAAGGCATTGAATCCCGTAGCATACGTGCGTTTCGCGTCAATTTACCGCGAATTTAAAGATGTGAATACGTTTATGGATGAAATTAAAAAAATACTGGACAATCAGTAAAATGACATGTTATACTTTACATAGGCAATTTCTCCTTTTGGAAGGAAAGGAGAATTATTTATGTATAGTAAAGTATACAGTGCAGGGCTGAATGGCTTGGAAGCACAGAAAATTATAGTAGAGGCAGATGTCTCGGGGGGACTTCCCTCGTTTCAGATGGTTGGTCTTCTGGCATCTGCGGTAAAAGAAGCCAGAGAAAGAGTACGTATTTCGCTGCAGAATTCCGGGGTGATATTTCCTCCGAAACGAATTACGGTAAATCTTTCTCCGGCCGATATTCGTAAAGATGGCTCCGGCTTTGATCTGCCGATTGCCATTTCTTTAGTCGCCGCATTCGGCATGATCCCTATTTCCTACACAGAACATATGGCTATTGCAGGAGAACTTTCATTGGACGGAAGAGTTCATGGAATTCATGGTGCCCTGTCGATGGCTATCGTTGCAAGAGAATCCGGATTTTCGTCAGTGATGCTTCCGACAGCAAATGTGGCAGAAGCTTCGTTTGTAGAGGGGATTGATGTGATCGGTGTGCAGACATTAAAAGAAGCAATCGCGTATCTGCGAGGAGAGATTATAATCCCGCCGGCAAAGGGAGAGTGGGAGAAAACCGGAGGAGAAAGACAACTTCCGGAAGTTGATTTTTCGGAAATTTCCGGACAAAAGACGGCGAAGAAAGCTGCTGAAACGGCGGTGGCAGGTGCTCACAATCTGCTGATGGTCGGAGCACCGGGGACCGGAAAAACCTTGCTTGCGAAGGCGTTGGTGGGAGTTATGCCACCTCTGTCTCGAAAAGAAATGCTGGAACTTACAAAAATTTACAGTGTTGCAGGCCGGCTGGATGAAAAAATGCCGGTTATCCTACAGCGACCGTTCCGTGCTCCCCATCATTCTATCTCTCCGGCAGCATTTTCCGGAGGCGGCAGCAAAGTTGTTCCGGGAGAGATCACGTTGGCTCAGAATGGCATTCTCTTTTTAGATGAACTTCCCGAATTTTCGAGAACGACACTGGAAATACTCCGCCAGCCGATGGAAGAGGGGAAAATACATCTTTCCAGACTGGGACACAGTTTTGAGTATCCGGCAAAAATGATGGTCGTAGGGGCGATGAACCCATGTCGCTGCGGATTTTACCCGGATATGCAGAAATGCCGGTGTACGCCGTTGCAGGTGCAGAATTATCTTGCCCGGTTAAGCGAACCTTTGTTAGACCGAATGGACCTCTGTGTGGAGATGGAAAAAGCAGTATTCGGTTTGCCGGAAATAAAGGAAAAAGTAGAAAACAGTGAACAGATCCGTTCCCGCATACTGGCAGCGAGAGAACGGCAGGAGAGACGATACCGGAAAGAAACGATTTCATACAATAGTGAACTGGATGGAAAAGCAATAGAAAAATACTGTAGTCTTAGAAAAAATGAGGAGGTTTTGTGGCGGGAACTTTGCGAGCAGTTAGAATTGTCTGCCAGAGGGGCAAAGCGTCTTCTTCGAATGGCGCGTACGCTGGCAGATCTTTCGGAAAGAGAGCAGATTCAGGAAGAAGATTTGTTCGAGGCATCGATGTATAAGGGAATCAGCCGAAAATACTGGAATTCGATTCCGGAAGGCACACGGGGGTGATGAGATGACGCAGGAACAATATGGAATGTGGCTTTGCAGTATAGAAGGAATTGGAAGCCAAACGATACGGAAATTAATCAATCGTTTTGGTACCCCGGAAGAAGTATATACAAGAACAGAAGAACAATTAAAAGAAGCAGAAATTGGCGACAGGGAGAGAAAACTGCTTATAAATGGAAAACGACAGTTTCATTATCGTGCCATGAAGCAAAAAATATCTTCCTATGATATGGATGTCATTTCTTATTTTTCAGAAAGGTATCCGGAAAAGTTGCGCCATATACCGGATTTCCCAAAACGGCTTTATTGGCGGGGAAAACTTCCACGTGAAGAACTTCAGATTGCAATCGTGGGTGCAAGAAATTGTTCGCATTATGGTCGTGAGATGGCACGCAGATTTGCGTATGAATTATCCGGCTCAGAAATCGGAGTTATAAGTGGGATGGCAAGAGGAATTGATGGCTGGGCACACCAGGGGGCGTTGGAAGCCGGAGGGAATACCTATGCCATATTGGGAAACAGTGCAGAAATCTGTTATCCCAAAGAACATGCAAGGTTGTATCAAAGTATTGTACGAAACGGTGGTGTCTTGTCAGAATATCCACCGGAGACACCGGCGATGCCCGGATTTTTTCCGATGCGAAACCGGATTATCAGTGCACTTTCTGACGGAGTTCTTATTGTGGAGGCAAGAGAAAAAAGCGGTTCCTTGATTACAGCAGAACTGGCACTTGAACAGGGAAAGGATATTTTTGTCATTCCGGGAAGAATTGGAGATACGCTGAGCGAAGGATGCAATCAATGGATTCGTCAAGGTGCTTACTTAGTCACAAAACCCTCAGATATCGTGGAATATTATGAGGCAAACGGGCTGCTTGCACGAAGAAAAAAATCGAAAAATTTAGCAAAAATAAAAGTTTCCCTTGAAAGTGAAGAAAAAATGGTGTATGCTAGTTTAAGTCTTGAGCCGAAAGAAGTAAATCAGATTGCGAAGGAAACAGCGCTTCCGGCAGCGATGCTTATGAAACAGTTGTTTTCCCTGCAAAAAAAAGGCTTGGTCGAAGAAGTTGGGAAAAATAATTATATTAAAATATAGCACAAGGGGGCAGTTTTTGTATGGCGAAAAACTTAATTATCGTGGAGTCACCGGCAAAATCAAAAACGATCAAAAAATTTCTCGGAAGTAATTATACGGTAGTGGCGTCTAACGGACACGTTCGTGATCTGCCGAAAAGTCAGATGGGTGTTGATTTTGATAATGATTTTGAACCAAAATATATAACGATAAGAGGAAAAGGGGAATTGCTGGCTTCTCTTCGAAAAGAAGTAAAAAAAGCAGATAAGATCTATCTCGCGACGGACCCCGACCGTGAAGGGGAAGCGATTTCCTGGCATTTGTTTTTCGCACTGAAACTGGATCCGAAAAAGACAAAACGTATTACATTTAATGAAATTACAAAAAATGCGGTGCGCCAAGCCATTAAAGAGTCCCGCGAGATTGATATGGATCTTGTGGATGCCCAGCAGGCACGACGTGTGCTTGACCGTATCGTGGGATATTCCATCAGCCCGCTTTTGTGGCAGAAGGTAAAACGCGGACTTAGTGCGGGCCGTGTGCAGTCCGTGGCACTGCGTATCATTGCCGACCGCGAAGCACAGATCGATGCGTTTATTCCGACGGAATACTGGAGTATGGAAGCAGAATTTCCGGTAAAAGGATGTAAAAAGCCGCTTTTGGCAAAATATTACGGCAATCCGAAGAAACAGGAAAATATCGGGAAAGAAGAACTTGAGAAAATATATAAGGATTTGGAGGGAGCGGTGTACGAAGTCTCTGAGATCAAAAAAGGAGAGCGTACCAAAAAACCACCATTGCCATTTACGACAAGTACGCTGCAGCAGGAATGTGCCAAGCATTTGAACTTTGCTACATCAAAGACGATGCGTATCGCCCAGCAGCTCTATGAAGGTGTGGCAGTAAAAGGTCATGGAACAATTGGTTTGATCACGTATCTTCGTACAGATTCTACACGTATCTCACAGGAAGCAGATGCCGAGTGTAAGGAGTTTATCCGTGAAAATTATGGAGCAGAAAATGTGATGGAAAATGCTGCCCGGAAGAAGGAAACGAAGAAGATTCAGGATGCGCATGAGGCGATTCGTCCGACGTATGTGAACCTGACACCGGCAGTTGTGAAGGATTCTTTGTCAAGAGATCAATTCCGTCTGTATCAACTGATCTGGAAACGTTTTGTCGCAAGCCGGATGAACGGAGCGAGATATGAGACGACATCCGTTAAGATCAATGCCGGAAATTACCGCTTTACAAGTTCCGGTTCTAAGATTGTATTTCCCGGATTCCTTTCGGTATACCAGAATGATGAAGACAAGGCAGAAAATAATGCTGCCCTTCATAAAGTAGCAAAAGGTGATGTGTTTAAAGAAGTGGAATTAAAGAAAGAACAGCACTTTACACAGCCACCGGCCCATTATACGGAGGCTTCTCTCGTGAAAGAACTGGAAGATCTTGGGATTGGACGCCCGAGTACGTATGCACCGACCATTTCGACATTGATTTCCAGAAGATATCTTGCCAAGGAGAATAAGAATCTGTATTTGTCTGATTTGGGAGATATTGTAAATAGAATTATGGTAAGTGCCTTTCCGAGCATTGTTGATGTAAATTTCACAGCGACGATGGAAACACTTTTGGATGGTGTGGCAGAAGGAACGGTAGAATGGAAGAGCATCATACGGAATTTTTATCCGGACCTGAAAGAAGCAGTCGAACATGCCGAGCAGGCATTGGAAAAAATTGAAATTGAAGATGAAGTGACCGATACGATCTGTGAAAACTGCGGAAGAAATATGGTCATCAAATATGGACCTCATGGAAAATTTTTGGCATGCCCGGGATTTCCGGAATGCCGTAATACCAAACCGTATTTTGAAAAAATTGGCGTGAAATGTCCAAAATGTGGTGGCGAGATCGTCATCAAAAAGACACAGAAGGGCCGCCGTTATTATGGATGCGAAAATTATCCGGAATGTGACGTGATGACATGGCAGAAGCCATCGAAAGAAATTTGCCCAAAATGCGGAAATATGTTGCTGGAAAAAGGAAACAAGCTTGTCTGCGCAGATTCAGCGTGTGGATATATTGTTGAAAAACAAAAGGATAATGCTTGAATTTTTTTTTGAACTGTGATAAAATTATGGAAAGTGATTGTGAGGCATGAAGATGAGTGTAGAACTTTTAGACAAGACACGGAAAATCAATCAATTGCTAAGGGATAATCGTGTGTCGAAAGTGGCATTTACGGATTTGTGCCGGTTACTTGGCGAATTATTAGAATCCAGTGTGTATGTAATCAGTAACAAAGGAAAAATTTTAGGTATAAATCAAATGCCGGATGACACACCCCATTCCTTTTTCCCATCTTCCGAAGGGCAGTATATGGATGCAAAGATGGCAAAGCGTTTTCTGGAAGTTTTATCGACAAAAGAAAATGTGAATCTGGAGTTTATGGGATTCCCTCGGGAAGTGTCAGAAGAAATTCAGGCAATGATTGCACCGGTATACATAGCAGGGAAGCGGCTCGGGACATTGTTCTTGGCAAGAAGAACCCGGTGTTATGGTATCGAAGATATTATTTTGACAGAGTATAGTACGACGGTAGTCGGACTGGAAATGATGCGGGCGGTTTCGGAAGAAGATGATTTTGCGAGCCGTAAGAAGCAGGAAATTGAATCAATATTACATATTTTATCGCCTTTGGAAAAAAGTGCGGTAAAGCAGGTGATTCAGCGGATTGAACAGGGGGAAGGTACGATCGTGACTTCCCGTCTGGCAAAAGAAGTAGGAATTACGCGGACAGTAATTGTAAATGCACTGAAAAAAGTGGAAAGTGCAGGATTGATTCAGACAAAATCGTATGGTGTGAAAGGAACGCACATCAAGGTTATGAATGATAAAATATACACCGATTTTGTAACACAAAAAATGGAAATGGATTTCTGATGACGCAAATGGAATTGTGCTTTTTTCGCGATTCTCTTTGCGTTTTTATACGAAATAGTTTGTTAGGAGGGATTTTCTATGGTTTTGTCAAATGCATATAACTATGTGAATGTGCTTGGAAAAGCGGCAGATGCAAGCTGGACGAGAAATGACATTTTGGCAAATAATATCGCTAATGCCGATACGCCTGGGTTTAAGAGAAAAGACGTGCAGTTTGAAACCTATCTTAAAAATGCGGTAGCAGGAACAGACAGTCTGAATGAGACGGTTGCAAATATTGACTTAAATGAGTTAAATTGTACAACCTATACCGACCAGGCAAATCTCAGTTATCGTTACGATGGAAACAATGTTGATATCAATACGGAAAATGTAGAATTGGCAAAAAACCAATTAAAATATTATACGCTTATGAATTCTATGTCACAGGAATTTTCGCGTTTAAAATCTGCATTGCGTACGTCTTGATGATAAATGAAGACGATGGAGACAAAAAGAAAGGATGAAAAGGATATGTCAGTATATGGAGCTATGGATATCAGTGCATCAGGAATGACAGCACAGCAACTTCGCACCGATATTATTTCACAGAATATTGCCAATGTGAATACTACCAGAGATGGAAATGGAAAAGTGTATAAACGGAAAACCGTTGTCTTTGAAGAAAAAAGTTATCCTACATTTAATGAATCCCTGCAGTATGCAACCGGAAATATCGGTAAGGGTGTCAAAGTAACGGAGATTGTAGAGGATCCGTCTGAGGGGAATAAGGTGTATGACCCTTCCCATCCGGATGCTGACGAAGATGGATATGTTACTTACCCGAATGTAAATACTGTGACGGAAATGACGAACATGATCGATGCGACACGAGCATACGAAGCCAACGTTACGGTGTTAAATTCCACCAAGGGGATGGCGTTAAAAGCACTCGAAATCGGAAGTAACAGTTAATAGATAAAAACTAAAGGAGAAGAAAAAGCATGGATATCACAAATATTTCAGCAATTCAGTCGTTGTCTGATGTAAGCAGATATACGGATTCGACAGCCAAAGTGACGGGGAGCGGAGAGGAAAATCGTTTTGATTCCTTTTTATCTTCTGCGATTAATATGATCGGAGAAACCAATCAGCTTTCGAATGCAGCGCAGGCAGAAGAAATACGTTATTCAACCGGGGAGTCGGATAACTGGCATGATCTGATGGTTGCTCAGCAGAAAGCCAATATTTCTCTGCAGTACACCGTTGCCGTAAAAAATACAGCATTGGAAGCATATCGGACTTTGATGAATATGCAGATGTAATAGACAGACACTTATGATGTTAGGAGAGTAAATTGTATGATGGATCAATTGATTGCCATAAAAGATAAATTGCTGGCTTTTTGGAATAAATACACGACAAAGCAGAAGACGATCATTATCTGTGTTGTGTTAGCGGTGTTTTTTGCGATCGTGATATTGTCCTATGTGTTGACGAGGCCGGTATATACGCATCTGGCTTCTTTTTCCGATGCCAGTCTGGCAAGTACATTATCAGATTCCCTCGACAGTGAAGGGATTACATACAAAATGGAGACAGACCCGAGTACAGGGATTACTTCGTTTGATGTAGAACAGAGCAAATATTCCGATGCCGTACTGGCGATGGGAGCCAATGGTATCGTGGATAAAGAGATGAGCTGGGATGATGCTTTAAAAAGTGATATGACGACATCTTCTCTGGAAAAACAGACCAAGATCACACTGGCACTCCAGTCTTCGATCAAAGAGAATCTGCTTAAATTTGATGGTGTGGAAGATGCGACGGTTATCATTAACCGCCAGGAAGATGATAAGAAGTTTATTTCAGCAACAAAAGAAACAGCGGTTAGTGTGTCTCTGAAATTGGCAGATGGAAAAGAGTTACCGACGGAGACAGCGACGGCGATGGCTTATTATCTTACTAACGCAGTAGGAAATACGACGACAGACAACATTGTTATCGTGGATACGAAGGGGAATCTTTTGTATGGTGCGAAAACAGATAATACGCTTGGTGGTACGATTTCGGGAACCGAAGATTATAAGGCAAAATTGCAGCAGACATTTTCTGAACGTACGGAAAAAATGCTTTTGAAAGCCGGCTATGACGATGCCGACTGCAGCAAGACAAATATTAAATTTAACATGGACAAAGTGACGGAACTGGTTACGACGTATTCAGTGGCAGACGGTCAGGACCAGGGATACTATTCCAGTTCGTATGAGTACTCTTCTACAGGGGCTTCCGGAAGCGGTGGTACACCGGGAACGGATTCAAACAGCGAAGAGACAGATTATATGATCCAAAGCAATGGAGGTTCTAATTCGGAAACGATTTTGAATAAATACAATTACCTGCCAAATGAAGATGTTAAAAATATCGAACATGAGGTAGGGGCTGTTGTGCCGGAAGAATCTTCCATGGGTGTTGTTTTGACAAAGTACAAAAAGATATCGGAAGAGTCACTGCAGGAAAGCGGAGCTCTTGATAATATTTCATTTGAAGAGTACGCAGAACAGAATAGTGATCCGACGACGCTTGAAGTGCCGGAGGAAATTACCCAACTTGTTTCGGCGGCGACCGGTATCGCACAGAATAACATAACGATCATTGCACAGGAACAGCCGGTTTATGAAGCAGCAGAAAAGACTGGATTTGCAGGAAGTCTTACCAACTACCTGATGATCATTCTTGCCGTATTGATCGGTGCTCTTCTTATCTTTGTTATCATCCGCGGTACTTCACCGGTGAAAGTAACAGAGACAGAGCCGGAACTTTCGGTAGAAGATTTGCTTGCAACGACAAAAGAAAATGAGGAAAATCTGGAAGAGATTGAACTTAGTGATAAATCCGAAACACGAAAGATGATAGAGAAATTCGTGGATGAGAATCCGGAAGCGGTTGCGATGCTGCTGCGAAACTGGATCAATGAGGACTGGGGATAAGATAGGAGGTACACGAGCATGAGTGCAGTATCAGAATTGGATGGGATTCAGAAAGCAGCGATTCTTTTGATCACACTTGGACCGGAGAAGGCTGCGGGAATCTTTAAACATTTAAAAGAAGACGAGATTGAACAGCTTACTTTGGAAATCGCCAATACGCGAAGTGTATCTCCGGCAGATAAAGAAGCGGTTTTGAACGAGTTCTATGAAGTTTGTCTGGCACAGCAGTACATCGCAGAAGGCGGTATCGGTTATGCGACGGATCTGCTTCAGAAAGCATTGGGAGAGGACAAAGCCAAAGAGGTACTTGGAAAACTTACAGCATCTCTTCAGGTACGTCCATTCGAATTTATTCGAAAGACAGAGGCATCTCAACTTTTGAACTTTATTCAGGACGAGCATCCACAGACTATTGCGATGATTTTGTCATATCTGTCTCCGACACAGGCGGCAGGGGTTATCAGTACCCTACCTCCGGACAAGCAGACCGATGTAGCCAAGCGTATCGCTTTGATGGATCGTACGTCACCGGATGTCATCAAAGAAGTGGAAAATATTTTGGAGCAGAAACTGTCATCACTGGTCAATCAGGATTACACGATCGTTGGTGGTATCGATTCCATCGTAGAAGTGTTGAACACGGTAGACCGTGGTACAGAGAAACATATTATGGAAAATCTCGAGATCGAAGAGCCGGAACTTGCCGACGAGATCCGAAAGAAAATGTTTGTATTCGAAGATATTCTTATGCTTGATGACCGTTCCATCCAGCGCGTTCTCCGTGAAGTGGAAAATGGCGAACTGGCAGTTGCCCTCAAAGGTGCAAATGAAGATGTACAAAATGTTATCTTCAACAATATGTCTACTCGTCTGTCCGCAATGATCCGTGAAGACATGGAATATATGGGACCGGTTCGTATGAAAGATGTCGAAGAGGCACAGCAGAAGATTGTAAATATTATACGTAAGTTGGAGGATTCCGCTGAGATTGTAATATCAAGGGGCGGAGGTGACGAGATCGTTGTCTAATTTAATTAAGTACCAGTTTGTCGATCTCCATCCATCCGATACAGTAAAGATCAACAACAATGACAAAAAAGACAATTTTATTCCGCTGGGAAAAGATGGTGGGATTTCGATAGAAACCATCGGCCAGCAGGAAGCGGAAAAAGCAATTTTGTCTTTACAAAAAAAGGAAAATAATGAGGCGGAGCCGGAAAATATTTCGGAAGAAGAATATGAGAAAACAAAAGAAGAAGCAGAGTTTCTCATAGAGGAAGCCAAAAATCAGGCAGAACAGATGCGAAGCGAGGCATCCCGACAGATTCAGGAAGAGATGAAGCGGGCAGTAGAGGACGGCCGAAACCAGGGATATCAGGAAGGCTGGCAGCAAGCGGAACAGGAAATCGCCCAGCGGGAAAAAGAACTCGATGATACGGCGAGAAACCAGAAACGTGAGTTAGAAGAATATGTCGATGGAATTGAGAAAAAGTATGTCGATGTGTTGATTGCCCTGCTTCAGAAATTGACGGGAGTTCTGATCGAAGACCGTGATGATCTGATCTTATATCTGATTCAGACGACAATCCGAGACCTGGAACCTTCTGACAAATATTGTATCCGGGTATCCGGGGATGATATTTATGAAGTCGAGAGCAACAAAGAAAAGATTATACAGGAACTCGGAGAAGGCGTCAGCCTTGATCTGGTAGAAGAAAAAGGACTGGAAAAGGGACAGTGTGTTATCGAGACGCAGAGCCAGATGGTAGACTGTGGTTTTCAGACACAGCTGGATACACTGATCCGGGATTTAAAAATGTTGGTTCATTCCTAAAAAAACGGAAATGAGGGAAACTATGGAACTATCCGAAAAAATTCACTTTGACCGCTATGAGGCACTTTTGGATCGAAGTTATGTGAAACATCTCGGAAAGGTGGCAAAAGTGGTTGGACTCACCATTGAATCAATTGGTCCGATGGCAAAATTGAATGACTTATGTTTGATACGGTCGAATTCAGCAGCCGGTGTCGTAAAAGCCGAAGTGGTTGGATTCCGGGATGACCGTGTCCTTTTGATGCCTTACGATAACGTCGAAGGTGTAGGACTCGGAAGCTGGGTCGAAAATACCGGCGCACCGCTTCAGGTGCCGGTAAGTGAAGAACTTCTGGGACTGACATTAGATGGTGTAGGAGAACCGATGAATGCCGACAGTCTTGGGGCGGATTGTGCTCATTATTCCGTAGAAGCGGCACCGCCGGATCCTCTTAGCAGAAAGATCATAGATGAAGTGTTGACGCTGGGAGTAAAAGCGGTAGATGGACTTCTTACGATTGGAAAAGGCCAGAGAATTGGAATTTTTGCAGGAAGTGGTGTGGGAAAGAGTACACTAATGGGTATGTTTGCCAGAAATACGAAGGCCGACATTAACGTAATCGCGCTGATCGGAGAGCGTGGACGAGAAGTAAGGGAATTTATTGAACGAGATCTGGGAGAAGAAGGAATGAGACGTTCTGTCGTTGTCGTGGCAACATCGGATAAACCGGCGTTGATTCGTAAAAAGGCGGCACAGACGGCGACGGCGATTGCAGAATATTTTCGAGATCAGGGAAAAGATGTATTACTTATGATGGATTCCCTGACGCGTTTCTCAATGGCACAGAGGGAGATTGGGCTGGCATCCGGAGAACCGCCGGTATCACGTGGTTATCCGCCAAGTGTGTACGCACAGATGCCCAAATTGCTCGAGCGCGCAGGAAATTCTGACCGCGGTTCCATCACAGGTCTTTATACGGTGCTTGTCGATGGAGATGATTTCAACGAGCCGATCACTGATACGGCCCGAGGAATCCTGGATGGTCATATCGTGCTTTCGAGACAGATGGCGCAGAAGAATCATTATCCGGCGATTGATATACTGCAGAGCATATCGCGTGTCATGAGTTCGATTATCACAAAGGAACACAAAGTAGCTGCCGGAAAGATGAAACAGGTGCTGGCGACGTATCAGGAGGCAGAAGACCTGATCAATATCGGAGCTTACAAGGCGGGATCCAACCCGGACATTGACTTTGCGATTGATAAGATCCGTGCCGTAAATGCTTTTCTACAGCAGCAGACCGATGAGAAGTATACATTTGAAGAATCTCTTCAGCAAATGCTTGATATTTTCAGTGAGGATGGTGAATAACCATGGGACGGTTTCGGTTTTCGATGCAGAATATATTGCAAATGAAAGAAAAACTTGAAACACAGGCAAAAAACGAATATGCACAGGCAAATGCCAGATTGTTACAGGAGCAGGAAAAACTGGAAATTCTGCAAAACCGGCTACGGGCCAATGATGAACTTTTAAAAGGTGAATTGCAGGAAAGTTTAACGATTGTAAAAATAAAGAAAATTAAGCAGGATAGTGAAATTTTAGAAACGTATATTGAATTACAAAATAATGTCATTGTTCGTTGTGAAGCAGAAGTGGAGCAGGCGAGAAAAAAATTAACAGAGGCAATGAAAGAACGAAAGATTTTTGAAAAACTGCGCGAAAAAGCATGGGAAAAATTTCAAAAAGAAGAATTGCAGAAAGAACAAAAAGAAGTGGATGAACTGGTAAGTTACACCTATTCAAATTCGACAGAAAGGATTTAAAGATTATGGCTAGAAAGAAGAAAAAAGATAAAAATGTAGAAGTTGCACAGGAAGAAAGCGGTGGAAGCAAACTGCTTACGATATTGATCGTAATTGCGATCGTATTGATCTGGCTTGGAATATTTGGTGTATTGATCAAAATGGATGTCGGAAATTTCGGAAGTGAGGTATTGGCACCGGTGATCAAAGATGTGCCGGTGATCAACCGTATTTTGCCGGATGATGGTTCTAACAGCCAGACAAACGGTTATACCAATATTGATGAGGCAAATGCACGCATCAAACAGCTGGAAAATGAACTGGCTTCGCTGAAAAGCACCAATTCTGCCAGTGCTGATGAAGTGACACAGTTAAAAAAAGAAGTAGAACGATTGAAAAAGTTTGAAGAACAGCAAAAGTCATTTGAGCAGCGCGTAAAGAAATTTGATGAAAATGTTGTTTACAATGATAAGGCACCGGACATATCCGAATACAAGCAGTATTACGAAGAAATTGATCCGGATAACGCCGCTGCGATTTATAAAGATGTCGTAAAAGATCTGACGTATACAGCCAAGATTACCAAACAGGCGACGATGTACAGTAAGATGGATCCGGATAAGGCTGCAGCAGTGCTGGAAACCATGACGGGAGATCTTGATCTTGTCGCTTCGATTTTGGACAGCATGACAGAGTCCAAGAGTTCTGCTATTTTGGCAGCGATGACACCTGAGACGGCGGCTCAGATCACGACAAAAATGACGGAAAAATAGTGCCCACAACGGTTAAAAACAACAGTTTTTTGACCGATATATATAGTGGATGATTTGGGTGATAACAAACCCGGAAAGGAGGAAACATGAAGACAGCAAACATTTCTTTAAATGTACAGGCAGTACAATCCCGCGGCATGGACAAAAGTGCATCCGTAAAAGATAAGTCGTTTGAAAATTTTTTTTCAAAAAACACGGCAAACACATCGGAAAAAGCACAGCCGGCGAATGTAAAGACTTCCGGGAAGAAAGAAATAACCGATGGTTTTGATTCCCATAAGATTACGGTCAAAGCGGACAAAAACCAGACACCTGTGGAAAACGAGATGCCGACAGAAGAAATTGCGGAAAAAGTAACCACGTTGCTGCAAAATGTCTTTGGTCTTTCCAAAGAAGATGTGGAAGATCTGCTGGAGCAGCTCGGAATCACACCGATGGATCTGATTGTGGATGTTACCGGTGCACAACAGTTACAGGCGACAGGTAACACTTCGAATATCAATGCACTCATTTTGGAGATGCATGGTGTGGAAGATTCCAGTGCAATGCTTGTATCGGATGAACTTACTTCCGATTGGATGCAGATCACACAGGGGATTTCTGAAATTTTGGAACAGGTTTCCGAAGTGCCTCAGGACTCACAGGATATGCAGAACTTCTTACAAAATCTGACAGAAGTAATAACGGAAAATAAAAATGTTCCGGAACAAACACAGAAGCAGACAGATGTAGAAGCAGATTCGGTGACTGATACATCTGCAGTAACGGTTTCACAAGACGAAAGTGTTCCGGTCACTGTAGAAGTTTCAAACGAATCCGGACAATCGGATGCTTTTGCACAGGATTCACAAACCGGTTCCCAGCCGGCGGCAGAAGCGGAAAATTCGTTACCGGCATTTGTGGACAGACTGACGCAGGCGTTTGAACCGGGTACGGAAAATGCAGAGATCCGTCAGGTTTCCATGCAGGAGATCGTAGATCAGGTAGTGAACCATATCCGCATTCGTGTACTGCCACAGACAACAAGTATGGAACTGCAGTTAAATCCGGAATCTCTCGGACGTGTGCATTTGAGCGTTTCATCCAATCAGGGCGTTGCGACAGCGACACTTACGGTTCAGAATGAAATGGCAAAAGAAGCACTGGAGAGCCAGCTGGTTGTATTGCGGGAAAATCTCGAAAGTCAAGGTTTGAAAGTAGAATCGGTAGAAGTAAATGTATCCAATTTTGGATTCAAAAACCAGGAAGATTCAAACAATCATAACTTTGATCAGAAAAAAGGTTCTGCCAAACGTTTTCGCGTCGATGCCGGAGAACAGGCATTGGATGGGGATAATGTTTCTCAGGAAACAGAGACAGAACGACAGGATGGAGAAAGTATTGTGGATTATACTGCATAATAAAAAGGAGGCGAACACATGGCAACATCATTGGATGGTATTGTGACAGGACTGAATGATCTGAGTTTTGATAAAAACAGAGTCAATAAGTCGCAGTCATCGGATCGTGCCGTAGGAGGAGAACTTGGAAAAGATGAATTCTTGCAGCTTTTGGTGTGTCAGATGAAAAATCAGGATCCGCTTGAGCCGGAGAAGGATACTCAGTTTATTGCACAGCTCGCACAGTTCTCAGCATTGGAACAGATGCAGAATCTGAACGAAACTGCTGTAAATTCACAGGCGTTTGGATTGGTTGGTAAAGCTGTTGTTCTTAATACAAAGAGTACAAATGGAAGTATTACCGAAGTACAGGGTGTAGTTGATTACATTGCTGTAAAAAACGGAACCGCACAATTATCTGTAAATGGACAGTTATACTCTATTGATGATTTGGTAGAAGTAAAACAATCCTATGCAGATGTGGCAAAATATCTTCCTGTTGCAGAGCAGACGGAAGCTGTTTATGACAAATCAAACAAAAGTATGGTCGATATTAATATCAACCTTGGCAGCGGAAACTATGCAGCAAGCAGTGTAGCCGTTATGTTAAATGGAGAATATATTAAATCCGACTATTTGTCTTACAACAACGGAGTATTGTCTATTGCACCGGGGGCTTTTGAAAATCTGGATAACGGAACATACAAACTGGCGTTGTGCTTTAACGATCCATATAATACGACGATTACAGATAAAGTTACGGTAAAAGTGACAGAAAGTGGCATTTCCAAGGATGAAGATGACACGACGACAGAATGAAACGATCATTCTTTAGGAGGTGGACAAAGCGATGAATATCAATAACAGTAACTTTGCTTCCATCGATGAAATGCGGCATAAAATAAATGCAGCAGAACAAAAAACAAATCAAACAGCATCAAAGACCGGTGAAAAATCCACAACGTTTGGAGAAGTGTTACAGAGCACAGCAGATCGTGTTCGATTTTCCAAACATGCGGCAAGACGCTTGGAGACAAGAAATATTTCTATGACGAAAGAACAGCAGGCACGTCTGGAAGAGGCGGTAGATCGGGCTGAGGAAAAGGGCATGACGGAATCTCTTGTTATGGTAGATGATCTTGCATTTATTTTAAATGTGAAGAATAAAACAATCGTCACTGCGGTCAATGATATTTCAAATGCAGTTTTTACCAATATCGATGGAGCGATCATTAATTAAAATTGCAGCAGAAAGAAAATGAAACCATGCCGGCCCTTAACAGGAGGCATGATAATCCCTGACTGACAGAGGGGGTTAACAAATGCAGGAATTTGAAAATGGAGGGTGATTCATTATGATGAGATCATTGTGGTCCGGTGTATCAGGATTGAAAGTACACCAGACAAAGATGGATGTAATTGGTAACAATATCGCAAACGTAAATACGGTAGGATTTCGTTCCAGTTCGGTAAACTTTACGGATGTGTTTTATCAAACGACACAGGGAGCTTCCGGTCCGAATGCGACGACAGGAGCAGCCGGAAGAAATGCCGTTCAGATCGGTTTGGGATCCAATGTAGCATCCATTAGTGTAAATATGAGTGGTACCGGCGCAACAAACCGTACCGATAGAGGTATGGATCTGATGATAAACGGGGATGCATTTTTTGTTGTAAGAAGCAACGGAAGTACATATTTTACAAAATCCGGATGTTTTGACATCGATGCAGCGGGTACACTGTACTGCACGACAAACGGAGCTTCCGTACTCGGATGGGGGGTGGATGCCAATGGTGAAATTCGTAAGGATACGGCAGATACCTTACAGCTGATGTCTCCGGAAAACCAAAATGCAGAGCCGGCAGCCACAACAAATGTTACATTATCCGGTAATATTGACAGCAAAGATAAACAGGTAACCTATAGTGCAGATGGAGCGGGATATCCGATTTCTGTCAGCTTTTATGACAATGTCGGAAATCTGTTTACTGCAAAATTGTCTGTTATGAAAGCCAATGCGACAACAGACAATGAATACACGGTAGGAATTACGGATATCATGGATTCCAAAGGAAATTCCATTTTGAAGCAGGCGACTGTGGATGCCAGCGGAAATACCGTTTACAGTACGACAAACCAGTACGTCAGCTTTGGTGGACAGAGTCCATTGAACTATACCGTAGATCCGGATGGTACAATCACATTTACAAAGAGTACATCCCTTTTAACCTTTAATGGTTCTTCGGGTGAATTTGTAAGTGTTTCCGGTGAAGTGGAAGGAATGCTGAACTTAACGTTAAACGATGGAAATACGGAAAATAACGCCTTTCCGGTGAAGGGTGTCAATATTGATTTTTCCGGACTTACGATGTATGCCACAAAAGGAACTTCTACCGTAAAACCGGAGCGCGGAGATAAAGACGGACACAATGCAGGAAATGCTGCAGGTACTTTGAACGGATTTTCAATCGGAACCGATGGAAAAATCTATGCTGTATACAGCAATGGAGATGATAAACTGCTTGGGCAGATTGCAGTAGCGTCATTTGCTAATCCATCTGGCTTGGAAGCTGCCGGAAACAGTTTGTTTGCAGCAACACTGAACTCCGGTGATTTTGATGGAGTTGGCCAGGATATTACTGAAGTTGGAAGTTTTTCCGTAGGTGCACTTGAAATGTCAGATGTAGACCTTGCTACTGAGTTTACGAATATGATCACAACGCAGCGTGGGTTCCAGGCAAACTCCCGTACAATTACGACATCCGATACGATGTTGGAAGAATTGATCAATCTGAAACGTTAAAAAGAATAAATTTCTTATAAAAAGGGAAACTTTTGTTTCCCTTTTTCAGACTGTAGACAAAGTGGTGCTAGGACTGTTGTCCTAGCACCATTTTTCTCTGTTTGTAGCAATTGTTCGCCTAAA
>PPYE01644150.1_pt1 | contig 19120 bp, 19 predicted proteins | sample 1559881 | NCBI WGS metagenome assembly PPYE01 (sample SAMN08240022, study PRJNA423297) | Human gut metagenome, whole genome shotgun sequencing project. | reverse complement strand
CTTTTATATTACATTATATTTTATATTTTTGAGCTGATTCCATCAGAGGAGAATAGGGGAAAATTAAATCAATTCTTAATCGATGAACTTAATAGATTTGAAAATAAATTTGAAAAATTTCTTGATGAACAAATTCATACCCAGAATTCAAAATTTAATTTTACGTACGAAGAAAAAGCAGCTAAATTGCTAAAAGCGTTAGGTAGAAATGAATGCTCAAATATTTTATCATTTAACTATACCACTCCAGTTTCAATAGAAAATAATCAACGACTACAAATGAAGATTCGTAATGTCCATGGTGACTTAAACAGCCACATTATCATCGGTATCGATCAAGGCGTAGCAAAAGGTAACGAAAATAATTATTTATTCACTAAAACGTATCGAATTATGGAATTAGCTAACGATAAAAAAGAAAGCCACTCTCTGAATCACAACATAAAGTCAATTGTCTTTTATGGTCATTCCCTCGCAGCAGCCGACTATTCTTATTTTCAGTCAATTTTTGATTTTTATAGTATATATGATAGTGATGTTACACTTGTTTTTTATTATTCCGTTTACGACAAAAATCAAAAAGAACAAATCATTAAGACTCAGTTTGATAGCATTCGTAAACTACTGATGGACTATGGTGATACATTGGATAACAAAGATCATGGTAAGAATCTTCTTCATAAACTCCTGCTTGAAGACAGACTGATCATAAAAGAGTTGAAATATTAATCTAAAAAATAAGCCGCTATTCAAATATGGATAACGGCTTTATCGTGGGTAGACGGTTGACGAGGCCGTCTGTTTAATACATACAGCAAAGCACACCAAAGTAACTTAATTAATTGCAAAAAAATAAAGTCACCTTCTAATGAAGGTGACTTTATCGGAATAGTACGAGCATCAAAATCTCACTTTGATATATTATCAGTAATCGTTATGTTTAACAACGCTATTTAACTCGAAGTTTCTGACCAGCGTAGATCACATTGGCATTCTTCAAGTTATTTAACTTAACAATGTTAGCAACTGTTGTCTTGTACTTAGCTGCAATTGCTGAAACGTTATCACCAGACTTTACGGTGTAATAAGTGTGAGCAACGGCTGACTTGTTGATCACTGCCTGCACTGCATTATAGTAACTGCCAAGCATTTTTTTGCGCACATCTCCTGCGCCAAACATACCCTTCTTGACCTCCGAAGCCAACGTGTTATTAAGCGAGCCAGACTTGATTGCGCCCATCTTGTAGTTAACCAAGGACTGAACGGCCATCGCGTACTTACCTAACAACTTCTTACGAGTCGCGCCTGAGCCAACCTTACCAGCCATCACATCATTAGCCATAGATTCTAGCGTCTTGCCAGCAGTGCTGTACGCAGGTGTTGATGGCGTTGGTTTAACCACCGGCTTAGATGGTGTGACAGGTTTAGCTGTGGATTTCGCATAAGCGTCCCATGCAGACTTATCGCCGTAGAACACATCAAAATCAAGGTTGCCATTATAACCAGGCAAACGACCGCTTGACGTGTATTGGAAAACCGCCATTGAACTAAAGTGCTTCAAAGACCCGTTTAGGTTTCTGGGTTGGAATCCGTTGACGACGTTGTAATTATTGTACTGTGCAAGCCATAAAGCATAGTTGGCATTCTTGATTGACGACCAGTCTAATGCATTTTCAGTACTCGAATTTGTGTAAACGAGTGGACGAACCCCCGTCTTAGAATAGACGTAATCCAGCCACTGCTTAGCCAAAGCAACGCCAGCTTGGTTTTGCACTACTGACCCTGTAGTGTTCTCAACATCAAGTGCCAACACTGCTTTGCCAATATACGGCTTAATTTTGGCGAGATAGAAATCAGCCTGTGCAGTAACACTGGAGTCACTTCGCAAGAAATGATAGACGCCTAGCTTCTTGCCGCTAGAGACGGTCTGCTGAACGTGGGTCGCATAACTCGGGTTCACATAGGTTGTGCCCTCAGTTGCTTTGATGATCACGAAATCCGCCTTAATCTTGGTAACATCTAATTTTGATTGGTAGCTTGCAATATCAATTCCGTTTAGAGTCATTTTGTTTCCTCCTTTTTAGGCGTTGCTCGCTGTTGCGCGTCTAACGAGTCCTTGAACCCATCAGTCGTCGGATCATAAGCAATGCCGATGATCGATAACAATGCAAACACCGCATTGATCACACCTGTCAATTGTGTCCCAAGATTGGCAAAATCCCACTTATAGCCGAACGGTGTCGCCACGGCTTGTATGAGCAATAAAATAGCTGGCACACAAGCCAGCCAAAACTGCTTATTGAATAACCTCAATTTCCAATTAATCTTCATCACTATCTTTCCTTTCTTCTCTAAGCTCCCTTTTTAATTCCCTAACCTCATGTTCTAGTTTGTCCACATCATTTTCAGAATCATGACTCCTGCGACCATTTATCAGTGCGATAATGATGCCAGAAATTGCGGAAATCAAAGCCACTAACACGGCTTCGCTCATCTCGCACCACCCTCCTATTGCGTCACACCTTCGTGGATTATTCTTGCAACAATTACCCCTAACAAAATCGTGGCCATAGAAACTTGATGCAAGTCGCAATCACGAACTAGAAAGCCTAAGAAATAAATAGTCATCACAGTCATTGAAAATCCGACTGCAAATTGCTTTGCATAGCTTTTCCAGTTGAACAACGACCAGGCAATTACAAAAATAGCCATGATTGCAATCAGCAAAAGTGGTACTGGGTCTTCTAGCAACGACAGCACTTCCCGAGCTGGTGGTGGGAACTCAAAATAACGATTTGACCAGATAAAATATGCTGCTATTCCAAGCATCTCAATTCCGGTATACAACCAAAAACGATTTTTGTTGATATTTTCTAGCATTAAAACCGCCTCTATTCCGTTGGTGCTGGTGCTTCACTATCATCACTGGCTAAACGGTCTTCTTCAGCATAAACAGCATTAGTAAAGTCAGCTAAATCTTTACGTACTTCAACTTTATTTGCATCGTAAAGTTTCTGGTCATTTACATTACTATTGATTGATGTTGAGCCGTTTTCTTTATTAATGCTTGCACTAAAATAGGCAATTGCCTTTTCATTAATGATTGATTGGCCTGAAATTGTTGTTTGTTTAGTTGTTTTTAACATTGTTATTCTCCTTTTCTGCTTTGAGTTGTCTGTTCTCTTCAATTAACTTACGATTAGTAACTTGTAGATTAGCGATTGTTTGCTCGCTCTGTGCAATCTTGACCGCAAAATTTGACGATAATTGATTAACTAAATCTTGTGCATCAATTGTTACTTGTTCATCCATGCTTATTCACCTAACACTTTCAATAATTTTTCTTTAACCAACATTGGATATTCTGCTGCTGATTTAGCAGCTGTAAATTCTTCTTCTGATAAAACAACTCGGCCACTTGAGATACTTGCGTTATCTCCTTGAGCCGAGTAATTGAGTGTGTAGCCTTGATTTTCACCACGTGGAAATACCACGTTTATGATTGTGATGTTCATTTGTTAGCCTCCATTGAATAGATTTTTGCTTCCAGGTCATTAACACGCTGATAAAGTTCTCTGATTAATTCGTGATGATAAATAGTTAAACGATCATATTGAATACCTTCAAGTTCACCAGTATTTGAATCACGAAGTACAACATTATCTAATCCGGCCGAATATAGATCTTCTGCTACATAACCGTAATAAGGTCTCACATTCGCACTATCAACAGAACCACTATCGCCTTCTGTTAACTCCTTGGCCATATCTTCGGTTTCAGCTTTGTCAAACCATTGTTTTGGTTCAACTGCTAAGAAAGCATGAGCTTGTTCGGTGATATTGTTAACAGTAGAAATGTCTAGTTTGTACTTGGATGCTGATGAGATACGCCCAAAAACACCATTCTGTGTAACAGTCATAGTTGCGCCGCTTGAGTAAGTACGACTATATACCATCATGGACATGATATAGGCACTTTTTGCATCATCGGCCAGCGTTAAACGCCCACTATTTGAAAAAATATTGTTTGCTCTAGTTCCTTGAAATTGAATCACATCTGAGGTGAGCACCATACCTGTACCTGTATCATAAACGCCTTTATCAGGATCTTCATGCCAATCATAATATGATCCTGGATACACTAAAGGATATCCGACAATAATTTGTGATGAGTGTAATATCGCATCACGAACGTTCCCCCCACTAATATACATTTGGCCTTCGGAATAAACTGCACCGTGTGATGGATCAAAATCTGCTCCAGCTCCCATTGTGTATAGTGGAGTAAATCCAAAATTATCTTTGCCGCTTACCAAATGTACTCCGTATGTTCCATTTATTCTTAATCCTCTTAAATTATTTCCAAACGCATCAAAACCGTAGTTATCAATTAACCCATACGTATGATCATTATTTGTATCTGGCCAAGAAAAATCTGCATCAGCAAAATTAACTGCGCCATGATTGAAGTAAACTCCATTTCCAATTTGATCAGTTTGTGTAAATGAACCATCATCAACATTGATATTAAGCATTCCATTCGTACTCTTAATTGAGCCTTTGGTAAATAGAATTTCGCCGGTATTTAAGTTAATGCTTAAATTAGAGCCGGTGATTGTCCCTGTGGTAATATTGCTAGCATTCAAATTAACAACGTTAATCTTGCCAGCATCGATAGTTCCAGCCGTTAATTTGCTTGCTGATAGGTTAGCAATCATCGCGTCTTTAATCACAGCATTATCAATCGTCGTTTGACCGGTGATATGGACTTTCTGGCCAGCAATCAGAACTCCAGAACCATCAACGTTGATTTGATTAATCACATCGCCTTTTTGCACACGTAAGTTAACGTCATTTTGGAGCTGGGTTATTTGAGATGACACGTCTACTACAGTGGCTTGGTCCTCAGGCGCTGGTGACCAGTCTGTCGATTTGTTTCCCTGCTCAAGTTTATAATGATCCAACGTTAGGGTCTTGCCGGCAGTGTCGGCGTTTGAGCTTGCATAAACTAAAACTTGCTTGGCCACATCCGTAACGGTAAAAGTCGCAGTGATCTTACCATTTATCAATTGAGCCGTCTTACTATATTCAGGCTTGTCCTGTGCCGCGTTTGTGACGCTTATTAACACGCCAGTATCCGTGCCACGAGTGTATTTGGCGTTAGCGCTAAAAGTCCAAGTCCCTGGCGTTAAATTATAATACAGTATCTTATAGTGATCAGTATCGCCATTAATCGTAATGGTCTGGCCGCTGTTTAAGATATAGTTACGACCGCCGATTTGCATGTTATCTAAGTCATTTTTAACTCCGGTAATCGTACTGGTTAATTGATCGCTTAAAAGGGATAACTGTCCTTGTGTGATCGCGTTATTAGCCGTAATCTGCACACCTTTTAGCGTTTGCTCAAGGCTTGTAAATTGCACAGCGGTGGCCATATCCTCAGGTGCCGGTTGCCACAAAGTTGCCACGGCGCCCAGCTCGACCTGAATTTTATCTTTACCGTCAGCTAGTGAGTAATTTCTGGCAGCGACAGTTAAAACACCAGTGTTATCAGTCGTTACAGTTCGCGGTTTATTAACTATTACGCCATTACCGCCCGAAGCCGGCGTAAAGCCTTTATTACCGACAAAAACATTTGCCCAACCTTGAGCTGGAATACCGACATTTGTCGTTGAGACAGTATATTTTGTATTGGGCAAAAGTTGTAAATCATAAAAATCAATACCTGCGAATGCATACTTATTGGCGGCAAAACCACTTACGCTAAAATAGTTTCGCCCGCCAATGGCTAGGTTTTTTAAATCGGTTTTAACACTGCTAATCTGGCTAGTTAAACCATCAGCCGTTAAATCGAGCTTGCCCTGTGTCCACGTCTGTGTCGCCATATCACTGGTTATATTTTGCACACTAGCGGAAATCTCATTTTTAGCAGCACTAATTTTGCCTTCCGACCAAGACTGAGTGGCATAATTACCCAGCATCCCCGTCACATCGCTTGCGGTGACTTTTGCGCTGATTAAGTCCGATTGCACGTCTAACTGACCACTAAGGCTAGTCACACGTCCGTCTAGATCAGATACAGTTGAGCTGTCAGCCTTAAGCTTAATCGCATTTGCATTAGCCGTCATTCCGGCAGTGTTACTGGTGACCGTCTTTTTAAGATTGTCAACGTTGGTCTGGGCTACCTGTAACTCAGCCTTTGTCGCCGTTTGACTGAGTGTACTCTCTGCAGTCGTGACCCGCTGAGTTAAGGTGTCAACCGTGTTAGTGCTAGCCTTGTTGAGCAATTCGTTTGCATTTTGTTGCGCTAGGGTCTGAGCCGTTGTTGCTGTTTTATTGACAGTATCAACGCTAGTTTTGGTCGCTAATGTTCCAATTGTTGACTGGTTTTGCTTAGCTAGTGTGCTAACCGTATCCACTGTACCGGCTAGCGTGTTATAAGTCGTTTGGCTAACTTTCTGTGACAGCTCGCCGTTAATATTGGTGATTTGGACTTGAACGTCTTCTGGAGCTGGTGACCAATCGCTCGGCTTTGTGCTTTTCTCGACCTTAATCAGCTTAATATAGGCATCAACTGCTCCTTTTGTTGCATCAAAATAAATCACAAAGTTCTGATTCTCTTTAGCAGAAATTCCTGTTGTAGAATACCTAACCCAATTTTCAGTTAATTTCCAGTCCGCTTTACTAACAGATGTAGAAGTTTCTAGCCAAAATCGTGATGCCGTTCCTACGCCTTTCATGTCTGCTGACAAACCCCAATTTGTTCCAGCTTCAAGAACATCATTTGCTTTAAAATAAATGCCACTCGTCGCGCCAGTTCCTTCAGGTATAATAATATGCGCCATTTTCGTCGTTTGATCATAATCTTCAATTGTTACAGTAGCACTATTATTTATACCGTAATGGAACTCAAATGTTCGAGAGTTTAGTAGATAATTTCGTCCGCCAATATTAAGATTGTTATACTTATTCAAAGCATCTTGGGCATTACTGATTGCGGTATTTGAGTTGCCGAGTGCATTTGTTGCATCATCTTGTGCATTGTCAGCCGCATTCAGTGCCTCAGCTGCTTTACTAGTTGCAATATTGGCATCTTTTTGTGCTTGACTAGCATTAGTTAAAGCATTATTAGCATTATTTAGTGCCTCAGCTGCTTTATTAGTAGCGTCGTCTGCACTAACTTTAGCATCGTTTGCTGTATCGTTAGCAAAACCAGCATCCTCAACTGCCTTGTTGGAATTCTCAACAGCGGTGTTAGATTTGTCCAAAGCATCCGCCGCATCTTTAACGGCATTATCAACGCTTTCTTGCAATTTTTCATCAGGTTTAGTAGATACCTGCTCTTGCCAAGATCCAATACCTGTTTCTGGATCGATTACCCAAGTTTCCACCACCAAACGTCAACGAATACAGTAGATTAGGCGTTTTAAATTCGTTGCCAGCAGTATCCTTAATAGTTATCCAATCACCTACCTCAAGTGAAGGATCCCCAAACCAACTCAGAGAAAATGGATAGAAATTAATGTCTTGTAACTGTTGATACAATCCGTCTAATAAAACTTGCGTCATGCTGGGATTGATCAATGCAATCTGCGTTCCAGAACTGCTGCCAGCTTGTAACGTTTTAGTTTCTTGTATTTCGTTACCACTTTCGTCTTTTGTGATTGTAGTTACTGTACATGTGATTCCACCAATTCGGTAAAATGATTCATTCTTGCTCAAGCCTTTTGACTGATACTGTGCCGGTGAAATCACAAAATTAGGATCGCTCAACGTTCGTACATCAAGTAATCCATCACGATCAAAAGTAGCAAAGCCACCCGCAAATTGTGCAATATAACCAATAGCATCGCGATATGTTACTGAACCAAATGAGTTAATCTCTGTATTGGGTATTCGTGCAAAATCTGCTTCATTGATTTTAACGCCAGACAGATTAGCCGCTTCAATTGCTATATCGCTGATTGGAGCCGGATAGGTCAACTTAGATTCATATGTCCCACCTAACATACACATTCTGTCAGAAGCAGAAAGTGTCGTTGTATTATTATTTCGATCTTGAACAACTTCAGAATCTAAAACAAAAACACCTAGATTCGTAAAATCCCAGGTGCCATCAGGTAGTCTTATTCCAATTTGAGGTGTTACTTCATCGAGTAATTCAAGACCTTCAATCAAGTGGCTAAAAGTAATCTTGATTGTATTTTGATAAGTTGAACCGATAGTTAATGCTGCTCCATTCATCGCTCCTGAATCAAATGTTAGGTTCGTAATGTCTGTTGCAGTATATGTTTTATCTTTAATTGCAATTTTAAAATCCAATGTTCTATCAGTAGCAGCCCACGCATCATGGACCGCCTGTTTCTTGAAAAGCAATTATGATCACCCCCTTTATTGTTCAATTAGGTCAAAGCTCAAATTTTGCCACATCATTGCTGAAAATTTATCATTCCAGCTATAAGCAGCTGCGGTTCTATCCCCTACATAAAAAGTACCTGTCCGTTGTCCACCAGTTTGTGGATCAGGATAGGTCACTGAAAAGAAAGTTGAACTGATTGCCTGCATTATTGTCGCAATCTCATTGTTATTAAGTGGTCCCCAGGCAATTGCCAATTTACGCTTAACGGTGATTCGATCACGATGCATATTACCGCTAGCATCACGCGTTGAATTACCATCAATATCCTGAACAGTTGCACTGAATGTTTTGGGTGATTTCACTGCTTTCCCGTCGAGTGTTAAAGTTGCCATTTACTCACCTCTTTACAATAAGATTGGATTAAAGCCTAATTTTTGAATTCGTTTATTAATAGCTTTGATGACAACTTGTGCCAATATATCATCATTAACTTGCATGGAAACATTCATATCAGTATCACTATTGCTTTGCTTGCCACCGATAATTTCAGCAATAGTCTCGGCAATGATTTGACCAATTGTTTGTGCATCTTGACCAGTTAAATTAGATGTAGAAACTGATTTGTTTGGCAAGTCCACAATGCTTGATTCGGATGCAATATCAGGTGTGACTAAACCATATCCCGACATGTCCATCATGCCTAAAGCACTACGCATTAATTTAATAGCACGTTCAGGCTTGGTTAAAGGAATAATCATCTCGGATAAATCATGCTCACCAACACGATACATACCCTCTTTATTGATTAGTCCACCGTTTTCGTAGCCATGACCGTTACCAAGAAAGCTCAAGCTTGGTCCATAACGATGTTTAGCATAATTCAATGCAGCTAACAGGTTGTCATAACCATTAAATATATTTCCGTGACCAGGGAATTTATAAGCATTGAACGTAGCTGAAATAGTTTGCATTAAGCCTTTTGCAAGATCACCAGTAATGTTATTAATATCACCGATATTACCCTGTACAGCACGTTCATTACCACCAGATTCAGTGGCAATCTGGCGCAATACTCTTGCGACCATGCTTGAACTGGTTGATAGCCCATTCTTCTTTAATGCTTGGATAACAGTAGGGCGCCAGCGCTCCACTCCCTTACCAGCAGGAGCAGCTGGTGCAAAACTATCTAATCCTTTTTTAAACATTGAAGTAACGCCACTGGCCATTTTACCAATGGCACCATTAGCAATATCAACGCCAAGTCCAGATTTACCTTTTAACCCAGCATATTTAGATACAACCCAATTCCATAGTCCCTTTGGATTACCGGTGAATTTGCTGATTGTATCGACTGCATTATCAACAACATTACTTACCCCAGAGGAAATTGAACCAAAAGCATTACCAAAATCAAAATTGAAATCTGGTATATCAATATCAAAATGAGGGATATGGAAATCAAAATTAGGTATGTCAATATTGAAATCAAAGTCAAATAAACCGCCAGAATAATGTGGAATTTTCGACATCATTTGTTTTGCAACTCGTGTTGCAGGCATAATTTGCGTACCAGTTGGTAGATTAAGCAATAAATTGCGTTGTGCAGGGAACAATCCTGAACGACCATCCGGTAATCGATAAGCCTCTTGATATACCGGGCCATTAGCGTCATTAACAAGAGCAGGTCCACCCTTATGCCGGCCACCGGTAGCAAATTTAGGAACAGTCCAAGTGCCTAGTCTATTCTTTGATCCAACTTTTCCAAGCACCCAGTTTATCCCTTTAATTACGCCATTTACAGCACCACCAATTACACCAATAATCCCATTTGCAATTGAAGCAGCACCACGTTTTACTGCACTAGCACCGCCTGACAATCCTTTGCCGATTTTACTTCCTAATCCACCTGCCCAATCTGAAAGCGTTCGTCCAGCAGAATCTTTGAATGAAGTTACCCAACCACCAAGAGTTTTACCAGCTTGTTGAGCCCAAGCCTTTGCTCCCTGAATACCACTGTTTATTTTGCCACCAAGTCCACTGGCCCAGCCTGAGATTGTTGAACTTGCATTGCTTCTAAAGTCATTTACCCAGCCACCAATATTAGTACCAGCCTTTTGAGAAAGCGACTTAGCTTTTTGTGCACCATCATGGATTTTACCGCCAAGATCACCTGCCCAGGTAGATAACTTCTTTTGCGTTCCATTCTTAAATTCAGAAATCCATTTACCAATTCGCGTTCCGGCATCCGAAATTGTTTTCTTACCTGAATCGATGTGACTTGAAATTTTCTTGCCAACATCTCTTGCCCAATCACTGGCCTTAGCTGGTAATTTTGATGCCCAAGTTAAAATATTCTTGCCTGTCTTGGTATCTTTTAAGAACCAAGCTGCAACACCAGAAATAGGACTAATTATGAATGCAGAAACTTCAACCCAATGTTTCTTAACCCACTTTAAGGCCGTTGTTAATCCTTTAGAAATGGAATCTGTTATGCTACCAAACCATTCGCCAATCGTCTTAGTCATTTGTTTGGCATCCCAGCCAATTCCACCTAGCCAATCGGACGGTTTCTTACCTTTACCAACAGCATTCCAACCATCAGTGAATTTCTTGGCACCATCACCAGCCCATTTGCCAATAATGCTACCGATTTGACTACCGATTGCAGCACCTAATGGTCCACCAAAATACAGACCAATACCGCCACCAATTGCAGTACCTGCACCAGAACCGAAGTCTTCAAATTTCTTAGTTGGATTCTTTTCTTTGATAGCAGAAATAATATCCCAACCAGCACCAAGAACAACGCCTGCACCAGCTATGCCGTTACCGATTTTACCGGCAGTAGACATACCACCTTCTGCAGACATTCCTGATTTGATAGATTGTAATGGCCCATTAGTAAATGCCTTAAACATAGAAGAATCTTGCCAATTTTCACTGACAACCTTCCACATGTCTTTTAGCGAGGACACGCCTTCTTTTAACTTATCAATACCAGTAATTCCTTCAAAGAAGTTCTTGAGTACATGCTCTTTACCACCAAGAATCGCTGCCTTATCAACAAGCTTCCCTAATAATCCAGTTGCTTCAGAAAACTTAGACGTGGCAACCTTCATAGCAAATAATGCTGCTAATGAAACGACAATGGCATCAACAATTTTCTGATGTTTACTTGCCCAATCTGAAAACTTCGTCAAGATATCGACGATTTTCTGCATGATCGAATGGAATGAACCACCTGTCCATTTAGCAAATGGTTGCAAAAATGTATCCCATAACCACTTCCCGACAGGCTTCATGTCATCAATTACAGCAGTTAACACTTTTAATACGGCAGCTAATACGTCAAAGAAATCAGGCAAAAGCTTCGTGATCGTATAATCAGCTAATGGTAATAGTAAGTTTTCATATCCCCATTCAAGCCCATCCCAAATATTTTTAGCGAAAGGACGTAAAGCATCGAGCAAACCATTAACTGAATCCAGCAACGGACTAAAGTCAAGAGAACTAGCCCAATCAGCAGTTGCACTCGTTGCTCTATTAAGCGCATCAAGGATATCGTTTACCATACCTAAAATCGTACTAAATAATTTTTCTCCAGCGCCATTATCATCCCAAGCTTTTTTCATTTGCTTAGCGATATTTTCAATGGTTAAGGCAATATTCGTGAAGATGTCCAGAATATTAGCAGCAATTTTTTTACCAGTACCGTCATTCCAAGCTCCACGAAACGCAGTTGCGATAGAGTGTAACAATTCCAAGATTGCGTTGAATGCATCAAAGATTGTTTGAATTAACTTAGTACCACGTCCGTTATCGTTCCATGCATCTTTAAATGCCTTAGCAATGTCACCAATAATATTCAGCACATCGGCTAATAGGATTAGGATATTCTCAACGAATTTCTCTCCCGTACCGTTAGTCCAAACTTCTAAAAACGATTTACCAATTGATTTAACTAAACCCCAAATCTCACGTAGGGCATAATTCCAGGCATCAATTACTCGTTTACCAACTTTGTTCCACGCTTGTTCAATTGGTGCCCACAATTCAGAAAGTATTCGTTTCATATCAGCAGCGAATGCTTTCATCCATGCAGGCGTATCATAATTTCCTAAGGCAGAACCAAAATCAGCACCTCCTAGATCTAACGGACTATCAATACTAGGATCAGATGTACTTGGAGTTGAAGGTGTGCTATCTGAATCAGAATCAGAATTCTGATTTAATATATTAATCTCATCAAAACTGGCTAGTGATTGTTTAAGTTCTTTAGCTTTTTTGGTGGCGTCGCTAGTATTATCGGCTAAATCTTTAGCACTATCGGCTGCCTTAGAAACACCACTTCCTGACGCAGAATCATTCAACTCTTGAATGCTGTTCTGCAAACCTGATGCACCATTTTTAGCAGCACTGTATGTCGTGCCGAATAGCATTGATATAAAGCTAGCTAAGTACCCTGTCGCAGTCGCTAGGCCCTTCATCAGTGCGTTTAATGCTGGCATTACGGCCGTGTAAATCGGATAAAATGCAGTAAGTAAGTTAACTCGTACTTGGTTAAAAGAAGCGGCAAATTGTTTATTTGTTTGTGCTGCTTGCCACAGCCAAGTAACTAGTTTCATAATTCCTTGACCAAGTAATTGATATAGGAATACAGAAGCACCAACCTGTCGTAATTGACGGCTCATATTACTTAAGCCACTATTCATTCGGTTAGTACTTGATGCTGCTTGTGATGAACCACGATTAAACAAATTAAAGAAACTGCTTGCTCCACTACGAAGCTTAGCGAAAAAACCGCCACTCTTATTTTTGCCGTCATTTTGATCAACAGTATTCATTCCGGCAGATGCCATACGGCTAGCCATGCCTTGTTCCGTTAGCTCAGTATTAACACTAGACAATGCAGATTTTAATGCAGCCGCACGGTCTTCCGTACGAGCATATGAGTTATTTAAAGTATCGTTTTCTGAGATTAATTTGTTGATAGATCCCTGTAGCTTATCAATTTGAGACTTAATTTTCGTTGATTCCTTAGAATCACCCATTTTAAATCCCTTAGTAAAATCACCGCCAACGGGAACCTGGGCGCCAGAGTATGCGCTTCGTAATGATTTAACTCTTGCTTGCAAACTATTGATTTTAGCTTCATTAGCATCCATTGCATTAGCAATTTTCTTTAATGAGGCTGGTACTGCATTGAACTCTCGCGACATGCTTAATGCGAGGTCCTTAGCTTGGTTCTGATATCTTTTCATTGATGCTTGAGCGTTTGCAATTTGCGAATCAAACTGCAATGCCTTACCAGTATCACCAGATGCTTGAACGGTTGCACGCTTATATGAGAGTGATTGAAGTTTTAATTGAGCCGCTTTGGCCTGCTCCATTTTTGCATTAATATCACGTACCATGGACTCAATTTCCTTGCCTGTGCCGGTTTTCATACGTGTAATATTCTTAACCCCAGCATCTGCAATTACAGAAGTAGCCTTATCAGTTGTTTCACGTGCTTTACTAAATCCTTGGGTGAATGTTTCATTCATCTTCGCAATTTGGTCAGATAAGTGACTTACGCCTTTACTAATATCCATACCTTGAACGACGTCTTTACCAGACTTTTCACCAGCCGCTTTAGCAGAAATACCCATCTTGTCAAACATGGCAACGGCTTTATCAATTGTTCCTTGTAAACTACTCAAGTCAATATTGAACCTAGTTTCAATATCACCGATATCAATTCCATCCATTAAATCTCACCTCACTTTTTCTGTTTACGTTTTAACGTTTCCTTGACAGCCATAGCACGCTGAATCAGCATCGCCTGGTCATTTTGCCAAGCGGGTTGTGCAGGCTTGCTTTCTACTTGATCGTCTATCTGCTGAATAAACGGATACGCTTTTTGCAATGAAGGCATGTGCTTTGGATCGTTGAGCGCAAATGCCATTAATGTTGCTTGTCGGTGATCCATAACTGCCTGCTCTTTGAGCTGTTCAGAGTGCTGTTTTCGATTAGCCTTAATCTGAGCTACAATCTGCAAATACGTCATATCGTCGTATTCAGTTGCAGGAATGCCTGCATCAATTGCTGGTTGACGTAATTCATCAAACAAATCCGTCAATGTTTCTAGTTGAGTGGGCTCTCCTTTGGCTCTTCCGGTGTGTCGAGTGAAATGACTTTGCCAGATGCCGGTTTCTCGTCCTTTTTGGCCTTCTTTTTTCCTAAAAAACCTGAAGTATCAAGTAAATTCTGTACAATATTCATTAGATCCATCGTTGTATGACCAGAATCCAAAAACTTATCAAATGCATCTGCAATGTCCTCATCAGTAACACCATGAACGGTATTAGCACCCTGTAGTACAATCAACAATTTATTTGCTGGTGGTAGTTGGAATCCACCTTCACTATTCATAAAGATACCAACCATGCTTTCACGTAAACGACCTTCAATATTTAACACATTGTGTCCTGATAGCTGTAATTCGAGTTGTAAACCACCGAATGAAACTTTTGTTGGTTTTTTAATTGCCATTTCTATTACCTCTTTTTATATTATTTTGAAACAATAACAGGCCACCCTTCGAAAGGTGACTTGCTCGGTAATACTATCCAGCTGGTGTTGTATCGGCAGCGGGGTGGAAATCAGGCCCCTCTGAAACAACAATCGTTAAAGTGAATTTCAATGCACCGTTAACTTCAGCAGAGCCTAGCTTAAGTGATGGTTGGCCCGTAAACGTTACTGTCATGCCATCTGGATAAGTAACTGTCCAATCATAATTTTTAGTGCTACTTAACGCATTAACAGCCTTAAAGTTAGCACCTTTATAAATTGCTGAGAATGCAAGACTCGACGCATCCTGCAAGCCTGCAATGGATTTCTTCTTATCATCAGCTAATGTGGTGACATCTACCTTTTCTGGATCGGCACCAATTTCTGGTACAGTGCTAATACCAACAATTTCTGTGCCAGCACCAGTACCACCGTGCTCGATATAACTTAATTTAGTACCTTTTGAAAGTAAACCTTGGCTGGCATCTACTTCATCAGCAAATTTTTGTAAATCAATTTTCACTATAAATCCCCCTTATTCGTGATAAACACGATTCAAATCGTTATCGATAATCGCGCTAAATGTGCAAATCACACGCCGTAAATCAGCAGTGTTTGATTGTTTTGTATTACCAAAAAAGCCGATTTTTGCGAATGCAGACCTCAGCTTTTCGGCAATGTCCGTTAAACCTCCACTATCTGTATATAGCTCAACTGTTATATTCCAATGTGTTTGACGCTCAATTTGATCAGCATCCACCTGGACCGGATCGTGGCTAGAACGGTAAATTGCAGTAGGGAATGTTGACCACTCGTCAGGATAATCGGCAGCACACAATTTTAACTCTGGAATACTTTTGAGAAGTCTCATAATTTCTGTATTCATGTTATAAATCATTTCTGCATACCCTCCTGAACTGTGTCATGTATTCGCCGTTGTAATAATTTTCTAGCATCTCGCTCACCAGTTTCTCGTAGTGCTGGTACTAAGAATTGCCTAGCTGGTTGTCCTGAACTGATGTAGAATTCTCGACCCTTAATTGTGATTTTACGCATCCCATAGACAGCGTTTAGGTCAACATCGGTCATTGAAACAGGAATGAACCATGGTGTTTGTCTATAGGTTGGTTGAAAGCCTGATGGAATGTCCTTCTCAGATTCTTGACCGTGAATACCAGTTCCTAATTCTCGATAAATTGCGACAGCATTGTCGGACCAGACACGGCCAATAATGTTCTGATCATCATCAATCACGACTTCGTACTTCAGACTACGAGCCAATTCACCACTAGAATGCTTCATACCTGACTGCAATATTTCCGTTGCACGAGTTGAAGTTAATTCCATAATGTCAAACGTTGCATCCCAGGCACCTTGCCGAATCAATTCTGGTAAACGTTTCAGATTACCGATGACTTTATCCATGTTCATTTCAATTGCCATTGGCACCAGTCACTCTTTTCTCAATCAAAATGTTTTTGTGCATAGCAAATGTTTGAATGCTGATAATTTTGTAATCTGGATCATCTGTTTGTCCAACGTTTAAACAAATACCAGAGCCTTCGTCACGGTTTTCCATGACCTCTTTGCCCTGGTATTTGATATTCTTCATATATTGAAGCCGTTCACCATAAATTGAAGCATTAAGTTGACCTGATGCTGGTTGAACATTAGCCCGTATCAAAATAGCTTTGTCCCAACCCTTTATTGGATTGCCTTCGTCATCAAACTTATCAACACGTTTTCTTAGGAATATCTCTTTCAAATCTTGTGGACGTAATCGCACTACATTCGCCTCATCTTTCCAAGCCGATATGGTGCAATTACTGAACGAATTGATGATGGAATACCAATTTCAAATGTACGAGAAACGCCACCTTCAACTCGTTGTGTTTCACCTTCATCAGCTTGTTGGTTGTAGTAAACAATTGCTAACCGGCGCGCAGCAACCAGTAATGAATGATTAAGTTGCCTAGCATTACGCGAAGTATATGCAAGTACAGCTTCAACGGCTTCATCATAAAGATCAATGGCTAACGCTTTATCATCTTCACTAATTGCTCCTAATCGGCGATTTAAAGCGGCTAATTGTTCTGTTTTATCCTCATCAATCGTCATATTTCCACCTACTTGCTTAAAGTAACAGTACCCTGGAATACTTCATCAGGTGCAGCAAAGCTTGGTAAGGCAACAGCCGAAGCCTTTTCCCAAGTACCAACAGGATCTTTTGATTCGGTATAGATCATATCGTAAACATTAGAGACAGATGAAGATTGAACGTCAGCCATATTAGTCAGTTCTTCTGGAGTAGGGCCATAGACCTTTTCGCCAAGAATATCATCACTAAACAAAGCAATTTTATCCTCTGCCCAATAAGTTTTAGTTGTATATTTGCCGTTCTTACCTTGGACACGATATTTTTCACCGTAAGTACGAATCACTGGTAATCCTTGTGACTCCATAAATGAATCGAAGTCGGCTTGCCCAACCACACGGCCTGAATCTTTACCGTAAATTGCTGCAACAACTGAAGGGTTAGTAGTAATTGCACGATAAATCTTCTTACTCGTAATCGCACGAGTTGGCGTAATTGATAACGTATCAGCCCAGTTGTACAAGTCGTCAAGTGGCGTTGAAGTAGCGTCATCCCAGCCTTTAGCAGCAGTCTTTTGATGAGCTGCTGGAACGCCATAGTTAAGAACTCCGGTCTTACCATCAGATCCAAGTGTCACCTTACCAGTTGCTAATAGCTCCATACACATTCGTTCAACTTGAGCTAAAACGCCTTGATTCAATACATCGAAGTCATTGAATACGTTATTACGTAAGTATTCAGCTTCTTGCGGTGTCCGTGGATGTAACAATGCATATAAATCAGTTTCTTTAATTTGCATCTTGCGCTTAATCAAGGCCAATTCTTCTGTCATCTTGTTTGCATCACGACTACCAATTTCAGCTTCAGTATCAAAACCGGCGACACTAGCCAAGATCGGCGTCTTAGAACCGCGTGTCAAAACGTCTAATGTTAAACTTTCTACTCGACGAGTCGGGAATAAAGCATCGCCTAAGAACGCCGGATAAGTACGTCCGGCTGAGTAATCAATCAAATCATTTTGACTAAATAATTCAGCAATTGTTGTCATATATTATTTCCTCCTAATTATTCTGCGCCGGAACCAGCGTCTGTTGCAGGTTCTGCATCGCGCCACTTAATACCCGTTAGTGCTGTCTTAGCAGCATCGCTTGGCATTACTGGTAAACGTTCTTGAAGTAAGTAACCTTCAACAATTACACCAACTGGTACTGCATTATCAGTAACATCTACTTCGTTAATTGTTACACCGGTTGCCGTTGCGTCATTTGCTGGATAAATTGTACCGGCTGGAATGACCTTGCGACCACGTGAATTAGTGACTACCGCAGCGTTGGTGTTATCAATATATTCTGTGAATGATTGAAACTTTGAGCTGGCCAAGAAGTTAATTTGGTCAACGTGTGTACTATTTACGAAAGGCATATATTATTCCTCCTATTTTTTGTCTCCCCAGGCACCAGAATTATTAGATGCCCACGGATTATCGCCTGCTGGCTTAGCGTTGCTATTACGTTGCTGCGCAAGAGTTTCCCCCATAGACTGTTCTGCGCCCGTACCGTTTGCTCCAGGCTTCTCAGCCGAGCCAGCCAAGCGCTGATCAACACCAGACTTCACCGCGTCACGAAATACAGTGGTGACCTTTGTGTAAGCCTCGTTGATGACCTTATCGTCATTGCCTAAGATACTACCGAAAATATCAATTAATGAACCAGGTAGTTTATCTTCAGCCAATTTGGTACTAACCTTTGCGCGATTCTGTAACGTTAAGTTTTCAAGCTTAATTTTCTCAAGTTCTTCTTGAGACTGTTTCAAATCGAAAGCAGCTTTTTCAGAATCAGTCATTTGATCATATGACTTTTGCTGATTTGCTTCTTTTGACCATTTATCTTTAGCAGTTTTGAGCGCAGCTTCAATACGTTTTTCAGTGTAAGCATCCAACTCAGATTGACTTGTAAATTCGTAAGCCTCTCTATGGTGATTATCACCTGAATCGTCATCTTGACTACCGTCTGGACCGCTATTGTTGCCAGTATCACCACTATCGTTTGAACCAGCAGCTTCACCGTCTTCAGCAAAGAACTGCAAATTTAACTTTAATGGTGTTAATAAAGTAAC
>PPYE01776599.1_pt1 | contig 19129 bp, 6 predicted proteins | sample 1559881 | NCBI WGS metagenome assembly PPYE01 (sample SAMN08240022, study PRJNA423297) | Human gut metagenome, whole genome shotgun sequencing project. | reverse complement strand
AGCAAATTCTCAATCCCTATCCCCAAACCCCTTTCCCCGGGAAAGGGGCTATATTACTGGGGCTACCGCCCCTAGACCCCGTCGGGGGCTACGCCCCTGCGACCCCTTTTTTATCAACGATATAGGTTTATCGACAGTCTGAAACCGCCCCGATTAAAAGGCGGTTGATTTTTACTCAATCTTGGGAGCGGCTGTTTATGAAGTTGCATTCCCCCCGATAATATGCTAAAATATTCACGAGGGAAACCTTGGACGATAGGCGGTCAATTCATCTCCCGAAGTGCGAAAGCGCTTTGAAAGGAGGTGAAGCTGTGTACATAACGCTAAGTGATTTGATACAGATAGGAATATTTCTCACTGCTTTCACAGTTATGATATTCACAATCATTTCTTTTAATAAAAAGAAATAACCGCCCTATGTTGCAAGCTGAAGGCGGCTATTCTTAAACCTAATTCAGGGAGCGACCGTCTGTCGTTTCCCTCTTTTTGTATCTATAATATAACATAAAATCAAGTCGGTGTCAAGTGCATCGCCCTGCATAATCCGAAGAACCGCCCCGATTAAAAAGCGGTTTTCCTCACAGGCCTTATATATTTCCAGTATCTCCTGCAGTCGTGATAGAAATAGAACACCCTGCACTGCGTTTTGTCAAGCTCATAGCCCGACTTTTCATAGTCAAAGTCCTTCATAGCCTGTTCTATCTTTGCTTCAACCGCACTGTTTTCAGTCTGAAAGTCGAACGGGCCGTGTTCAAATACGATATATTCGCCCTCAGGCACGTCCATGATCTGCATCTGCCTTGGTATCTCTCCGCTGTAGTCGGCAGGAAGCCTTACACCGTAAGCCTCAGCCAGCGGAATGCCCCAGCTGCATATTCTTCCCTCAGGCTCGTTTATGTACGCCATCACCTGACCGCTTCCGCTGTTCGCCTCATCGCCGCCCATATCGTCGAGCTTGCCCTTGATACTGTCAAGCAGTCCGCATATAGTTGCACAATCCTGTCCGGGAATGTGACTCTGCTTTTCCCAGAAGTCGAAATACCCTATACTCTCGTAGTTTCTGATATGCAGGAATTTATGAGCCGGTATCGTTACGAAATACGCCTTAATATCACTGTTTGTCTGTGCCATACCTGTTCCTCCTATACCTAAAAGATAACAGTCGAAAGGTCTTATAATCGTGCGGAGAATTACCGGTACAGGCTGTAAGCGGTAAGCGCTCGGAGTAATTCCGTATGCCGCTTTGAATGCCCTTGTGAACGCCTCGTGAGATGTAAAGCCGTAGTCAAGTGCAATATCAAGTATGCCCTTGTCGGTATCTCTCAGTTCCCTCAGCGCAAAAGCAAGCCTGCGGTATCTCATATAATCCCTGAGCTTCATTCCCGATATTTCGCTGAATTTCCTTGAAACATAGTATTCCGAGTAGCCAAGCGTCTTCGACAGCCTGCCGAGCGTCAGCCTTTCGTCCTCGCCGCTTTTTATACACCTGTCTATGTCGTCAACAATATTCTGAATATTCATATACCATTCGTTTATCTCACTCATCTGTTTTTCTCCCTTACAGCCTTCTTCCGCCTTTCCGACTGAATTTATTTTGCCATAAAAGAGAAGCGTCCGCTTGATACGGCTTGCCGTTTTTACTGAAGGCAGCACAGTATTTTCATATCAGATCAAGATAAGTCTTGAGATCGCCGACAAACTGATTTCCGCACCGTGCAAGCTCACCGAGCACTCGATCGGTTCCTTTTTCGGTCGTATACCAGTTTTCTTTGGTGATGTTATAGCAATGTACGGGGCAGACCGTCATATCAACATTCGGGAAAGCCATTTGATACAGCATTAAGCATCGGCGAGCATGAAAGGCTTTACAAACAATTATACCGCTTTTTATCACTATGCCCTTTTCATCAACGGCTTTACGAGAAAGAAATGCGTTATCACGGGTATGCCCCGACTTGCTTTCTTCAATGATCGCAGTCTGCGGAACGCCGTTTTTTACGAGTACATCTGTAAAAAACTCGCAGTCTGACCGGTAATCGCCACTATAAATTTCCGCTTTTGAGCGGACGCCGTGCCATTTTTCCTCTTTAACGCTTACTCCTCCTGACGGGACTATCCAATCAGTCAAACCTTGTCGGTATAATTCTGCGGCATATTCGGGCTGTTCGGGGTATGAGCCGCCCGGCAGAAAAATCGCATCGACCTTTTGAGGTTCTCCTGACACAAAGATATAATCTGAAATATCTGTGATGATCCGGTTTGGCATAGGGGTTCTCCTCTTAGTTTTTTTGTAAAAGAAAAATGCGTGATCGATACAGCTTGCTGTTTTTACTACTCTTCCGGCGTAAAGAACACATTCCCGTCATCGTCGGTCGTAAACACCGTGAAGCCGGTATAGCACACATTTCCGTAAATGTCGTTTATAACAAAGCTGTATCTGTAGTCGCCTGCAGGCAGATTGACAAACTCTATCATATTGTCGCCGCTGTAGGTGCATTCATCGCCCTCCGCCTTGCCTGCAAAGTTACCCTCGCTGTCGTAGGTGTTGAATATCGGCACTATGACATCGCCCTCTTTAAGCGGAACAACACTCCTTGCCGACTCGCCGTTTTCGTTTACGCCGTCCCATGTTCCAAGCACCGTTATGTCATACGCATTGCCGTCCTGCGTCATAGCTATACGCAGATTTGTTTCCTTGCCGTTGAGCTTTACGGGAGATGTGTATACCGAGCTGTTTCCGTTCTTCTCCACTATGAACATAGGGATAAGATTATTCTCGATCATATACCACTGACCGCTGAAATTATCCTCGACCAGTCCCGACGAGAAATCGACCTTTGTACTCTGGTCAACGCCGAATTCGATAAGCTCACCCGTTTCTTCGTCAACACGGTAAACCGAGCAGTTTACGCTTGCAAGATTATTTATAGTATCGTCCGTAACATTGAAGTAGAACGTTCCCTCATCGTCAAGCACAGGTCCGACATCTATCTGCACACTGCTCTTATCACCGCAGAAGCCCATATTGTCGGTCTTGTTGTTGTAATGCTCCCAGTTGCTCTCGTAGTCGGAATAATCCCCGTCGCTCCAGTACACCGCACCGTCCGCAAGCCACGTTTTTTCGCCGCTGTACCCGTCCGTACTGCCGTTTTGTGCGCCGTATGCGATTCTGTCAACAAACGTCATATAGTACGGACTTACGCACACCTTGCCGAATGTGGCAAGCTCGGTAGAGCCTGAAACGCCGAACGGATAGTAGGTCGAAAGCCCCGTCGAGCCGTCCTTGTCCTCGCCGTAGATGTTATACACTACCGCCTTTTCAAGTGCCGACATGACCTTGTCCGCCTTGTCGCCCGATACCGTAGCCGCTATCATAGAGCCGAGATCCACCATGTTGGTATATCCCTCTGTATCGTTGTTACTGCCGTATGCTCTTACGGTATAGATGCTTCTTACCGCATTTGCAAGCAGTGCAGGGTCAGAAGAAATATCGTTCATTTCCTCGGCGGCGTCATTCACCGCCTTTACAAGCTCGTCTATTCGGCTGAGATCCGTTATCGAAAGCGTAGCCTCGCCGCCTGCGCCGATAGCCTCGCACGATGCCATAAAGCTGTCAGCGACCGTCTTTCCGAGTTCGGCTGTATCCGCTGTCGGATTACTTTCCATAAAGCCTGCTATCTCGGTATAATCCCAACCGTATCCCGGTTCCGTTTCCTCAGACGCAAACATATAGTCAGCGTGCGGAACAAGCATATTCGCCGTTTCGACCGTTGCCATAAGGCAAGCGTCAAAGCCGATGAACGCAAACTTATCCGTCATCTTATCGTATATCGAGGTAAGCGCAGTGTCTATCTCCTCAAGCGACAGCGAATCGTTCTCGTTAAGCTCGTCGAAGCACACGCCGCTTATACTTCCTCCGCCGTGGTTCCAGAAGATAAGCCCCATTTTAGCCGCCGCATAGTTTTCTATGCCCCAGCCGAGAAAATCGACAAGCACATCCTCCTTGCCCATATTGACAGACTCTTTTTCTTCGATAAGGCTTATTTCTCCGCCCGTTACAACATAACGCTGTGTCTTTTCGGCAGAGATGCCGTATGTATCAGCCCACGCTCCCGCGCCGCCCGTCTGAATGACGAACTTCACGTTCTCGCTTTGTGATCCTGCAATCATTTCCTCAATGTCGCCGCTTGCAAGCCCGTTCTCGCTTTCAAGGTCACTTCCGCACATATACACGAATACCGTCTGTGTGCCGTCCTCGCCCATAGGCTTTTCGGCTTCACGCTGTTTTCTCGTAATGCTTATCCCGTCCGAGCCGCTGAACGTCAGCTTTGACGCACGACTGCCCGTAACACTTTCGTCATATTTATTATCACTGCCTTCACTGCTTTCCGAATTGCCGCCGTCACTCGTCTGCCTGTTGTCGCTTGCCGTGCTGTCGGAAATCTCCTCCTCATCGTCAAGGCAGCCGCTCGATAGCACAGCCGTTGCAAGTACCGATACCGCAAGCAGTGCCCGTAATATCTTTTCACTTGTTTTTCTCATAAGCTCTCCTTTTCTTAATTATAACCATATTCTCACATATTAATTATAATCGTTTTTCACTGCAATTGCAATAAAAAGGCACAAAAGGCATTTATTCGGCTGAAAACGGTAATCCCCCTCGCCGCCCTAAACTTCCAAAACCGCACTATCCCTCTCACTTTTCGTAATGCTAACATCTGTATTCTCCGATATGATTCTGTATCCGCACTATCCCACCCACTTTTCGTAGGGCGAGGGGCTTGCCCCTCCCGTTGCACCGTAGTTATTGATTTTCTCAGCGTTTTTAATCTATCAATCATCAATAGCGGATTGCAATCAAATTTTCATTTTTATATATTAACTTGATTTTTGATAATTGCAATGATGTTTCGGGAGGTGCAAGCAAGGCAAGGATGCCTTAAGTGTGTGCCCAAAGTTTCGCACGGATGCGAAACCAAAAAGCACACACAGACACTCCCCTACGAATATTCCTACAATTCATCACAACCGCATATAAACTGCAAACACCAAACTTGGCTTATAAACACTTTGCCGGTTTCGCAAAATGTAGCAAATCGCTATCACCCTTGCCTCCCCTCGAAAAAGGGGAGGTGGCTTGACGGCAAGGCACAAGCCTAATTTTACAGCGTTTTTATGCGATATATCCGACTTTTATAATTACTAAGTCGGTCTGCCGTCAAGACGGTGGGGATTGAAGTTGATAGAACTTCTATCCCTAAAACTTCTAAGCGTTCACAATCACAACTCGCCCCTCACCAACCCTTCCAAAACCTCGCCCTTTTTAGTAATCCACAACTAACCCAATTTCCCCAAAAAAATTTTCAAAAACCTCTTGACAAATGCCGAAGTATCGGTTATAATAAAACCAACAAATCAGTAAACGTTACTGATTTCATTAAAAACAATAAGAAAATAATGATTTTATCACTATGAAAGGATAGGTAATTTACTATGAAAAAGTGGGTATGTCCGGTATGCGGTTACGTTCATGAGGGAGATACACCTCCCGAGTTCTGCCCCCAGTGCAAGGTTCCCGGCAGCAAGTTCATAGAGCTTAAGGAAAGCGAAAAGCTTGTATTTGCAGACGAGCACAAGGTAGGCATTGCAAAGGCAGTTGAGGATGAAGAGATTCTTGCAGGTTTAAAGGCTAACTTCGAGGGCGAATGCACAGAGGTAGGTATGTATCTCGCTATGGCAAGAGCCGCTCACAGAGAAGGTTACCCCGAGGTAGGCCTTTACTACGAAAAGGCAGCTTGGGAAGAGGCTGAACACGCTGCAAAGTTCGCAGAGCTTTTAGGCGATGTTGTAAGCGCATCGACTAAGGAAAACCTTGAAAAGAGAGTTGCCGCAGAGCACGGCGCTACACAGGGCAAGCTTGACCTCGCAAAGAGAGCAAAGCAGTTAAATCTTGACGCTATCCACGACACAGTTCACGAGATGGCTAAGGACGAAGCAAGACACGGTAAGGCTTTCGAGGGTCTGCTGAACAGATACTTCAAGTAAGCGGCGGCTGTGAGCCGCACCAAATTCGCCGTTCCGGCTGTTTCAGCTTGGCTAAGGTTACCTTAACGGCGGATATTAACGTTATAATTATGCAAATCGAGCCGTAAGCACTCTTGCTTACGGCTCAGTTTGTTCTTATAGTAAAAACGCATCTGATACACAAAAAAGAACACCGGTCGCCCGGTGTTCTCTTTTTTTACTGTCAGCTTATTTGGCTGTCTTCACATTTGCATAAGTATAAGTGCTTGTATTTGCACCCTTATAAGACGCAATCCTTACCTTATACACGCTTCCGGCCCTGAGTCCGCCAATAGTGACAGTAGCATTCGTACTGCCCTTTAACGTCTTTTTGACCCACTTGCCGCCTTTGTAAATTTCAACCTTATATCCGTCTGCACTGGCGTTTTTACCCCACTTAACGGTTATCGAGTTTCTTTTTGCCGATACAACCTTGATATTGGTTACCGGTGAAAGCACTGCAGTAACCGTAGTATAGCTGTAATCGCCGTACAGATTGTCCTTATACGCTCTTACCCTTACTTTATATGTGATGTAAGGTGTAAGTCCGCCAAGCACAGCCATTGCTGTCTTATTATCGGTTATGGTCTTTTCGACCCACTTACCGCCGATATAATATCCTACGTTATATCCGTCAGCGGTTGCATCCGCATTCCATATAACTACTGCCTTTGAGTCAACTGCGCTCTTTACCTTAAGACCGCTGACCTTTGTCGGAGCGGTAGTGATATAAATATCGTCGAATGTACTCTCAAGCTCACCCTTATAAGCCTTTATTCTGACCTTGTAGGTTTTGTAGCCCTTAAGCGAGCCTATTGTAACGGTAGTTTTTTTATTACCGGTCAGCGTCTTTTCATTCCACTTACCGTCTGCATAGTACTGAACGGTATAACCGTCCGCACTTTCGTTCTTATCCCATTTAAGCGTAAACGAAGAAGATGTGACTGTCTGCATAATACCAGTAACTTTTGACGGGAGCGTATCGATATAGCCATATGTATACGGACTGTAAAGGTCGCCCTTATATGCGCTTACCCTTACTTTATATCGTGTTCCTGCACAAAGTCCGTCTATAACCGCCGATATATTATTGTTGCCGGTAACAGTCTTTACGGCCCACTGATTATCAATGTACCACTCTACCTTGTAGCCGTCCGCTCTGGCGTTTCTGCTCCAGCTTATTCTTACCGTTTCATCGGTAGCCTTCACCGTATTTATATTCCATACGGGAGAAGGAACAGTATCAACATAGAAACATCTGAACTTGCCGGTGAATCTTCCTGCATAAGCCGCTATCCTTACCTTATATTTAAGGCCTGCAGAAAGACCGCTCAGCTTTGCCGCTACTCTGTCGCCGTCCGTGCTGAAGCCGATCTGCTTCCACTGATTGCCGACATAGCATTCGACATAATATCCGTCAACACCGCTTATATTCTTCCAGCTTATATCGACTTCATTGTATGTTGTCTTTTCAACCGCTATTTCTTCCACGTCGGGAATAGGCTTTACGGGAACACGGTTTCCGATATATGAATCCTTACATCTTGTGCATTCAAATACGCTGTAGCCTTCGTTGCGATAGTCAGGCTCAACTACTTTGATTACAACATAGTCGTGACCGAGAGGTTCGCCATACTCCGCTCCGCATATTTCACACTTTGCCTTTTTGGTGCAGGTAGCCTCTCCTCCGGAATGCTCACATTCGGTTATCGTAGCCGTTACAACGTCCGACTTCATCGAAACTCCCGCCGTTGCAGCATTGCTGTAGGTAAGACGGCAGTAGTACCTGCCCGTTGTGAGATTTTCGAGCGACAGCTTTCTGTCTGTAGCGCCCTCTATCTCTGTTTCGTAGCCGTTTTCATCAATGGCAATCCACTGATAAGCAACTTTTGCGTCGACCTCGCCTGAATACCACGGCACTGCACTTATTTGAAGTGACGGTATACCGTCGGGATAATAACCGTTGGTGTAATATACAGTATCAATCGGCTTGATTATCTGCATCGGACACAACCGTACCGTAAGTCCGATTGTCGATGATGCCGTTGCCTTATTAAGACTGTATATATCTATCCACTCTTTTGTTCCTCTGTCCTGTGCCCAGAAGCCGGGATCGATATAATCGGCTATCACCTTATTCGGGGCATTAGTTATGATTTCGGCAAACCCACCTGACGAAATGGATACATTACCGCCGTTTATAGTAAGGCAATTTATATTGTTGGAGGCCATTGTAACATTACCGCCGTTTATGGTCACATTGCTGCCTGTTGCAAGCCCGTCAAATGTGACATCACCGCCCCTCACTATGAATGCGTCTTGATTCTCAAACGCTGTCACCGCACAACGTCCCGTAACCGTCAGCTTTGCCTTGCCGTTTATGATGATCGGACGTGAGAACGCTGTACGAACTGCGTACTTGAGCGTGAAGTTACCTTCGGTTATGACTAACTGACCGCCGTATCCGTTCTTGTTATAAAGCGGATATAAGGTACAGCCCTCGTTTTCGCTCTTCTGAGCGTCTTTCGCAGCCTCGTCAAGATCGTTATAATACCTGACATCGTCGCCCTTTGTTATCTTTGCATTGAACTTGCTCTCGCATATCTCGCAATATGTCGGCTCGGTAATATTACCTGCGGTTTCCTTGTCCGCTGTAGGATCGACCACCTGAGAATGATCACAGTCAACAAGGTCTATGCTTACAGTGTTCGACTTTATTTCATAGCCGTCATCGGTAATAACTACGAAGTATATCTTGGCAGCAACGCTGTTGCCCGCCTTATCAATTATTTCGTCTGCCGACAATTTAGCGTCCTTTACAAGTGCGCTTAAGCTGCTATAAATTATATCTCCGCTTACATAGGAGTTTATACCGTATCTCTTACTTACATACGAGTCGTTCAGGTTCGAGCCGTTAGCAAGAGACAGGTTGAACTTCAGCGTGGGATTTGCGTTGCTGTTGCGATACAGCTTGTTTATTTCTGTGCTAAGCGTTGCGCTCTTTATCGGCGCTTCTTCTACATTCACCGGTTTATTGTCGTTATTCACACTGCTATAAACGCTCTCTGCACGTTCTGCAATTGAAAGCCATGCACCGCCGTCCTTTTTATATGCATAACCGTCAGCCAGAACAGATTCAAGACTGCCGTTTGCTATCTCGATGTTGTAGAATTTACCGCCGCTGATTTTTGCTTTAGCGTTACCTATAATGGTCAGAGCGTCTATAACGCCGCCGCCTATTTCTGCGTCGCCGTCTATGTAAACCATCACCGATGTGAATTCACCGCCGTTGATGATTAACTTTGAGTTTGCGTAAGCTTTAATAGGCATCCGCATTTTGCCATCGCCGCCTACGGTAAACATACCGCCGTCGGATACTTCTACAGGTGCATTGAAAGCAAAAGTGCCACCCAGTTTTTTACCGTTCAGTGCAAGCGTTACATTGCCGGTAATGGTAACGCCCTGTGTAAGTTCGCTGTTTGTAATATCCTTATACAGCGTTACAGTAGCCGTACCTGCCTCGTTAGCCTTGTCAAAAGCGTCATAAATATCGCTGAACAGATCTGTCATTTCGCCGCCGTCAGCCGTATAGCTTACAGTTGCGGCGATTTCCTCATTGCAGTAAGGACAAAGGTTTCCGTCAAGCGCATAACTGTCGTTTTCGTCTTTATGGTCGCACTTTATAACATTAAGATAATTGGCTGTGGTCATGCTCTGAATTTCAGCATATTTGAAACCTGAACCGACAATCGCATTTAAGCCTATAACTCTGCTTCCGCTCGCAATTGCCCTGCCTAAAGTATAATTGCTTTCATTTTCGCAAGTGAAGATGTTGAACGTACCGCTTACTATAGAGACATTATATCCGCTTCCACCGGTCGTGTCTGCTTTCATGCTTAAATAATCGGCATTAACATCATTGATGACCGTGTCTCCGCCGTTTATCGTTATTGCGCCGATATTAGCACCATCGGCACTAACCTTTCCGGAATTTACAACTAAATAATTCAATGTGGCTTTACTGTCAATTAAAACATTGGCATTCTCACCCGATACCGTTACACCGGTAAGTAAACTTGAGGCTTTTTGCGGTGCCGTAAACGTTATATCTCCGCCCTTGACATTAAATGTAAATGCTGTGTTGCCGTCATTTTTATTTAAATCAACGGTAAATCTACCCTTGCTTATGTCAAACGTTTCATTATTGTTAACCAAACTGTAGTTTAACAGCTTTAATGTACAGCCTTCGCTTTCCTCGGCAACGCCGATAGCGTCATTCCAGTTTTCGTAATACGATAACGTGCCGTCAGACAGCTCTACCGAAGCCGGTAGTGCTCTGTTGCATATACCGCACACACAACCGTCATCGTCACATTTTACGCTTTCGACGGGGTGCTGACAGGTAGCTACTGTAAGCGTTACCACATTCGACTTATAATCATATCCGTCATAGGTAAATATGCAGTAATATTGGATTTCTCCGTCTTCTGCCACCACTTTATCAACTTGAGCGCCAAGTAAATAACAGTAACCGTTTAATAATTCTGTTTTTTCGCTTATTACCGTTCCGTCAATTAAGCATCCGGTAATATAGAGTGTTTTATCTCCCGAATATGTCACATCGGCCGCGAAAGTTACAGCCTTTTTACCGTTACGGTATATTATCGGTGACTCGTTCTCAGCGGAAATTGTTGCGCTCTTTATCGGCGCTTCCTTTACTTCTACATTAGTTATATCCTGCTTTTCACGCTCTGCAATAGTAGACCAGATGCCGGAATCGATAATACTCCTATAGGCATAGCCGTCCGCAAGAAGCTGTCCTACGTTTCTGCCTTCGCCTGAAACCTGTAAGCTGTAGAATTGACCGCCTTTAATTACAGCGTTACCGCCGTCTTTAATTATGAAGTCAGAGAAAGTACCACCGTTGATTTCCGCATTGCTGCCGTTGCGAACGGCAACACGTTTTATTAAGCCACTGCCGTTAACGGTCAGCTTACCGCTCGTTACTTCTATGGAATACCATACATCAGTACCGGGTTGTGAGAGCCTTTTACCGTTAAGTTCAAGCGTAACATTGCCTGTAACAGCTATCGTATCTGTAATATCGTCCGTGATGTTCTTCTGCAGCGTTACAGTAGCCGTACCTGCCTCATTAGCCTTGTCAAAAGCGTCATAAATATCGCTGAACAGATCCGTATTTTCGCTTCCGCCGTCCGTATAGCTTACAGTTGCAACGATTTCCTCATTGCAGTAAGGACAGGGATTACCGTCAAGCACATAACTGCCGTTTTTGTCCTTATGGTTGCACTTATCAACAAAAATTCTATAGGTACTGGTCATGGTCTGAATAGCTTCGTATGTGTAAACAGTAATGCCATTCATACTATCGGCCGAAACTACGCTTCCACTCGCAATTGCCCTACCTAAAGTATAATTGCTTCCATTTTCGCAAGTGAAACTGCCGAACATACCGCTTACGATAGAGACATTATATTCGCTTCCACCGGAGCGGTTGTCAAACATAGCTAAAGAATCAGCTGTAACATTTTTAATGACCGCTTCACCGCCGAAAGTTCTCAGTGCACCGATTCTTGCACCGTCTACATCAGTCTTTGCGCCTTCTATTGACAGTTCGCCGATATAACCATCGGTACTGTTTACTGTAAGCGTACCGCTTAATGTTCTTACTCTTCCCAGCTTGATTTTACCGTCAATTGTAACCTTAGCGTCAGCTCCGTTTACATTGATTGTGCTTCGCAGATTTTCTACATCGGCTTGTTTTACCGAAGAAGTGAAAGTCACGTCTCCGCCTTTGACATCGGAATTATAGTATACCTCTTTACCGTTAAAGTCAACAGTAAACTTGCCGCCCGTCACGGTAATGGACGTATTAGAAGTAGATACTCCTTCAGAAATCAGCTTTACAGTGCTGCCCTCGTTCTCCTGTGCCAGCTTTATGGCACTTTCTATATCCGCATAGCCTAACGGCTCACCGTCAGCCTTTATTACCTGAGCTCCTATCAATAAATCACATATACCGCAGAATACCCCTCCGTCGTTGTTTTTCTCGGTAAAGCTATCCTCCGGGTGCGAGCAAGTTGCAAGTGTAAGCTTAAGCACATTCGACTTATATTCGTATCCGTCACACTTCAGTACAGTGTAATATTCAACCTCACCGTCTTCCGTTATAATATCACCGATTTCATAACCGAATACCGTATACCAGTTATCAGAAAACTCAGAATCTTTACTGTGATTATTGCCGTTTACATAGTCCGAATAGGTTATCTGCTTTGAAGCGTCCGCCAATTCGTATGTAATATTGACGTCTAAATTTTTCGCTCCGTTACGGTATACAACAGGAGTTCCTCCGCCGTACCACGCAATACTTGCGCTCTTTATGGGTGCTCCTTCTACGGATAACGCTCCTTTAGAACCGCCCAAATAGCTATTTTTTTCACGCTCATCAATCGAAAGCCAAGTGCCGTCAGCATTTTTATACGCATAACCGTCAGCCAGAACAGATTCAAGATTGCCGTTAAATATCTCGATGTCGTTGAATTTACCGCCGCTGAGTTTTACGTTACCGCGAACGGACAGACCTCGTATAGTGCCGCCGCCTATTTCTGCGTTGCCTCCTTTTTTAACTGACACAGAATTGAAGTATCCACCGCCGTTAATGACTAATTTTGAGTTTTCATTAACGTAAATAGGTGTATCCATATTGCCATCGCCGTTTACAGTAAGCGTGCCACCGTCAGATACCGATATACGCGCTATGCCATAACGACCACCCAGTGTTTTACCGTTCAGTTCAAGCGTTACATTGCCCATAACGGTAATCTCCTGTGTACGTTCGCTGTCTGTAATATCCTTATACAGCGTTACTGTAGCCGTACCTATCTCATTAGCCTTGTCAAAAGCGTCGCATATATTGCTGAACAGCTCTGTCTTTGCACTTCCGTCAACCGTATAGCTTACGCTTGCGGCAAACTCAGAGTTACAGTATTTGCATATACCGCCCTCATTAAAGGCATAACTGCCGTCCTCATTCTTATGCTCGCACTTGGTAAACAGATAATAGCTTACAGTGTTGTTTTCGGAGTCAAAATTATTTTTTTCGGCTATATCGCTGTATAATAAAGCCTTTGCTGTTTTCTCAGCAGTCGGATCTGTCGGATTGTCGTAGCTTATCACACGCACACCGCTTGCGATTACGTCCTTTAATTTAAACTGTCCGAGAACGATACGGCCGTAAGTACCGCCGCCTATAGTAAGCTTTGCGTCAATTGCGTCTTCGCTTACAAATAAATTATCAGCACCCGCATTATTGTCAACATTGACGCCTTCGCTGACAGTTACGGTACCGCCTGATATAGCAATACTATCAAATCCGGCGCTTGAGCCCTCAGGTAATGTAAGAGATCCGCTCTTCACATTAACCTTGCACTTGATGAACATATAACCTTCAGCAATAACATCTGCACCGTCAATAGTTATTGTCTGGTTGTAATCATAGATAGTACCATAATTACTTGTGGTAATAGTAAACTGACCGTTTGACAGCGTAACCCCACTATTGATCTTACCGCTTGTTACAAGAGTGAAAACACAGCCCTTGTTTTCAGCCTTATCGGCATATAATAAGCCTTCCTCAATGCTGTCAAAATACTCGTTAGTAGTACCGTCGGCTGATGTCACCTTTGCATAAAGCACAGCACCGCACGCACACTTTGTCTCTGTTTCGGTGTATGTATGAGTATGCTTTACAACTGTGACATTTCTAATTCCTTCGCTGAGTGTCACTGCACTGCCGTCAACTATACTTTCGGGGAGAGTTGTGAATTCTTGTACGGTCGCAAATGCATAACCCTTTGCAAGCAGAGTGTTTACAGGTGTGCTGTTGCTTTCCTCGCCGCAGATGGTGTTGTACCTTCCGCCGTATAAAACTACACCGCTTGCGTGTGCAATATAAACATTCTCAAATATGCCGCCGTATATTTCGACACACTTAGCACTGTTAATGACTAAATTGAGTACATCTGCGGCTGAACTGCCGCCGTCTGCAGTACCGTTTATAAGCGTACCGCCGTTTACACTAAAAGGTGCGTCTATGCATCCGTAGTAGGTGCTTTTCCTGCTGTCCTTAAGGTACAGCACACCACCGTTATTTACACTTATATCCGCCTCTCCGCCGAGTGAATATCCGTTCACATCGACAGTAACCGTTGTATTGCCGATTTCTACGTTCTGTGTAATCTCACAGTTCTTATACAATGTCAGCGTACAACCGCTGTTTTCCGCCGATAATGCCGCAGTAAAAGCGTTGTCTACATTATCAAAATACTTCGCTGTTCCCACGCCCGAAATGCCCGCAGTAAGCTGATACTCGCAGACAGAGCATACACCTGTTTTGCTGTCAACATCCGTATGACCGCACCGCTTACCGCAAATCGTACACTTGCCCGTTGTGCTGTCGTAACTGTGATCTTCATGTGATGTTACAAAAACAGTTGCAAGACCGTCTTTCAACAGTGTTTTTGAGCCGTCTATCGTCTCAGCATTGGGATACTTCATAAACATACGGTTCTCAGCCAACAAAGTCAGTATTTCTGCGTTTGCTCTGTCCCCGCCGCCGTTATAGCATATTTTTCTGAAAGATCCGCCGTGAAGAATTACGTCACTGCTTGCATCGTTTATATTGAGTGTTATGCCGATTGAACAATAGCAGTCAAATGTACCTGCACCTACCGACACAGTTCCCTTAGCGCCGCAGTTTTCGTCAAATGTCAGCTTACCGCCGTCCGCTACATTGAAATCGCCATAAATACTATTATTTTTTTTCGATCCCGTAACGGTTATATCTCCCGAAACAGTTAACGTACCTACATTGGCTTCCTCAGCGATCCACAGCGTGAACTTACCGCTGAGTGTTGTATAGCTGCCTGTATAATTCTTGTATACTCTTAATGTACAGCCGGTGTTTGCGTCACTGTCAGCCGCTTCAAAAGCCGCTCCCATCTCAGTTTCCTTATAAACAGAAGCTGCAGCCCCGTCCTTTACGATAACAGCCGCATACTGATATTCACACTCGTTACACTTACCCGTTTCGCTGTTAACATCGCTGTGAGGGCAAACATATCCGCAGCCGCACTCGCCGTCAACATAGGTATGGCTGTGGTCTTTGATTGTCAGCGTTTCACTGCTTGATATTTCCTTAACATTTGCATTGAAAAGAGTTCCGTCAGTCTTGAAGAAAGCCTTACCCTCTCCGAGCATATCGTATAATGTCTTGCTGTCCCTGGCGTAAAGTCCGGCTTGATATGCACCGGCTTTCAATATAACCGTACTCGAATCATATACATAGATCGAAGTGTCTAAAACTACATCGCCGTCTATTATAAGCGTACCGCCGGCGTATGAAGCGTCGTTTGTCGGATATACATTACAACCGAGCATAACCGGATTGCCGCTGTTTTTGATCGTAAGCTTTCCGCTTTTGCAAGGAGTAATACTCCGGATTTTAAATTGGCGTCCGTTTAAGTCAATTGTAAGTTCTCCGTATAAGTCATACTGAGCGCTTGGTTTAGAATAATCCTTAAACAGCTTTATCGTACCGCTTCCGTTGTATTCATTCAGTAAAGAGTCAAGCTCATCGGTATCTACATACTTTAAGCTTCCGTTCTTGTCTGTATAGAGTGCGACAGACACAACCGCACCGCAGATTGAGCAGATGCCGGTGTCCGTGTTTATATCACCGCCATGCTCGCAGGGCTTTCCGCACTCCTCGCACTTGCCTGTTCCACTGCCGTATTTGTGGTCAGCGTCAGTATGCTCAACAACAGTAAGCGCAACGGAATAACCCATACTTCCATATTCTTTATAAAGATCAAGATAATTGCCGTTATCTTCACGTCGCAGTGCCTGCCGGGTAACATCAAGAAGATTGCCTAATTTCAGAGCGCCGGAATTGTTTTGGCGATGATATGTCAGCCCACCTAACTTCATTCCCGTAGCGAGCTTTACAGATGTCGTTGTAGTTCCGTCATCATTCACGGATGCTATCACAGTCAACTGCTCTGTAGTTACTTTTGCGCCATCGTTTACAGCAAGCCGTGCACTGTCCTCAACAAAAATTGTATCAAATTCTACATTTGCTTCGCTGTCAATTATGAATGATCCGCCGCCTTTGCGAACATACACCTGCGTAACATAACTGCCCGCTGTGCCGGTTAATGTAAGCGTGACGTCTTTGTTGACCCCAAGTTTGTTGACCCCAAGCTTGATATTGTTCAGCTTGTGACCGTTAAGGTCGATCATAACATTGTGTTTTACATCTATAGTATCTAAAGTTGCAGTTGCCGATGTATCGCCGATATCCTGATAGATCTTAACATAGTTTCCGGTATCGGCAGTAATGCTGTCAAGGCAGTCTGCGAGCGTGTCATAGCCTGTCGGCGCACTGCCGTCTGTGCTGATCGTAGCAACAAACTGACGCTCACACTCGTTACACTTACCCGTGTCAATATCAATATTGCTGTGATCACATAACGCTCCGCAGTTTGTGCATTTACCGTCGGAATAACCGTTTTCATGTGCACATTCTTTATATGTAAATGTAAATTTTTCTGTAACAGTTTCTGTGCTGTCACCGTCTGAATAGGTTATATCGCAATACAGAACATAATTTCCGGCAGGAATATTATCCGCAAGCTTGAATTCGCCGTTGCTTCCGGATACTGCCGCACCGAGCTCATCTGCACTGTATGCACTGTTCGTACTGTACCAGTTATAGCTTATGCTTTCACTGTCAACCGTATAGGTGCTTACAAGCTTGTAATTGTCCTTCTCTTCCTGCGAAGTGTTTGTATAGAAAACCGTTCTGTTTGTGTTGTCACCCTGTGTAACCTTGTTGAAACGGTTTGCATTCGACTTTACCTGAACGGTATTGGATACAATATCTCCGCACTTTATTGTAAGAGTATTATCAGTGTCGTATGTAGTCGAAAACTCGGTATCGCAGACCATGCACACCCAGCCGTAATCGGTCTTGATTATGCTTGCTAATAAATCGAGTTCATCGCCGCCGAAATAGCCTCTTGCGTCTGCAAACTCTTCATCGCTCATATTCTTCAGAGTAATATCAAAGTAAACCGTACCCTTGAGCTTGATATCAGTCATGTCCATGCCTTCAATTATTTCATACTCTTCCGTCTTGAATATTCCTGTCTGCTTTCCGAGTATTATACGGGGAGAAGTATCAGGCTTTATAACTACCGTCTTAGCGTCCGCTCCGTCAATCTCATAATAGCCGCCGTTAAGCTTGACCTCGCCTGTTACAGCGCTTTCTGAAGCCTTGGACTCGGTCGAACCCTTTACTACAAATTCGTCCTCGTCTATTGTCGGTACAGTTTGACCGATAGCGTATGAACCGCCCGTAGTATATACCGAGCCTGTACCGCTCATTATAAGGTTTACTTTGTAAATGCCATACTTAGTACCGTAAGCAGTGACCTTACCGCCGCTTATTTCGGCATCCATTCCGTCGCCGTTGTTTCCGCTGTAGTATATTCCGACTCTTGCTGCATTGCTTTCAGGCACAGTAATACTGCCGTTTCCGCTGACGGAAATTTTGTCACCGAAATTACTGGTAAGCAATATTGCGCCGTTATTGGCATATTCATTTTCTACAGCACCGCCAACGGCTGTAAGACTGCCGTTGCCGTCAACAGTAATGCCACGCTTGACACCGACAGCCGCACCGTCATTAGATACAGCTGACGCTTCGGCGTTCAGTGCGCCGTCATTATGTATCTCAAGCGACTCTGCAACTACTTTACCTGTTGCGTTTACAGTACCGCCGTTAATGATTATTGATCCGCCGAGAGAGCGTGCCATACTGTCTGTAGAGCGGTTCTCTGCATTCAGCACACCTTCGCCGCTGATCGTCATAGTGCCGTCACAGTTAACATCATTCGTATTTACGGCACTGAGAATGTATGTATAGCTGTCGCCGATGTCCGTCTGTACGATAGTATTGTTACCGTTCAGCACTATCTCCGTACCGTCGGGGACTGTTACGACGCTCATACTGTCTGTTGTCGCCTGAATGTTCACTTCGTCAAGCGTCAGCGTCTTTGTGTCATAATCCCAGCTCCAGCCGACACCGTTTTCGTCCGCCTTCTTTTCTCTGAAATCAAGCGGTGTCGTGATGACATTGCTCTCGCCGTCATGCGTATGTGTCTCGCCCTCGGCAAATGCCGATAACGGTACAGCCGTCAGCGTCATTGCCGCAGACAGCACCGCACTTATGAGCCGTACAAATTTTTTCTTCATGTTTTTCCTCCTGTAGATTTACCCGTGCTTATGCCATGCACCTGCACTTATGCAGTGCCTCCTTCAGCTTTTCAAGCGGTATCGGCTTCTTGTGGAAATAGGTACAGCCAAGCCTGTATGACTGCGCCCCGAATCCCTCATCGTCCGACAGCCATATTACAGGCGTATCCCTGTCGGCATTCTTCGCCGCAATAACGCCCTCCATACCGTCCGCTCCGTCGGCAAGCACGATTATAAGGTCAGCCGTCTTACACTCATTCACAAAGCTCTCATACCTCTGACATACCCTGTAGGCAATTCTTCGATATGCCGCCGTTGCGATTTGTGTTATTTTTGCTTTCAGTATCTCCGCCTCGTTTGCTGTATCGTAAACGCAGATGAGCATACTTCTCCCCCTTATAATTTTATAATTATATCATAACTCATTCGCTTTTAATTTTCAACTTTTTGGCACGAACGGTTGTTATAACGGCACGAACGGTCATAAATGCGGCACATAATACAAAAAACCGGCGCCCTACAGCCACCGGTCAAGTGAAATATATCGCCAAGCACTATCCCTTCGCCCTGCACCACATTCTTGGCTCCCTTGAGTAAAGGGAGCTGGATTGCGACAAGGCTACTTCTTATCATAAATTGCCTTGCTCAGCGATTCAAGTATATTTAATATCCTCTCAACCTTATCTGTCGCAAGACTGAGGGATTGCCACACCCCTCGCCCCACCCCAAC